>Ga0315903_10009222_pt1 | contig 11965 bp, 8 predicted proteins | sample LakEriMetagenome_7_FD_203524 | JGI IMG/M metagenome (GOLD analysis project Ga0315903, IMG submission 203524) | Freshwater fungal communities from buoy surface, Lake Erie, Ohio, United States - Buoy 2 MA119 | ecosystem: Environmental > Aquatic > Freshwater > Lake | place: USA: Lake Erie, Ohio...
CCCTGGCCCTTCGCCCACGCGATGAAGTCCCAGACCACGAGGAAATAGTCGACGAACCCGGTGACGCCAATGATCGCCAGCTCGAACTCGAGCCGCACCACCAGCTCCTCGTCGCGGGTGAGGCCGGAGTAGTCGGGCGCCTGCGGTTTCTGGCCCGCCGGCGGGTGCCGGATGCGCTCCAGCCGTTCCGCGATCGCCGGCTGCGCGGCGACGGGCGCCGGATCAAAGCCGTAACGGGTCCGCAGGCCCTCGAGGCAGAGCTGGTGGAGGTAGCCCGTCCGGTCGGTCTTCACCTCCGGTGGCAGCGGGTAGCGGGGGTAGCGTTCGCTGCCCTTGGGGAAAGGGATCGCGAGGTCGCACATCTCGGCCACGAGCTGGGTGTTGGGGACTGCATCCGGGACTTCCGCGAACAGCCGCGCCATCTCCGCGCCCGACTTCAGGTAGAACTCCTGCCCGGTGAAGCGCATCCGCTTCTCCTCCTCGATCTTGGCGCCGGTCTGGATGCAGAGCATCGCGTCGTGCGGGCCGGCGTCGGACTGCCGCACGTAGTGCACGTCGTTCGAGCAGACAACCTTCAGGTTGAACTCCGCCGCGAGCTGGAGAAGCCCGGGGATGATCTGCCGCTGCTCGGGCAGGCCGTGGTCCTGCAGCTCGACGAAGAAGTTCTCGCGCCCGAAGATCTCGACGAAGCGGCCGCACGCCCGCCGGGCCTCCTCCTCGCGGCCGTGCAGCAGGTGCTGAGGCACCAGCGAGGCGAGGCAGCCGGTGAACCCGATCAGGCCTTCCGCGTGACGCGCGAGGGTGTCCAGATCGGTGCGCGGCTTGTAGTAAAACCCCTTGAGGTGGGCGTCCGACACCAGCTTCAGCAGGTTCTGGTAACCCTTGAGGTTCCGGGCGAGCAGGCCGAGGTGGAAGATGGTCTTCCCCTCGTCGTCGTTGCGCCCGTGCTTCTCCAGCCGCGAGTGCTCGACGAGGTAGAGCTCGCAGCCGATCAGCGGCTTGAGGCCGCGGGCCTTCGCCTGCTGGTAGAACTCGATCGCGCCGTAGAGGTTGCCGTGGTCCGTGAGCGCCATCGCGCCCATCCCCATCTCGACCGCCCGCTCGACCAGCCGGTCGATGCGGCAGCAGCCGTCCAGCAGACTGTAGTCGGTGTGGACGTGGAGGTGGACGAACTGGGGATCGGCGGACACGCGCGGGGCTGAGGGAAGCCGGCGCCCGCGGCCGGGCAAGACCCGAAACGTCCGCCGGCGCGGGCCGGGGATTGCGCTCGCCACGCGCGGCCGCCCGGACACGCTCTGCGCACCCCGCGCGTCGGCGTCCGGCGCGTCCCCCCTCCGATGAGCTCCTCCGCCCCTGCCCCCGTGCCCGCCCCGCTGCCCGACCGCCTGCAGTCCCTCGACGTGTACCGCGGCCTGATCATGATCTCGCTCGCGTGCAATGGCTTCGGCCTCGCCGCGACGGCGCGCAACCACCTGAAGGCCGAGCCCGACTCCGGGTTCTGGGGCCTCGTGCTCCACCAGTTCGAGCACGCGGAGTGGCGGGGCGGCGGCTACTGGGACCTGATCCAGCCGTCCTTTATGTTTATGGTGGGCGTCTCGATGGCGTACTCCTACGTGCGGCGCCAGCGCGAGGGCCAGGCGTGGGGGCGGATGTTCGGGCACGCCTGCTGGCGGGCCGTTGCGCTCGCGGCCCTTGGCATCTTCCTCATCTCGAACGGGCGCAACGGCACCGAGTGGTCGCTGATGAACGTGCTGACGCAGATCGGCCTCGGCTACCCCTTCCTCTTCCTGCTCTGGGGGCGCTCCCCCCGAGTGCAGGCGGGCGCCGTGGCGGCGATTTTGCTCGGGACCTGGGCCCTGTACGCCACCTATCCGGCGCCGGGGATCGATCCCGCCGCGGGGGCCCCGAAGGCGGGCGTGACCGCCGCCTGGGCGCAGCAGCACCTCGCGGGCGTCGGCGCGGCGTGGCACAAGAACGCGAACGTCGGTCACGCGGTCGACACCTGGCTGCTGAACCTGCTGCCGCGGGCGGAGCCGTTCGTCTTCAACGGCGGCGGCTACCAGACGATCAATTTCCTGCCGTCCTTGGCGACGATGCTGCTCGGCCTGATGGCCGGGGAGCTCCTGCGTTCCAGCCGCGGGGCCCGGGAGAAGGCGCGTTGGCTGCTGCTGGCGGGGATCGCGGGCCTCGCGCTGGGGTTACTCGGGGCGGCGGTCGGGATCCCGCTGGTGAAACGCATCTGGACGCCAAGCTGGGCCCTGTGGTCGACCGGCTGGTGCGCCTTGATCCTCGGTGGCCTGTACTGGGCGGTGGACGTGCGCCAGTGGCGGGGGTGGACGTTCCCCTTGGTCGTGGTCGGGATGAACTCCCTGGCGATCTACGTGATGGGAATGCTGCTGCGGCCGTGGACGGCGAAGACGCTCCAGACGCACCTTGGCGCGGACATCTTCAAGGTGCTGGGCGCGGCCAATGCCCCGTTCGTGCAGGCGACCGTGGTGGGCCTGGTTTTCTGGCTAGGCTGCTGGTGGCTCCACCGCCGCCGGATCTTCCTGCGGCTCTGACGGCCGGACGGCGGAATCGCCCGGCTCGCGCCTCAAAGCTCGCCGAGCCGCACGCACGCCGCCTCGCGGGCGGGACCGGCGGGGATCAGCGGGGGAACCGCCTCGCGGCAGCGCGCGATCGCGTGCGCGCACCGGGGATGGAAGGCGCAGCCCGGCGGAGGGTTGATCGGCGACGGCGGATCGCCCGGCAACACCAGCCGCTGCCGCGTCCGCTCCACATCGGGATCGGGCACGGGAATCGCGCTCACCAGGGCCCTCGTGTACGGGTGCTGCGGCCGCTCGATCACGTCCGCCGCCGCGCCCAGCTCCACGATCCGCCCCAGGTACATCACGGCGACCCGGTCGGAGATGTGTTTCACCACCGAGAGGTCGTGCGCGATGAAGATCAGGGTGAGGTCCATCTCCCGGCACAGGCCGGCAAGCAGGTTCAGGATCTGCGCCTGGATGGAGACATCGAGAGCCGATACCGGCTCGTCCGCCACCACGATGCGCGGCTCCAGCGCGAGGGCCCGCGCGATGGCGATCCGCTGCCGCTGGCCCCCGGAGAACTCGTGCGGGTACTTCCGCAGGAAGCGCGGCGCCAGCCCGACCCGCTCCATCAGGCGGTGCACCCGCGCCGGGATTTCCTCGGCCGTGCAGACGCGGTGGACGCGCAGCGGCTCGGCCAAGGTGTCGAACACGGTCATCCGCGGGTTCAGCGAGGCGTAGGGATCCTGGAAGATCATCTGCAGGTCCCGCCGCGCCGCCCGCACCTCCTCGGCGCCGGCGGCGGTCAGGTTGCGACCCCCGAGCAGCACGGTCCCGGCCGTGGTCGGCAGCAGCTGCAAAATTGTCCGCGCGAGAGTGGACTTTCCGCAGCCGGACTCCCCGACCAGCCCGAGGACCTCGCCGCGCCGCACGGAGAGGGAAACACCGTCGACGGCCTTCACCGTGCCCGCGTCGCGCCGGAAGATCAGGCCGCGGTGGAGCGGGAAGTGGGTCTTGACGTCGCGGAGCTCGAGGATCGTTTCGGACATCGGGCGGGCGGGGTCAGAGTTCGCCGGCGTGCGCGCGGAGGCACGCGTGGAGGTGGCCGGGCGCCGCCGCGCGCAACGCGGGGCGCTCGGCGCGGCAGGCGTCGTTCGCGTGCTCGCAGCGGGCGGCGAACGCGCAGCCGGGCACGGGCCGCGAGAGATCCGGCGGCAGCCCGGGGATGGTGTAGAGGGTGGCTCCCTTCGCCTGCAGGGCGGGGATCGAGCGCTGCAGCGCGCGGGTGTAGGGATGCCGCGGCGCGTGGAAGAGGGTCCGCGTGTCGGCGGTCTCCACGATGCGCCCCGCGTACATCACCTGCACGCGGTCGCACAGGCCGGAGACCACACCGAGGTCGTGGGTGATGAAGATGACCGCCATCCCCAGCTCGCGCTGCATCTTGCGGATCAGTTCCAGGATCTGCGCCTGTACCGTCACGTCCAGAGCGGTGGTCGGCTCATCCGCGATCAGCAGCTCGGGCTTGGTGATGAGCGCCATCGCGATCATCACGCGCTGCCGCATCCCGCCGGAGAACTCGTGGGGGTAGAGGTCGAGCCGGCGTGCGGCATCGTTGATGCCTACCGCCTCGAGCATCGCCAGGCCGCGGCGCCGCGCCTCCTCCCGGGGCAGCCGTTCGTGGATCAGCAGCGGCTCAATCAGCTGGTCACCGATCCGCAGGTACGGGTTCAGCGACGTCATCGGATCCTGGAAGATCATCGCGATCCGCTTGCCCCGCAGCGCCCGCGCCTCCTCCGGCCGGCACCGCAGCAGGTCCGTCCCGGCAAACACCGCGCTCCCGCCCTCGATCCGGCCGGGCGGCTGCGGGATCAGGCCGAGGATCGAGTAGCACGTGACCGACTTGCCGGATCCGGACTCACCGACGATCCCCAGCGTTTCCCCCCGCTCGAGGCTGAAACTCACCCCGTCAACCGCCCGGGTCACGCCGGTGCGGGTGTGGAAACTGGTCCGGAGGTCGGTGACTTCGAGGAGGGGCACGGCGAGAGTCGAGGAAGGGTCAAGACGGGAACCGGCCGCCGGAAATAGGCAACATCTCCCGCACGGCCGCGGCGACGGTCTCTGGGGCGAGTTGGGCGAGGTCGCCGCCGCCGGTGGGCGGGCAGCCCGGGGGCTGCAGCACACGGTGCGGGGCGGCGAAGACCGGTCCGGTGCGGATCGGGTTGGTCGGGCCGAAGAGTGCGAGCACGGGGACGCCCAGGGCGTTGGCGAGGTGCATCCCGCCAGTGTCATTGGTCACGAGCAGACGGCTCGCCCGGAGCGCGGCGGCGAAGCCCGGCAGATCGGTCTCGCCCGCCCGGTTGCAGACGCGCCCCGCGGGCCAGCCGTCCGCCACGGCCGCGGCGAGGGGCCGGTCTCCCGGGGTGCCGAAGAGCTCGAAACGCGCCTCGGGGAGGGCCGCGATCAGCCCGCGCCACGCCGGCACGGGCCAGCGCTTCGCGGGAAAGTTCTCGGAGCCGACGATCAGGCCGATGGGGCCGTCGGTCACAGGCGCGGGCGGCGGCCCCAGCGGGCTGAGGTCGGGCGCCTCCGTGAGGCCGAAGTGGGCAAGGAATTCGGACCAGAGCGCGAGTTGGTGCCGCCCGTGCTCGTCCCACTCCGCCGGCACGCGGTAACGGTGGGAGAGCAGCGGCCGCGGCTGGCCGGCCCGCTGGAGGCCGAAGCGTTGGCGGGCCCCGCTGCACCACGCCTCGAGGTCACCGCGCAGGGACTGCGTGAACAGGAGCCACACGTCCGGATGCTCCGCGGCCAGCCGGCGGAAGAAGCGAAAATAGCCAGGCCCGCGCGCCGGCAGCGCCACGTAGCGGTCGCCCAGGCCCCACGTCTCCACCAAGGGACCAAAGGCGGCGCGGCCGACGAGGACGAGTTCGGCGTCGGGCCGGCCCCGGCGCAGTGCGCGGAGCAGGGGGGCCGCCAGCACGACGTCACCCAGCCAGTTCGGCAGCCGGATCCAGATCCGCGTCCTTCGGGGTGGGGCGGCCAGGCCGCGCGCCGCAAGTTCCGCGCGGAGAAGGTTGCGCTTCGACTCGAGACGGAACCGGAGCGCGGGCTGGTCCTGGTGCCGCCAGCGGTCGTGGGCCCAGAGCCACGAGGCGCACAGGTCCTCGTCCGTCGTCAGCAGGTTCTCGAGCCAGCGGTTCAGGCCGAAGGTGACGGCTTCCGACGTGCCATCGTGCGCGAGTTCGCGGGCGCCGATCTCCACTCGCCAGAAGCCGTGGCGGCGCGGGTAGATCCCGTAGACGCGGGCCGAGAACTTCTCCGCGAGCAGGCCGGGCAGCTCGGTGGTCGCGCAGACGCGCCCGAACAGGGTGGTGAGGGCGCCCTGCAGGCCGGCGTTCTGATCAAAGAGGATGCCGACGAAGCCGCGCCGCCGCAGGATCTTGAGCGCCTCGGCGAAGCCTTCCTTCCGCGAGAGCAGGCGCATCCCGAAGCGCTCCCGGGCCGCGCGGATGAAGCGGTCCGCGGCGGGAGAATCGAGCGGGCGGTAGATGATCCCAAACTCCGGGAACGTGCCGGGTACGGTGAGCGGCTGCGCCGTCTGCGCCTCCCAGTGCGCGATGTGCGGCGAGCAGATCAGGGTCGGCGCCGGATCGGCCTGATGCCGGGCGTGCAGCGCGAGCAACTCCGGGCCGGCCCAGGCGATGCGGCGCAGGCGTTCCGGACCGAGATAGGGCAGGGCGAGGGAGAGCAGCCCCGTTTCAACCAGCCGGCGGCAGCTTTCGCGGCCGATGCGGCGCCGCCACGCCTCGTCCCGTTCGGGAAACGCGTGGTGGAGGTTGGAGAGGATGAGCCGCCGGCGGCGCGGCAGCAGGAGGAAGATCCCGTCGCCCAGCGCGTGCGAGAGCAGGCGCAGCAGGCCCTCGGGGCTGTGCGCCGCGAGTCGGCCGAGGAGCTGGAGGAGAAGGAGCAGCACGGGGGATGCTCCGCGGCCGGTCGTCCGGCGCGCGGGGCGCCTCAGGGTTCGCCCGCCTTGGCTGCGGCCTTGCGCTTGCCCCCGCCGCCCTTGGTCCGGCCCGCGCCGGCGGACCGCCGCGCCTCCGCCTCGGCCTCCACCTCGCGCATAAACGCGGCGCGCCGCGCCGGATCTTGGCGGGCGCGGAAGACTTCCAGCAGCGGGTCGCGGGTGCGGACCATCCAGGCCTCCAGCATCGCGGTCAGCCGCTCCTCCGTGACGCGGTGGGCGGGCTGGCCGATCAGGTTGCGCAGGGCGTCCGGGTCTGACGCGTAATGGTACAGCTCCTCGGGGCGCCGATGCTCGAAGAGGTCGAGCCGGGCGGCGAGCGCCGGGTCCGTGCGGGCCAGCTCCTGCATCCGCCGGAAGGTGGCCGTGCCCCGGGTCGCCGTCGCCATCACGCGGGTCCCGTCGGACCAGGGGTTGAACAGGTAGCCGTGCTCGCGGGTGATGATCGTGCGCATCGGATGGCGGTGGCCGCCGGAGTTCTCGTTGTACTCCGCCACGATGTGGTCGCGCCCCTCCTGCGTCGCGCCGCGCAGCACGGCCGCGAACGAGCGGCCATCGACCCCGGCGGGTTCCGGGAGGCCGAGCATCTCGAGCACGGTGGGGAGCAGGTCCACCCCGGAGACGAGATGGCGGTCGTCCACCGTGCCGGAGCGGGTGATCCCGGGCCAGCGCACCATCCACGGCGTGCGCGTGCTGTGGAAGTAGAGCTGCGTCTTGGCGAAGGGCAGGGGCATCCCGTGGTCGGAGAGAAACATCACGATGGTACGCTCCTCCTCGCCGGATTCGCGCAGCACCGCCAGGATGGCGCCGAGACCGTCGTCGGCGCGGCGGACCGACGAGTGGTAGCGGGCGAGCTCCGCGCGCACCTGCGGATCGTCGAAGAGGAAGCCCGGCACCGGCACCTCGGCTGGGCCGAACACCCGGCTCGGCCGGTAGCGGGCGTCGGCGGCGGTGTCCTCGCCGAAGAAGGGCTTGTGGGGATCCGAGAGATTGAGGTTGAGGAAGAACGGCTTGCCCGCGCGCCGGGCCTCCGCGATCCCGCGGCGGGCGCTCTCGCCGTAGGAGGCCGGATCCTTCTGGTGCAGCGGCGTGCCATCGGGACGCCGGTCGAGGATGACATCCCAGCCGGGGTAGGGGGAGTAGGGCGTGGAGTGCTCCACCTTGTGCCGGATGCCGGTGTAGTAGCCGGCGGCGCGGAGCAGGTCGGACAAGTGCGGCCAACCCGGGTCGCGGACCTGGTAGAAGCCCTCGATCCGGTTGTTGTGCGGGTAGCGTCCCGAGAACATCACGTTCCGCGAGGGCATGCAGTTGCCGACCTGCACGAAGGCGTGCGCGAAACGCAGGCTCGTTGCCGCGAGCCGGTCCATCTCGGGCGTGGCTCCGGGCAACGGGCAGCCGTACACGCCGAGCGAGTCGCAGCTCAGGTCGTCGGCGGTGACCAGCAGCAGGTTCCAGCGCGGCGCCGCGGCGAGGAGGGGCGCGGCCAGCGCGAGCAGGCAGGCAAGGCGGAGGGGGCTCATCGGTTGCGCCGGAGCGAGCCGGAACCGGTCCGCCGCGTCAACCGTGCCCGCGGGCGTTTTGGGGTTGAAACGGCCGCCCGAAACGGCGGACTCGCCGCAGCCCCTCCACCCCAACCCTATGAACATCGGCGGCGCCGGCACCACCCAGAACACCTATGACGCGATCGTCGTCGGCTCCGGCATCAGCGGCGGCTGGGCCGCGAAGGAGCTGACCGAGAAGGGGCTCCGCACCCTGCTGCTCGAGCGGGGCCGCGACGTGAAACACGGGGATTACCCGACGGCGATGCAGGAGGCGTGGGAGTTCCCGGGCCGTAACCGGCGCTCGAACACCGAGCTGGAACGCCAGGCGAAGCAGAACCGCACCGGCTACACGACGCACCCGGCCTCGGCGCACTGGTTCGTCGACGACGTCGATAATCCCTACTCTGAGGATAAACCCTTCGACTGGATGCGCGGCTACCACGTCGGGGGCCGGTCGCTGCTCTGGGGCCGGCAGTCGTACCGCTTCAGCGAGCAGGATTTCGAGGCCAACGCGGTCGATGGCGTGGGCGTCGACTGGCCGATCCGCTACCGTGACCTCGCCCCGTGGTACGACCTCGTCGAGCGTTTCGCCGGCATCAGCGGCCAGCGGGAGGGCCTCGCGCAACTGCCGGACGGGGAGTTTCTCCCGCCGATGGCGATGAACTGCCTCGAGCAGGACATCCGCGGACGGCTCGCGGAAAAATTCAACGGCCGGGTGATGACCATCGGGCGCGCGGCCAACCTCACCGTGCCGCATCTCGGGCGCGGCTCCTGCCAGTACCGCAACCGCTGCATCCGCGGCTGCCCCTACGGCGGCTATTTCAGCAGCAATTCCGCGACGCTCCCGGCCGCCTACGCCACCGGCCGGCTCACGCTCCGCCCGTTCTCGATCGTGACCGAGGTGATCCCTGCCGCGGACGGCAAGCGCGCGGCCGGCGTGCGCGTGATCGACGCGGAGACCCGCGAGGTGATCGAGTTCCGCGCGCGCGTCGTCTTCCTCTGCGCCTCCGCGGTCGCCTCGACCTTCATTCTGCTGAACTCCCGTTCCGACCGCTTCCCGCAGGGCTTCGGCAATGACAGCGGCGAGCTCGGCCACAACCTGATGGACCACCACTTCAAGGTGGGCGCCGCCGGCATCTCCGACCGCTTCGCCGACCGCTATTTTCGCGGCAACCGGCCGAACGGGATCTACATCCCCCGTTTCCGGAACCTCGACGCGGCGACGCGGCGCAAGGACTACCTCCGCGGCTTCGGTTACCAGGGCAGCGCCAGCCGGCTGGACTGGGCGCGTCCCATCCGCGAGCTGAGCTTCGGCGCCGGCCTCAAGGCCGACCTGATCCGCCCCGGCCCGTGGCGCTTCGGCATCGGCGCGTGGGGCGAGTGCCTGCCTTACCACCGCAACCGGCTCTACCTGAACCCCTCGGTCCGCGACAAATGGGGCCAGCCCACGGTGACCTTCGACTGCGCGTGGCAGGAGAACGAGCGCGCGATGCGCAAGGATATGCAGGCCGCGGCGGTGGAGATGCTCGAGGCCGCCGGCCTGCGCGATGTCCGCGGCTTCGACGACGGCAGCGCCCCGGGCCTCTGCATCCACGAAATGGGCACTGCGCGGATGGGCCGCGACCCGCGCACGTCCGTGCTCAATGCCTGGAACCAGGTCCACGCCGCGCCGAATGTCTTCGTCACCGACGGCGCCTGCATGACCTCCAACTCCTGCGTCAACCCGTCCCTCACCTATATGGCGCTCACCGCGCGCGCCTGCGACCACGCGGTCGCGGAGATGAAGCGGAACCACCTGTGAACCCGCCGGCCCCCGCCCCCGTCACCCGCCGCGCGGCGCTCGTCCGCGCGGCCGCCCTCGCCGGGCTGAGCCTCACGCCGGCGTGGATCGACCGTGTCCTCGCCGCCGCCGCCGGTCCCGCGGCGTCACTCCCGCCCGCCCGCGCGGCCGTGCTGGCCGCGGCGGCGGAGCGCATCCTGCCCCGGACCGACACGCCGGGCGCCGTCGACGTCGGGGTGCCCGCCTTTCTCGCCCGCCTGCTGGAGGGGTACGTCCCGGCCGCGGACCGCGACGCGGTGCTCGCGGGCCTCGACGCGCTCGACGCCGCGGCGCACGCGGCGCACGGGCGGGGTTTCGCCGAGGTGCCCGCGGCGGCGCAGGACGCCCTGATCCGCGCCGCCGCGGAGGCCGGCGGACGCTTTTTCCCGCTGCTGCGCGAGTACACCCTGCTCGGCTACTTCACCTCCGAAAAGGTCGGTCGGGAGGTCCTGCACTACGATCCCGTGCCCGGTCGCTGGGACCCCTGCGTGCCGCTCGCCGAGGTGGGCGACCGCCTCTGGACCCGCTGAGCGCCGCCGATGCCCCGACCCCGTCTCCCGCTGCTGCTGGCCCTCCTGGCCGTCCTCGTTTCACTCCTTTCGGCGGCGACGCCCCGTCCGCGGAACATCGTCCTCATCGTGGCCGACGACCTCAGCCAGGACGCGGGCTGTTACGGCAACCGCGAGGTGCGGACGCCGGCGATGGACCAGCTGGCGCGCGAGGGCACCCTCTTCCGTAACGCCTTTTGCACCAGCGCGAGCTGCAGCGCGAGCCGCTCGGTCATTTTGACGGGACTGCAGAACCACGCCACGGGGCACTACGGCCACGCGCACTCGGAGCATCATTTCAGCACCTACCGCGCGGTGCGGAGCCTGCCGGTCCTGCTGGGCGAGCACGGCTACCGGACGGGGCGGGTGGGCAAGTACCACGTGGCCCCTGAGGAGACTTACCGCTTCCAGACCGTCCTGCCCGCGAACGCGTGGAACCCGGTCGCGATGGCCGAGGCGAGCCGGGCGTTTGTGGCGGACCGCAGCCGGCCGTTCTTCCTGTATTTCTGTCCCCTGACGCCGCATCGCTCCGGCGGGGAACTGGTGGCGCATCCGCTCCGGCCGAATCCCTTCGGCAACCACGTGAGCTTTCCGGAGATCAAGGATGAGACCTACGCCGAGGGGGCGCTGACCGTTCCGCGGCACCTGCCCGACCTGCCCGAAACGCGCGCCGAGCTCGCGCAGTACTACCAGGCGATCTCCCGCACGGACGCCGGGCTCGCGCGCCTCGTGCAGGTGCTGAAGGACGCCGGTCAGTACGAGGACACCCTGATCATTTTCACCGCGGACAACGGGATGGCGTGGCCCGGCGCGAAGACGACGCAGTACGATCCCGGGACGCGCCTGCCCCTGATCGTGCGCAGCCCGGACCAGTCCCGGCGCGGCGTCACCAGCGAGGCGCTGATCTCGTGGGTGGACTTCACCCCGACGCTGCTGGACTACGCGGGCGTGCGCGAGGTGCTGGCCCCGCCTTTTCGCGCTGGCGATCCCGAGGGTGGTCCGTCCCCGGTGCCGGCCGCGGGCAAGGCGGGGGCGCGCCTGGTGCCTTACGAATTCCACGGGCGATCATTCCTGCCCCTCCTCGACGGTGAGCGGCCGCCGGATTGGGACGTCGTGTTCTCCTCCCACCAGTTCCACGAGATCACGATGTACTACCCGATGCGGGTGATCCGCACGGAGCGGCACAAGCTGATCCTGAATCTGGCGCACCCGTTGCCGTACCCGTTCGCGTCCGACCTGCAGGCCTCGGCCACCTGGCAGGCGACCCTCCGTTCCGGGCGGGAATTCTATGGCCGCCGGCGGGTCGCGGACTACGTGCAGCGCCCGCGCTACGAGCTTTACGACCTGCAGCGGGATCCTGACGAGGTGGTGAACTTGGCCGCCTCGCCGGAGCACCAGGCGGTGTTCGCCGCCCTCGCGGCGCGCCTGAAGGAGTTTCAGCGCCGGACGCGGGACCCTTGGTTCAGCAAGTACACCTACGAGTGAGGCGTCGGCCCTAGCCGCGGCCCGGC
>Ga0315903_10009224_pt1 | contig 11964 bp, 9 predicted proteins | sample LakEriMetagenome_7_FD_203524 | JGI IMG/M metagenome (GOLD analysis project Ga0315903, IMG submission 203524) | Freshwater fungal communities from buoy surface, Lake Erie, Ohio, United States - Buoy 2 MA119 | ecosystem: Environmental > Aquatic > Freshwater > Lake | place: USA: Lake Erie, Ohio...
AGGAAAACTACAGCCAGCCGATCTACGTTGAGTCATTCCCGTCCATCAAGGGTACCGGTCCAACGTCGCCGATCTTGCTTTTTCCGTCTTTTGCGCCCGCAGTCCAGGACCTTCCGAGGAACGGTCGCAGCGACTATTCGGGTGGACCGTTGGGCGGCGATCTCTGGTACTTCTCGAACAACAAGGGCAACAACAACGCGTACGGTGCCTTTGTGCACACCGATTACGCGATTAACGACCAGTTGACGTTGACGGCCGGTATACGCTGGTCGACTGACGTTATGGATGCAGTCGACCAGACCCGCTACATCTCGCACTACGCGCTTGGCTTTCCGCGCGTCGATGGCACCAGCGCATTCTTTGGAGGGCCCGATCCTGCGACGCGTACTGCGGCGACCGGTTCAAACCCCTGCGGATCGGCTGGCCAGGGCGTCATCAACACCAACGAGACCCCTGCCAATGGTGCGGCGGCCCAGTGTCCGACTGGGCGGTCTCCCGACCTGAGCCGTTATGGCATTTACGTGAATCCGGTCACTGGCAACGCGACGCGTCAACTGGAAGCGTCGTGGGAAGAGGTGACCGGCGTGCTTGGTCTCGACTGGACGCCAGACGACGACACGCTCGTCTACGGCAAGTACAATCGTGGCTACAAGCCGGGCGGCCTGGGCTGCGCTGATACAAACTGCAACCTCACGGCGACGCCTTACACCGACAAGGAACTGGTCGACGCTTTCGAGCTTGGCTTCAAGCGCGAGTGGTCAGACTGGAATCTCACCACGAATGCGACCCTGTTCTACTACGACTATCAAGGCTACCAGGTGTCGAACACGATCGTGCCCGAGCCGGACTCAACCGGGTTCAGGCCGCCAAACTATGTGGCCTACGTGAACCTGCCGGAAGTATCGACGACGGGATTCGAACTCGAAACTATCTGGTATCCGACAGACAATCTGCGCTTCTTGTTCAACTACGGTTATACCAATCCGGAGATTGGCAACTCGCAAGCGCTGGTCAACGGGCTGGATCCTTGGGCTCGTGACCCGGGCGCAAACCCTGTCGTCGCCGCGCCGCCGCCCGGTGGAGCGAACCCCGCCCAAATTGGTCAGAACCTGAGCGGCAACATTCTGCCTTTCAGCCCCAAGAACAAGATCGCGCTAAACGGCACGTACACCTGGGACTTCGAGGACGGTTCTACGCTCGATGCTTCGGCCAGCTATTTCTGGCAGGACATCGCCTACAGCAACATCTTCAACATGTGGGCAACGAAGATGCCGCAATGGGATCAGGTCGATGCCCGCCTGAGCTGGACCAGCTCGGACGGCGTGTTCACGGTGATTGGTTTCGTTCGGAACCTCATGGACGAGCTCCAGTACGATGGTCGCGGTGGCGGTCGCCGTGTGGCCAACGGGACGCGCGATGTTGCCGGCCTTGCGATGTGCGGATCGACGCCGGCCACCACAATCGACTACCGAAACGGCACGGGCTACCTGCCCCAGGACTGCCTGACGGTCACGGATACCTACCGTCCGCCCCGCACCATCGGCGCGGAACTGCAGATCCGGTTCTAGTCCACTCGCTTTCCCAATGGCGGTGCTCCCGCGATTGGACCTTGCGCCGACCCCCTCCCGGGGTCAGCCTCGGTCGCTCGTCCGTTGATCTCTGCCTTGCGCCGCTTCCACTCCGCCTCCATCGCCTTGCGCCACTTCACGCGCAGGCTTGAAGGACGCTCGGGGAAGCGCTCGTCCAGCACAGTCGCTGACAGCACGCGATCGGACCTGAACGACCGGAAGTCTTTCCGCGCCTCACACCACGCGCAGATGATCCGCGTCGTCTCATAGTAGCCCAGGAGAATTGGCCAGATCACGCGCTTGCTCGCCCGGCCTTCCACGTCGCGATAATCCAGCAGCATCTTGCGCGAGCCATTGATCGCGCCACGCACCATCCCCAGATCGATCACCTCCTCGGCGCGATCCCACGCCGGCGCCACGCGATGCGCTGGGTCGTCGATATAGGGCCGCAGGCGCTCAGGCACGCTCGCCTCGATCTTCGCCAGCAGGTCCTGCGCAGCGCGCGCAAGTTTCGGATCGCCGCGATTGATCACCCACTGTGCGCCCAGCACCGCCGCCTCGATCTCGTCCGTGGTCAGCATCAGCGGCGGCATGTCGAGGCCCTTGTCGAGCACATAGCCGATACCGGCCTCGCCCCGGATGGGAACGCGCTGCGCAAGAAGCGCCGCGATGTCGCGATAGACCGAGCGCTTGGAGGTTTCGAGTTCGGCCGCCATAGCGTCCGCCGTCACCGGCTTCTTCGAGCGCCGCAGGATCTGGATGATCTCGAAAAGACGGTCCGCTTTCCGCACGTTTTCATCCCCCCTCCCACTACTGACACTATGCTGTCAGCAGGCCGGTGGCAGGTATGTGGCATCAGACTGGGACAGGCAAGGGAGACCGAAATGACGGGCTTTATCGCTGGCGTGCTGCTCGTGGCTCTCAAGCTTGTCCTGATCGCACAGTCGCGACGCCGGTCTGTCTGACAGGGCCAACCACCTCCCCGAAAAGCCGGCGCCTCAAGCGCAAACAAAGACCGGCAGTCAGACTGCAATCATGCGGCGGCCAAATGTCCCGAAAGAAGGACAGGGCCGCCGATCTGTTTCAGCGCGTCACGATCGGAAACACCGGGTTGGGCGCGTCCATCCACTGGCTCAGCTTCAGCAGCGCCTGCGGGCTTCCCTCCAGCTTCACCGCGCCGCTCGCGATCTTCGGGGGCAGAGGCTGGCCACCGAAAATGCCGCCGAGAAAATCAGAGCGGCTCGCCGTCAGCGTTACGTCTACCGGGCCGGGCGCCGCTATCTCCTCGTGCACCAGCACGCCATTGGCGATCGACACATAGCTGCGTTCATCGCTGTCGCTCAGAACGAAGGCAAGCTTCAGCGTCTGCCCCGCCGCCTTCTCCGCATCGAGCCGCACGGCCAGCAGGTCCATCAGCGATCCGAGCGGCAGGTTGGCCAGCGCCGCCATCTGCGATGCAGGATTGGCGCGAGGCGCGCCCACACCCTCGCGCAACTCCTTCGCACCGGTGAGATAGATGTTACGCCATGTCGAAGGCTCCGCCTGCCAGCCGAGCTGGTCATAACTGCGCGCCAGCAGGTCCTTCGCCTCGGCGTCTGCCGCATCCGCCATGACCACGTGGTTGAGCAGCTCCGCCGCCCACGCATAGTCGCCTTTGTCGTAAGCCTCGCGCGCCATCTCCTTCACGCGCATCGCGCCGCCCATCGCGTCGACATAGCGCTTGCCCGTATCCACCGGCGGCATGGGCGCAAGGTTCGACGGGTTGGCGTCGTACCAGCCCATGTAGAACTGATAGACCGCGCGGCTGTTGAAGCTCAGCGAGCCATAGTAAGGCCGGTCATACCATTCGTTTTCCAGCTCCGCCGGAAGCTTCAGTCGCGCCGCGATCTCGTCGCCATTGAGCCCCTTGTTCATCAGGCGCACCGTCTGGTCGTGCAGGTAGGCGTAGGCGTCGCGATGCTTGCCCAGATAGTCGCGGATCACATCATTGCCGAAACGCGGCCAGCCATGGCTGGCGATCAGCACATCGCTGTCGCCGAACAGCCGCAGGGCTTCCGTGAGCCCCTCGGCCCACACCTTCGCATCGCGCACGACAGCGCCACGCGGGGTCAGGATGTTGTGCTGCGTCGCGTTGGCGTTCTCCGCCATGTCGACGATCTTCCAGTCCGGGAAGTAGATGTTCATTTCCGCCGGCGCTTCGGTGCCTGGCGTGAACTGGAACAACATCTTCACGCCGTCGATCGTCATCGTCTCGCCTGTCTCGCCGATCTCCTTCGTCGGTGGGATAAGCGAGGACGTGCCGGTGGAAAGTCCCGGTCCGATGCCCGCGTTGACGAGACCGTCCGCGCCCTTCGGCAGCGGAATGCCGAACTGGTACATCGCGCGCCGCTGCATGGCGGGCCCAGCGATCACATTCTCGCCCACGGCCGCCTCGAGAAATCCTTCCGGCGCGATCACCTGCACCTTGCCCGCGCGCACGTCGGCAAGCTGCACAATGCCCGCCGTCCCGCCGAAATGGTCGGTGTGCGAATGGGTGTAGATCACGGCTGTCACCGGGCGCGCGCCGAGATTTTCGTTGGCGAGATCGAGCGCCGCCTTGGCCGTCTCGTTCGAGCCCAGCGTGTCGATCACGATCCAGCCGGCATCCCCCTTCACAAAGGTGATGTTGGCGAGATCGAAGCCGCGCACCTGCCAGATCCGCTCGCTCACCTGGAACAGGCCGTGCTTCGCCATCAGCTGGCCCTGCCGCCACAGGCTTGGGTTCACGGTCTCGGACGACGCCCCTCTCAGAAAGTCGAATGCGGCGAGATTCCAGACCGGCTGGCCAGTCGCCGTCGTGATCATCGGGTCCTTGCGGGTTGCGATGAAGCCGCGCGCCGCGAAGTCGAAATCGCGCGCGTCCGCGAAATTGCGCTCGCTGCGCACCACCTCGTGCGCCGCACGCGTGAAGGACGAAGGCGGCTCGGCTCCCGCCAGCGGCGCCGCCGCGGGAGGTCCTTCCGTTACACTCGTACAGCTGGCGAGCGCCAGCGCGCTGATCCCGATCAGCAGAGCCGATTTCATCCGAACCTCCCACGTCTGTCCGTTTGATAGGAGCGTGGCAATGGCCGGTCCACCGCAAAGTCGTGCCGGTGGACGCGGGCCCGGATACGCCCCATCCTTCTCCGGGCGGCAAGGAGATCATCATGGATGGCGCGACAATCAGCTTGCTGGTCGGCGGGATCGGCGCGGGCGCCGTGCTTCTGATGTTCGCGATGTCGCGCAAGCCGGTGAAATGCCCTGCCTGCGGACGCGAACAGCCCCTGCGGCGCGCGCCCGCGTCGATGGAGCAGGCGATGTGGGGCGGCTCCACCTGCGAGGGCTGTGGCGCCAATCTGGACTCCCGCGGTCGTCTGAAGTCGAAGAAGTAGGGCCTCTCTCGACGGCGCGGGAACCGTCCGCCCATCCGCGCATTGAGGAGCGTCCCCGGGGAATTGGATTATGCAGCTGAATGTTCGCGCTCAACTCGTCTTCGACTTCGGGACGGGGTCCGAGGCAATCGTTTCTGTTCAAGCCGCGCATTCGCCCGACCAGACCGTGCTGTCCGAGCGCCTGCTCCTGAGCCCCGAAACCCGGATCGTGCAGGACCAGGCCGATGCTCGCGGCGAGCGCCGCTTCCGCGCGCGCTTCGAGGGGCTGGCCAGCATCCTCTACGAGGCGCTGGTCGACAACGGCCGGCGGATCACGCTTCCGGCGTCAGCGCACAAGTCGAACTGGCTCAGCCTGCCGCAGAACGTGCTGCCCTACCTGACGCCAAGCCGCTATTGCCCATCCGACCGCTTCCTGCTGTTCGCCAACCGGGAGTTTGGGTCGATCGCGGAGGGCGGGGCGCAGGTCCTGTCGGTGCTCGACTGGATCCACGAGCATGTCAACTACACGCCGGGCGTCAGCAATATCGAGACGACCGCCGAGCACACATTTGTGGATCGCGCCGGCGTCTGCCGCGATTTCAGCCATCTCGGCATCACGCTGTGCCGCGCGCTCAACATGCCCGCCCGCGCCGTCAGCGCCTATGCCTGGCAGCTTGATCCACCGGATTTTCATGCCGTGTTCGAAGTCTATCTCGACGGTGGCTGGTGGCTGGTTGATCCGACGCGCCTTGCGCCCGTCGAGGGCCTCGTGCGCATCGGCATCGGGCGCGACGCCGCCGACATCGCTTTCCTCACCACGACGGGCCCGTGCATGAGCGTGTCGCAGAGCGTCACGGTTGTGGAAGCCGCAGGCGCGATTGCGGGCTGATCCTGCCCACCGTCCGTAAAGGGTCAGGCCTTGAGACGATCTGCCCGCTGCGGATTGTTGGCGTTGAGCCATGCATCCGTCATGGGCGTCATCCAGCGGCAGGCGTCATCGATGAAGACCAGCGCCTTCATGGCGTCCGCCGAGGGGCGTGTCGCCATCGCATAGGCCAGCCCCATGTCGCGCGTGCGGTTGGGATAGTTCAGCGTGAACAGGTCGCGCCGAAGGTCGGCGTCTTCCGTGTAGATCTGCTCGCGCTCTGTCACCAGAGCAAAGCCTGCGGCGAGCACTGCATGCCCCGCATCCATCGCGGCTGCGCGCACCCGCTCCGGCGAGCGCGCGGCGGCCAGACGCCCAGCCGCGTTCAGCATGCGCGGCCGGAAGCCGAGAATGTCGCCATTCATCACGGCGGAATCGAGTTTCTGCGGCGCCAGCATGCGCGTCATGTTGCGCCCGGCGATGCAGACCGAGTTGACCGCAAGGCGGAAGCGGGCAGGCGAGAAGGCGCCGTCCGTCGTGAACACGTCCTTCCAGGAAAACACGGCGATCGCAACGCGGCCAACGCGCGGATGGCGGCGGCGGAGTTGAGCGGCCAGCGCCGACTCCCAGCTGTCGCTGCCCTGCCGCTCATGATGCGTCGCGCCGAGGCGCAGCAGAATGAAAACTGCGAGACCGCCCGGCCGTCCGCGCGCCGCTGGGCCGGAAAGGTAGACGGAATGAAGATGCTCGCTGAAGCGCTCGAGCGCTGCATCTGATGCTTCGTCTCCGGCTTCGAGTGCAGGTTGGGAAATCTGTTCGCGTGCGATCGCCGCGTTGGTCACACGACCCCAGTGATCCTGGGGCCAGAAGGCGCCGCGCAGTCGAACCGTGTGGCCCATACGCTACTCCCGTTTATGCCCGTTAAGACTTGCAGTCCCCGGGCCACGCCTCCCACTCCCTGCCATGTTGCGCATTGACGCTGCGCCGCCACGGCTTCGGTCGTAAACAAAACGTTAAGTCAGGCGCGGCAGAGCGCAAGGAGATTCATCCGCTCTCACAGCAATTAAGTTGTGGCTCACCATGACACGCGGCGTTCATACAGGTTAACGGCGCGAGCCAGCTCAACGCATGACGCGCGCACCGACGCATCGCGTCGGCGACTTTCGTTGATCCTGCGCCGCGCGATCAAGATCCGTCTCGTGAGGATCGTAACCTGGAACATCAACGGCGTTCGCGGGCTTCTACCGCAAGCTGCTGAAGCAGGGCTGGACGTACTCGCTCCGCGAACTCAATCCGGACAAGGCGTCTACACGTTCTGAGACTGTTTCCGCCGCAGGTGGGAGCGCAACGGAGGGCTGCGCATCGACCACATTCCTCTGAGCCCCTCGATCGCGCCGCCGCTTGCATCGGCAGGCGTCGATCTCTGGGCGCGCGGCGAGCCGAAGCCCAGCGACCATGCGCCTGTGCGGGTGAAGCTCGCGCCGGAGGGCAAGGGGAAAGCGGGCAAGCGCGTTACCAAACGCGCGACTACTCGAAAATGATCTTCGGCGGCGGCTTGTTCGGTGCGGCGCCGAGCGCTTCGCTTACGGCGTCGGCCAGCAGGCGGAATGCTTCTGATGCGCTCGATGCGCCCGTCGCCGCCGGCACGCCCGCATCGCCCCCTTCGCGCAGGGCAGGCAGGATGGGCAGGGCGCCGAGGAAGGGCACGCCGAGTTCGGCGGCCGTGCGCTCGGCCCCGCCCTGTCCGAAGATATAGGCGCGCGATCCGTCCTGCTGTTCGAACCACGCCATGTTCTCGATCACGCCCAGCACCGGCACCGCCGTCTTGCGGAACATCGCGACGCCGCGCCGCACATCGGCCAGCGCCACTTCCTGCGGCGTCGAGACGATCACCGCGCCATCAAGCGGCAGTTTCTGCACCAGCGTGAGTTGCACTTCTCCGGTTCCAGGCGGCGTGTCGATGAAGAGCAGGTCGAGGTCGCCCCAGTCCGTGTCGGTTATCAACTGGCTGACCGCCGACATCACCATCGGACCACGCCAGACGACGGCCTGGTCCGGATCGACCAGGTAGCCGATCGACATGGTGGCGAGGCCATGCGCCATCACCGGCTGCATGCGCTTGCCTTTTACGTCGGGTTTGACGCCGACCGCGCCCAGCATGGTCGGCAGCGACGGCCCGAAGATATCGGCGTCGAGCAGGCCGACGCGAAGGCCGCTGCGCGCTGCGGCGACCGCGAGGTTGATGGCGACCGTTGATTTGCCGACGCCCCCCTTGGCGGACGCCACCGCGATGATGCCGCGCGCCGGTCGCGCGATCGGCGCCTGCCCCGGCGGAGACGCTGGTAGCGGGCGGGAAGCCGGCGCTGCGGGCACGCTGCGTGCGCCGGTTGTTGCTTCGGCCGTCAGCACGGCGGTGACCGCGCTAACGCCGGGCGCGCGGATTGCGGCGGCTTCGGCGGCCTTGCGCAGAGGCTCGTCCGCCGCGCCAACTGCCGTTTCGAGCACGAAGCCGACCTTGCCGTCCGGGCGCACCACCAGTCCGCTCACCCGGCCGGATGCGACCAGTCCCTTGCCGCTGACCGGATCCTTCACGCCATCGAGCGCTGCGCGGACGCGGGCTTCAAGACTGGGTTTATCGCTGGGCGAGGGCATAGGCGGAGACGCTTCACGGTGGCGGGTTTCGCGCCCTGCTATCAGACTTTCCGGGCGCCGCCAAAGCGTCTGGCAACCATCCTTGCAAGCTCGCGAACGACATAGGGGGTTTGCCGCATGTCCTTCAGCAGCACGCCGACGGCGTCGTGAAGCCTTGCGGCCTTCAACGCCGCCATGAAGTCGATCCACGCTATCCGCGACCTTATGCTGAACCGATGCCGCTTCACCGTCTCGACATCGCTTGGCGACAGCCGCCCAGAGGCCAGCAGACGGTCGTCGCTGGCTTCGAGGGCTGCAAGCTCCCTGCGGCCATGGTTGAGCGACAGGGAGTTCCCCCGCATCACGCTGACATAGCCCGTCCACGGAACAAGTCGCATCCTCGCGCCGAGGTTCAGTGCACGGGCGTAGAGGTCGTAGTCCTCGCCAAGGCGCATGGCCTCGTCATACGTGAGGGTGTGCTTCTCCAGGAAGGCGCGACGCATGAGCGGTTTCAGGAAACCCATTTCACGGCGCAGGCGCGAGGCTCTGGTGACATTGCTGTCGACGAAGGCGCCGAATGAGACGTCGAACGGAGCGGCATTCTCACGGAACCAGAGGAGCTTGCCCGCGGCAAGCGGCTGGCCCTCGGGGGTCTGCAGCAGGTCGTCAGCGATGAGATCATGGCCGCCGCCGGCAAGCTGGAGGAGGGCGCCGAGCCGGCCCGGCTGCATGAAGTCGTCGGAGTCGAGGACGCAGATCCATGGCGCACGGCTGGCGGCGATCGCAGCGTTCCGCGCAGCCGCGGGGCCCGCGTTCCGCGCGAGCGCAAAGACGGTCAGCCGACCCGACCCGTCATCCGCCGCACGAGCGGCAGACAGCGTCGCATCCCCGTCTGCGGATGCATCGTCAACCACAATGACTTCTGCCGTTTCCGGTTGCGCCAGAGCGCTAGCGACGGCGCGCCCGATCGTCGCGGCTGCGCGCCACGCTGCGATGACGACCGTCACGGATCGCGCTTCCGCCAGGCCCGGCGGTGGACTGGCGATGTCGCGGATCATGGTGGATGGGGCTTCCAGCATGCGGAATCAGCTGCAAGAAGGCCGCCAGACGGGCCAAAAAATCCCTACGGCAAGTAATGCCGGTTACTAAACTTGGTCAGGCTTAAGTCTTCACAAGGCTGAATCACGCCTTCGTCATGCACAAATACAATCGCGCCAATAGGGAAACTGACTTATTGCGAGCCCTTGAAGGCGCTTTAATGCGCGCTCAACTACAATACGACAGAAATCTCCCGAACAACACCAGCAAGGAGGGCCCTATGCCCTGGAACGACAATAAGGGCAGTGGGGGCGGTGGCCCTTGGGGCGGCGGCGGTTCCGGTGGTGGCGGCGGCGGCAATGGCGACAGCCCGTGGGGCAGGCCAGGCGCACCTGGCGGCCAGAAGCCCCCCGGCGCTCCGGGCGGCGCAAAGGATCGCCCTGACCTCGAAGACACGCTTCGTCGCATGCAGGAGCGGTTCAAGCGCAAGGGCGGTGGCGGCAATGGCAGCGGTCCGGGCGGCGGCGCAGGCCGCGGCGGCCGCGGCTTCGGCGTTACTGGCCTTGCGATCCTTCTCGTCATTGCGATCGTCGGCTGGGTCTTCACCGGCATCTATCAGGTCGACGAGCGCCAGCGCGCCGTCGTGCTCCGTTTCGGCACGTTCGCTCGCTTCGAGGATCCGGGCTTCAAGGTTCGCCTGCCGAGCCCGATCGAGCAGCACTACATCGTCGAGGTGAACACCGAGAAGCGCACCGCCATCGGCGGCGAAGACCAGTCCAACCTGATGCTGACCGGCGACGAAAACATCGTCGACATCGGCTTCGTCATCAACTGGCGCATCTATGACCCGCGCAAGTACCTGTTCAACGTGGTCGACGAAGAGGGCGGCCGCAACGTGCTCATCGAGCAGATCGGCGAGAGCGCGATGCGCGAGATCGTCGGCACGTCGGCCTTCGAGCCGATCACAACGGGCGACCGTACCGGCGTCGAGACGCGCGTGCGCGCCCTGATGCAGCAGACACTCAATACCTACGATTCCGGCGTCGAGATCATCTCGATCGCGATCGGCAAGGCGACGGCCCCGGACGAAGTGGCCGAAGTCCAGCGCCAGGTCTCCGGCGCTGAGCAGGGCAAGGCCAAGCGCGAAGCCGACGCCATCGCTCACCGCAACCGTGTCGTGCCGCAGGCCGAAGGTCAGGCGCGCGCCCGTCTGCAGCAGGCGGAAGGCTACAAGACCGCACGCGTCTCCGAAGCACGCGGTGAAGCCGACCGCTTCGACCTGATCTATGCCGAATACCGGGCGGCCCCGCGCGTCACGCGGGAGCGCATGTTCCTCGAGATGATGGAAACAGTGCTGGGCCGGACGGACAACGTCATTCTCGACAACAAGTCAGGCGCGGTCCCGGTCATTCCGCTGGACGTGCTGCGTGGTCGCCAGCCGGCGCCGACGACGGGACAATAGTCATGCAACAACGCACCCTTATGATCGGCGGGATCATCGCAGCCATCGCGCTGATGATCCTCGCCAACGCTCTCTACATCGTGCCTGTCGACAAGCAGGCGATCGTGATCCGCGTCGGTTCGGCGCAGTACACGGTCAACGCGACCGAAAAGAGTGAGCTGCCTAACTACGGCGCGGGCCTTCACCTGAAGATTCCGCTGGTCGACGACGTTCGCTTCTATGAGAAGCGCAATCAGGGCTACGACCTCGACGCCGCCGAAGTTATCGCTGCCGACCAGCAGCGCCTGAACGTCGACGCCATCGCGCGCTGGCGGATCAAGAACCCGCTGCAGTATTTCCGCGCCGCGGGCGGGAACGGCGAGCAGCAGCTTGGCCTGCGTTTCACCGCAGCGCTTCGCGGCGAACTCGGCAAGGTCTCGCAGCCAGACATCATCGCCGGACAGCGCGCGACCCTGATGCAGCGCGTTCGCACGGCGCTGCAGGCGCAGATGAACACGCTGGGCATCGAGATCATCGACGTCCGCATCCGCCAGGCCGACCTGCCGGAAGCGAACTCGCAACGGGTCTATGACCGGATGAAGTCGCAGCTTCAGCAGAAGATCAGCCAGTACAACGCGGAAGGCGAGGGTCTCTTCGCCTCGATCACCGCCGAGGCCGATGCGCAGGCGCGGGTCATCGTCGCCGAAGCCGAACAGCAGGCCCAGCGCCTCGAAGGTGAAGGCGACGCCGAGCGTAACCGCATCTTCGCCGCCGCCTATGGCAAGGATGCTGAGTTCTTCGCCTTCTATCGCTCGCTGCTGGCGTATGAGAATTCGATCAAGGCAGGCACGCCGTTTGTGTTGTCGCCGGACAGCGAATTCTTCAAATACATGCGCAGCTCGACGCCGCGTTGATCTGGTAGCTGATGCTCTGGATTGAAAGGCCCGCTCGGTTCGAGCGGGCCTTTTCATTTCGGCTCTAGAGCGGGATCATTTCGCATTGAAGCGATATCCTGAGTTGGCGACGTAGTTG
>Ga0315903_10009227_pt1 | contig 11963 bp, 3 predicted proteins | sample LakEriMetagenome_7_FD_203524 | JGI IMG/M metagenome (GOLD analysis project Ga0315903, IMG submission 203524) | Freshwater fungal communities from buoy surface, Lake Erie, Ohio, United States - Buoy 2 MA119 | ecosystem: Environmental > Aquatic > Freshwater > Lake | place: USA: Lake Erie, Ohio...
ATAAGAAGATTATCTACAGACTCGCCAGTTTGTTGTTTAAACAATTCTCTATAGCCATTCTGTTGAATTGTATGGCTAACCTTATATTGATAGTCATCTTTTTCAGGATTAGCATACTTCTTTCTAAGATTAGCTGTAGATGTCTTTAAATCTATAAATGATATATTACCTTCTTCATCATAGATTAAGAAGTCAATAGTACCTGCAATCGGACCACCTATATCACCTGATAGTGTTGGGAAGTCTGATACAATTTTAAAACCTGCATTAGTTAAGTAGTCTCTAATGAATTGCATAGTATCATAAAGATCTACTACAAAGTCATCGTTATATTTAAATAGACCTTTCTTAGCACTAGCTTTTTCTAAAGCAGTTCTTAGTTCTGGAATACTATTTATTCTACCACCCATAAAATCTCTGTAGATTTCATCGGTAACATTACCACGCTCTGCACTAATAGGATTTATGTTATCACTGTCTTTACCCAACAGCTCACTTATACGGCGATAAAGTAGCGGCTTACCTTCTTCTTTTGCTTTCTTTTTATTTTTAGGCTCGTATTGTTTTTGGTCTGCAGTAAGTTGAAGATTTCTTTCAAGAACCTTTTTACGCAAATCCGCTACTTTTTTATCAGCCTCTGCAAAATCACCTTCAGCTACAGCAAACATAGGGTTAGTATCTCTAGCCATCTTCTCAGCTAAAACCTCAGCGGCTAACTCACCCATGCTATTAATATCAGATCTACTATAACCTAACTCATATAAAGCTTCTTTATCTTCATCGGTTAATTCAATTGGCTCTTCATCATCCTCAACCTTTTCTACCTTTTTCTTTTTAGTTTCTTTTTTCTTGGTAGCTTCTTCAGCTTCTTTTTTCAAACGTGCTTTTTCACTCTTCTTCCATTTCTCAATAAGTGATGCAGCTTTAGGACTTGTAGCAACAAATTTTGAAAATCCAGTTTTAGTGTAAGGAGCATCTGAAAGACTAATTACTTTTTTAAACTCAGCATCTAAAATATCTACCAAACTTTGTGGCATATCTTTTATGCTAACCGTTTGATTTATAGCATCAATTGTATCTTCCTCAGTAAGTTCTTTAACACCTTCTTCTGGGGTTTCATCTACTTTCTTTTCAGCTTTAGGCTTTTCCTTTTTAAAAGGCTTAGTGTAATCAGTATCTTGAATCTTAGATCCTACAAGACTTACAGCCTGATCTAAAATAGAACTTCTTGTTGTTTTAATTCCTAACAATTTACCAATGAACTGTTTAATAGATTTTATGAAATCTGCGTAAACACTTTTCTTTGTTTCTTTTGTAGACTTGATTCTTGACGCAACGCCTTGAAATAAAGAATTGGTCATGATGTCATTTATAAAATCTTTATTAGATTCTAATGCCCTAGGAATTCTACCATTGTACTCTGCTAGCAAATCAGAATTTTTTGAAACAGCTTCTTTAACAGCATTGCGCATTTCCTCTACCTCAGTTTCAAACTTAGAATCTGATTCAAGAAAGTTAAAGGTCATCGCTGTCATAATTCCTTTTAGCATAAGGAACTCTGATCTCATTTTACCAGCCTTGTATTCATCTGATGCATAACGCAGATCTATAATAAGACCATTTGTTTCATCATATGAAATAGGAGCATTGTGGTTTTTACTTATAGTTATCTTAGCCTTTTTGTACTTATCCTTAATACGTTGAACAAGTTTTTTTTCAGCTGGTGTAGAAAACTTACTATCTAAAATATAATTGTATAGAGTACTAATCTCTACCTCCTGTTCATCTTTTGTATTATCTATACCTAAAGCTTCAACAAAATCAGAATATGTTCTTGTATCTTTTTCTGACTTAGTTCTACCTGCAGCATCTGTTAATGAGTTGGCAAGTATAGTTTCAGTTGAGGCATCGTAAATAGGTTTATCATTTACCAATACATCGTTAAGCTCTTCATACTGGTCAAAGATATCTATGATATTTGCTATCCTTGGGTCATTACTTTTAATGGGCTCCATAGTATTAGCATCAACAAGATTAGGGTAACGCTTCTCATTTAAGAAAGCATCCTCGTCCTCTTTAGATACCATAACACCAATAGCATAAAGATCTTTTAAAAGTTTATCTTTTATAAGACCTTTCATATATCTATCCTTTTGCTCCTTTAAGATTCTTTTTCTATTTGCATAGACTTGATCTTTAGCTGTTTTGATAGTATCTTGAACTCTGTTAAATCCAGCTGGGTCAGTTAAATGGTTTACCCATTTAGCCATTACAGTTGTGTCATCCCCTAGTTTATGCCAATCTCTATAAGGGGCAAATACTTGATCTAAGTTTGAGTCTAGAAGTGCACTTGGGTTATCTTTAGCGAGGTCTTTAACATACGCATTGAAAGAGTCTTTTAAAAGAGCTTCAATATCATCTACATTATCTAATGTAAGATCCTCTACATTAATTCCTTGCTCTACTAATTTTTCTTTTATCTTCTCTAAGTCTTTAGCCTCCTCCGCATTTAATGTTTCTGATTTACCTACAAATTGTAAAAACTTAGAATATAAGTTTGAGTTTTTGGCAAGGTTATCATATTTATTAGCTCGTTCTTCAAGTTCATCAGCTTTAGCCGAATCGTTGTTCTCCCTAAATATTTTAGCCTGTGTTCTTAGGTTAGCTGCGTCATCCTGTAATTGGTTAACAGAAAACATTCTACCTACACCCATACCTGCAGTATTTTGGAAAATAGGAGAGCTAGACATTTCATTGGTAATAGAGTACATTCTTTCTACAGCTCTTGAGTATGAGTCCGTAGCAAATGCTGCAAAGTATTTAGCATCTTCATATGCATCCCACTTTGCGTACTCTTCGTTAAACTTATCAGGATTAACTTTTTTATTTATTTCCCAAGGTTGATATGGGTTTTCATAAGTGTCATTAATCTTATCTACAGTTCTTTGAATATTGTCTACTCTCTTCATTGTGTTTTTAACACGATTTCTAAGATTAGCATATTCCTCAGGACTTTGTACATTTTGATTTAATGCATCAGCTAATTCATTATCTTCTAATTCTAATAAACCATTTAACTGATCTTTAATAATATCTACTCTACCAGCTTTATAAAGATTGTAAACATGTGAAAATGTAGCACCATCTTTAATATCTCTAGCGGTTTTTTCATCACCAAGTGCTTGTGCAATTTCTCCAGATCTAGCGTAGTTTAATTGTTCACCAGCTCTTTTATCAAGCATATTAAAGAACTCTTGTCTATTATCTGCTACATAATTAGCAGAAGTTAGAATACGGTTCTTTTGCTCATTAGATAATTCTAATGCTTTTTTATAACCCTCGGGGTCAATGATCTTATTTGCTTTTGTAAATACAGAAAGCATTGGTGTAGTAACCATGTTTGCTGCACCACCTGTTAAAAATCCTGATAAGAATACCTCAGCTCCTTTAGCATCTAATTGAGAACCTAAACCATATTTAATAGATTCTCCCATTGTTGCTTTATGGAACTTAATAGGATCTGTATACATGTTATCATAATAATGAGTAACACCGTTTACAATAGACTCTTGTAAAAGTTCTTGAGTACCTTCCATTAAGTTATTACCAAAGTATGATAATAAACCTGATGGTGCTGAAGTAAGCATGTGCTTATAATAAGCTTTGCTACCCCACTTTTTAAAATTATTTTCTAATAATTTATATGATGCTTTCCCAGCGCCTTTAGCACCGGTCTCAACAATATAAGCATTAAACTTTTCAGCAAATGTTTTAGCAGCTGCTGCTCTAGGAGAAATAGCTTTATCTACTAGTCGGTTAAAACCAAATGAATTAGTAAGGTGAATAATACCCATGTTAATCATTTGAGTAGCATTACCTATAGCTTGAGCTTCTTCATATATTGCATAAGCATCATCACCCATAGGCTCATAACCGTGAATCTTAATATATTCCTCACGCTTATTTTTAATATGCTCATTTATGGCCAAACCTCCTTCAAGGTTTGATTCATTTAATACAACACGATAGTTTTGTACATCTCGCCAAAGTCCTCCAGCTGTTTTATAAAGCTTAGCCATATCACCAGCTAAAGCTACACCAGCCGCACCGCTTTTAATATTTTGATATGCTTTAAAAGTATTAGCTAAAGGATTGATACCTTTTATAAAAGACATACCTGTTTTACCAACGCCAGTATAAATACTTCTAATTTTAGCTGCATTGTCTAAAGTCCTAAATGTATTAAATGAATCTTTAGCTTTTCCTAAAGATGATACAAGTTTTGGTAGTTTAAAAAATTGTCTTGCAGAATTTACTTCTAGACCTTCAGCAACAGGAGCTAATCCTTGTAAACCTGGAATACGAGATACCCCAAGTTCAATTCCTTTTGCAGCAATTTGCTCAGCACCGATACCTGCTAATACACCTAATGTAGGTGCTAGTTGAGCATAAAGGTTTACAGCAAAACCACCTGCGCCACCTCTACTGGACATCATCAAGTCCATTTTATTTGAATATTCTTTTGCACCTTCTATATCCGATGACCAATCCGTTAAGTCATAGTTAGTCATAGTTTCCCAAGCAAAATCTCCAATAGCCGGCAATATTAATTTACTTGCCCTACCCATATCTGATACCCAAGTTGTATTGGTATTATAAACCGCTTCGTTATCTGAAAAGGGGTTATAACCTTGACTATCATATTCAGGATTTAATCTATAGCGAAGTAATGGTTGAAATGCAGAATTAGATACTCTGTTAAACTTAAGAGGATCATAAGCTTGATTATTTAAACCATTTAAAAAATTATCAAAATCTTGAGCACTTGATGCATTTATTGTACTTAAACCTGCACTACTACCAGGTGTATTTATTTTAATACTCGTAGGTGATTCAGTTTGTCTTAAAGTACTAATTCTCGCAGCAAGTTGATCTAATGAACTTACATCAGTGTCAAGGTTGTTTTGTACGTTTGGATCCATTATTAAGGCATTTGTAATAATTGACTAGGGTCAAAGATAAGATTTGTGCTATTACGCTTAGCTTCCATTTTGGTGTTTTCATTGCTATACTGCGTACTTAAAAACTTTTCTTTAAGTTGCTCGTATAGCATTTCACCACTATAAAAACCTTTTTCAAATATACGCTCTCTAAAGTTATCTTGCTTCAATCTTCCTGTTGTAGCATCTAAATTATAATAACTTGAGTTAACCGTATAATACTCTTTACCTTTAATGTTCTTAGTTCCAATTTTAAAGCTACCAACGCCATCTAGATTATAAGAAATACCACCATCAGCTTGAATAACCATATCTACCCAATCTGATTTTCTAATTGAATTATATGCCTTATTGTTAGTTTTACCCGTAGGTATTAACATTGAATAAGTTTTATCAGTTTCATCTTCTTGGTAACCTTTTGATTTTAGCCACTTTCCATTTACAGTTACTTGGTAACCAGAAAATAAATCAGTTGATGCCCCTAATGGAAATACTTTAATCTCTCCTTTAGGTCTTGCATCTTCACTTTGTTTTCCATAGTAGTTATTGGTATCTTTTAAATACGCATTGATTATATCTAGGGAGTTAGCGGCTACGGCCTCATCATGTTTGTCGTCAAGGTTTGTGGAAATTGTATTGTCCCAATCCCAGTCTTCTGTATCAGAATCTGTAACATCTAGCTCAGCAAGTAACGCATTCATATCACCATCAAACAAGTATGGTTTATCTGAAAATTTTAAGTCATCTCTACTTGCTGCAGTTTGGTTATTAACATCAAAAAAATTATTTAATACGCTAGGTAAGAACGCATTACCAGATAAATCCTGTTGTGCAGGCCTGTCCCCTAAAAATAACTCTGCTGTAGTTGGTAAAGATGCATCGTAGTTAATTGTATATGGAAGAGCAAACTTAGCACCTTGACCTTCCCCTGTAACTTCACCTAATCCTTTTGGATTATATGAAAGTAAGTTATTTGTTTGATCTGCAGAAGCTTTACTATATTCCTCATAGAACTTATTATAGCCTGGTAATTTAGAAACCTTTTGCGCATTATCCATTGCCATTATCAACCCTTGGTCTCCATGTTTACTTTGATAAGCCGCTGTAAATATATCCGCATATGATGTTGCACTTGGTGCAGCCATGAATAAGTAATCACTTTCAATACTATGATCTTTAATCGTAGACATTGTTTCATCCATGCCCTCATAAATATCCATACCGTTTTTAGACCAGTAGTCAATTACAAAGTCTTTAAACATTTCTCTACCATTAAGACCTTTTTGGTCTAGCATTGCTACAAGATCATCTGTATTTTCTTGGCCATACCACATTTGCTGCATCCAGTTAAGACCCAGCTGTTCTTGAGCAAACTCATGAAACTCATCTGCAACATCTGTTAAATGACCTGATGCTTGTTTACCATTAAAGTAAAAATTAGTTCTTGAAGCATTAGTAGCCCAATCAACATACATGTCAGCATAATCATTTACTAGTGGATCAAAACCTAATTTATTTTTATAAGTAGTTTGATCTACAACACCACCTTTAGCTAAACCACTTCCAGATTTACCTTTATCTTCATAAAACCATTGCTTATATAATCCTGCAGTTGACCCTAAAGTTTGATCAAGTTTAGTAAATACTTTCCCAACATTAATTTGATCAATGGTATATTTAGCAGAGGTCTTAGTAAATTCTTCCCCTACTTTATCTGCTTCTTGTAAAAGAGAAATACGATTAGGATCATTCTTGCTTAATACATCATTTTTATATGTATTAACTACATTATCAAAAATTCTTTTAGACTCTGGATCTTCTAAGACATTTAAAGCTACGTATGGATCTACGCCTTGCTTAATTCTTTTTTGAGATGTAGATTCATACTCACCTTTTTTTACAACATCTGGTTCAAGTGGATCTACTTGATACTTTACTTTTAATGCATCAAATGCTGTGGTAACTCCAGGAACTTTGGGCATAGTATACTCTCTTATAAGTTCGCCAGTATTAGGATCAATGTCTGATTTAGGAAACATCTTTTTAATTGATGCAATAGCAGAAAGTTTTTCATTTTGATCTGTAGTACTTTTAGCCTTATCCATGTAAAAGTTGTGAATATTTCTTACAAAGTCACCAGTCTTTTGCTTACTCTCCATATAAGGATTCTTAAGACTAAATGGACTTGACACCGCTTTAGACTCTTCACTTTGTATATTACCGGCAAACATTTGTGACCCTACACTTCTATTTGCAGCATTAAAAAATGCTGTATCAGGAGTTGCTGTATATACACTGGACACACGAACTGGTAAACCAGTACTCTGGTCTATACCTTGTGTAGCTTTCACTGGAGCACCTGGTGCTTTTAATACTCTAACTTTGGGCATAATCCAATTTTTAATTATTCGGTTTCTTCAAAAACATAACCTTCTTCTTCAAGCCTTTTAATTTCTTCATCTGACAACTCATACTCATTACCCTCTGCATAAGGATTTGTTCCTTGTACAGACCAGCCTATTTCATAGTTTTTATTTATGTTATCTTTATATTGTAAAATTTCAGCGTCTGTTAAAAACTCCAATCCTGGTGTTGTAGTCTTATTAATCTTAGGCGTACCATCTTTATTTGTAGTTGAGCTTTTACCAACACCTAATACAGACTCCCAATATAATTCTTCTAGTCTATTAGCTTGTCTAGTTTTTTCTAAACTTTGTTGTACAGAGCCTCTTGCTGCAATCTCAGATAAAGAATTCTGATGCTTAAGTTGAGTTAAATAAATTTCGTCAACCTCTTTCTCAATCTTCTGTGTAGTTGTTGCATAAGCTGATGCAATCTGCGCCATATCAGAATCAAGAATAGACATGCCTAACATATTATCTATTCTTTCTGCAAGTACATCAAAGTCTAAACTTTCTAGCGCCGATGGTAATGTATCATCTAAAGCTGAAGAGTAGTAATCATCTGTAGCTGTTGTAGCTTGCAAATCAGAATTTAATGATTGATAATACTTAATAAAGTCTTGATCCGCATTAGGATCAATACCTTCATTTTGAATATACTTATCAGCTACAGATTTTTTAGCATTAATTTCTCTTTGTCTATTAGCTACCTCTTCTTTATAGGAACGCAATGTCTCATCTTGTGCTTTAAGAACTTTACTTACGTAATCTCTTTCAGCTTCTTGAGTTCCGCCAAATTCCTCAGCATGCTCCTCACCATATTGTTTTCTTTGCAGGTATGCTGAAACCCTATACATCTTTTGAAGATTAGGATCATTACCATACATTGCTAAAAGATAATTGTGCAAAGGAGCTTCAGCAGGTACACCATTAGTAATAGTATAATTATATCTACCATCACTTTGTATGGTTTGCATTTCAAATTTACTATCGCCTAAATACTTAAAAGCTTCTTTAGCAATATTTACAAATGGTACATATTCCGGCGCTGCCATTCTTAATGCTTTATCAGCATCTGCATTAGCAAACTCTTGAGCTTGATAGTTTAAATAAGCAACACCCTCATCCCAATACTTATCTCCACACTCTTTAGGATTTAAGCAATTTTTAAAGTACTCAGATCTATCAAATGCTTTTTGTAAGTTCTTAGTGTAGCCAATATCCTTTGCGAATAAAGGATTGGTTGTCAATGGTTTAAATACTTTAAAAGCTGCGTTTTGATTTTCCTCTAAAGATAAATCCATACCCGCTAACCTTTGTATTTCATTGTTAGCTTTTGAAAAGAAATCATTTCGCATTTGCGAAGTATCTTGTCTACTAAGAGGTGAGTTTAATAAAGTACCGTAAATATTATTAACACGAGTATAGCCCTGATCATATTGAGCTGATTTTGTCTCAAGTACAGTCTTATAAAAATTAAGATCCGGCTGATACGGTTGTATCTGCGGTATGTATTTATTGCTTCCTTGTAAGTACGTTGCCATAGTTTATACTGTAAATATACGAAAAACTTTTAAAATTTAATAACTTTAAAAAGTTTAACTTTTTAAAATTTAGGTTCCATATGGATAAGGCATTGCACCTGTACCAGCTTGCATGTAAGCCTGCATCAAATTAGGATTAAGTTGAGCAGCCATAGCTTGTTGCTGTAATACTTTATTTATAGCTTCAATACCTGCAGCATCTTCAGATTGTTCTGTACCCTTAGTACCCATAACAGATCTAGCTGCTTGGTCAGCACTAACACCAGTTCTCATAAGTTCTTGAATTCTTTCAAGATCTTGTTCAAATTGCTGAGGATCTACTTGACCAGTAAGCTTTCTAGGTTTGTTGAAATAAACTACTCCGCTTGGTTTATCTATAAGATACCTGTTTTGATTCATCTCCTCAAGGTTGTATAACTCAGCAGCATTAACATCCATAGCATTTTTCAGCTGTGCTGTTTGTGCAATAGCTTGATTTTGAATATCTTTTTGGTTTTGAATCTTTTGAGTTAGCTCATCATAATAGGTCTTAGCATTTTCAGCACCCAATAATCCTAATTTTAAATCTCTATCGTATCTAACTTTTGATAAATTATTATAGATCTCATTATTAGCATTAAAGTATTTACCTAATGTATTAGCAACAGCCTCTGCAGCTTTACCTTGAATATCTGTAGTTGCTCCAGCATAGGCTTGTGGTTTACCGTATACGCCTGATCCACGAACAATAGTAGATGCTAAACCTTGAGTTTCAGCAACTTCTCTACTAGGGTCTACATATGCACCTTGTATTGGTGCCTCTGGTGTAATACCAGGCATTGGCATAACATTAGGTTGATTGGCCATAATAGCCAAGTTAGCAACCATGTTATTTACATCTGGTCCTAAATACTGTAACTCATGAGGAGCTGTGTATTCAGGTAGCTCAGGGATGTCTTCTAAAGGATATTCAGTTTTAGTTTGATCATTAATATCTTTAAGATCTAAGATCTCATCCTCTAAATTACCTTTTGCAAATAAACCTTGACCTGCAGTTGTGTTACCCCATACTTTATCTACACCAGACATTTGTCTTCCCATTGGGTCATTTAAAGGATCATAATCTCCTTTATCACGCATACCTCTAGGTATCAAGTCAAATTCTTTTAACTTTTCTGCAATAGTTGAGTCGTCTATTGACGCTTTTTGAAGACCTCTGTAGGCAGCTTGGAAAGCAACAATATTATCTGTATCAAATATCTCATCATCTGAAAACCCAAGGGCTTTCATAGTTTTCTTATACTCAGCATTACCACTCTTATCCCAAATATCATTAACATCTTTTGTAATAGGAGTATCCACCTTACCACTTTGCTCTCCTTCATGTATTGCAAATACTTGCTTTTGAGCTTTCATAAATAAGTCAAGAACTTCTTTTTTATCTAGCTTTAGTAACTTTGATTTTTCAGCACTACTAATTTTAGTACTAGCATTGATTTCAGCCTTATAGTTTTCATACATTTTGTTTACTATATCCTCATTCTTAGGATCATTTAATAAACTTTCAACGTATGCATAGTTATTATTAAGTTTACCTAATCTAGGATCTTCTGTATAAGAAGACGGTAAAGCTTTTGCAATTTTTTTTGCAGTTATTTTTTGATAACCACCGGAAGGAGTTACAGTATAAACTAAGTTTTTATTAGAAGCTTTTTTATATTCTTCTTTTAACCGAGCTTGAAATGCCTCGTCGCTTTCACCCTCATTCCTAGTAATAACAATAGCTCCTTGTGGAGGTTGAAACTTAATAGTAGTTGTAGTACTTGTAGGTTGTTGAGCACTTTGCTGATTTGACATCCTTGCCCAAGCATCAATTAACTCTTGTGTTGTAACAGGACCTGCTCCTTTTTTTGCAAGATCTGGATGCATAATACTCGCAAATGGAGTATTAATAATATTTCCATATCCATCAACATTGTATGTCATTCCGGTGTATGGATCAACAATAACACGAGGTTGAACCTGAGCTCCTCTTAATCTGTTAATGCGGCGTTGAATTCTACGCATCTTACCAGTTTGTGCAATTGGTAATCCACCATATCTTGCTTCTGGCATTTCTTCACCTTCAGCCATTTCATTACCTGCTTGCTGCTCTGCTTGTTCATTATCTGCCAATGGCATTAAAGCTGCAGGATCAGCACCTACACGCATTAAGTAAGGTAATGCTAAAGATGGTATTTCTTTAAGTCCTTTACTACTTTCTTGAGCTAATGCAATCTGACCTAGCTTATCAATAGAGTTTTTAATATTTAACTCTGCAGTACTAATATCCATTTTAGTAGCGTTAGGATCTACTAAAACTTCTCTTGCATTATTTATTACACCTCCATACTTCTTAGCTGCATCAGCATAAGAAATTTTAGAAGTTTGTGACTTACCCTTTTTAACTGGATACCCAAAGTATTCTGCTAAGTCTTTTGGCATCTTTAGGAATTTACTAAAGATAAAAGAATCTTCGGTGGCACGCATAGGCACACCACCTTCAGCATGTGATGGGCCGTTAATGTTAAAGTGTGCTGGTAAACCACCAACAGTAGTTAATTCGGTTTCACCACCCTCAGCTTCAAGATTAGGGTTTTCATCATCTCGCTGAACAGATTTACGAGCCTCAGTTGGTGGAGCTCCTGCAGTATTATGAAGAGCCCAAGGTGCTGCTTGAAAATAAATATCAGGATACTTTGAGCCACCTTTCTTTGCTTGTGGCAAACCTTTAATTCTAACTCTCTTCATATGTTTATTTACTGTAAGTCCTCAATATCATAACCAAGCATTCTCAATGCTTCTACTGTGCTATCATCTAAATCATAAACACCACCTTGTTGATACATACCGCCCATAGCATAGCTACCACCATATGCTTTTTTATTACGCATATAATCTCGCCATGCAGCATCCATATCAATTGAACTAGCAGATCCCTGACCTCTTGAACCAATTGGTATTTGATTTGCTGATTTACTATCTATACGTGTTGCTGG
>Ga0315903_10009228_pt1 | contig 11963 bp, 7 predicted proteins | sample LakEriMetagenome_7_FD_203524 | JGI IMG/M metagenome (GOLD analysis project Ga0315903, IMG submission 203524) | Freshwater fungal communities from buoy surface, Lake Erie, Ohio, United States - Buoy 2 MA119 | ecosystem: Environmental > Aquatic > Freshwater > Lake | place: USA: Lake Erie, Ohio...
CATATCGCACAGGCCCGCACATCGATGCTGAATGCCCAATCCCAGTCTGAGCAGGCCCAGGCGGCGCTGTTGGACTTGGAAGCCGCCTTGCCGGATTTGGATGGCCAGCGCCAGGCTGCTCAGACCGCGGTCAACACCGAGTCTGCCCGCCAAGCCGATTTGTCGGCCCGTTTGCAAGCCCTTAAAGCCCTGCAAGAAAGGGTCAAAACAGACCAAAAGCTCAGCCCCTGGTTGAGCCGCCACGGTTTGGACAACTTGCAGGCGCTGTGGAGCCGCCTGCACATCGAAGCGGGTTGGGAAAACGCCTTGGAGGCGGCATTGCGCGAACGCCTCTCGGCATTGGAAGTGGGCCAGTTGGACCTGGTCAAGGCCTTCGCCCAAGAACCGCCCCCCACAAAATTGAGTTTTTACAGCCCGACGGCCGCTTCGACGGATACCCCCTCTGGTACACGCAGCCGTTTGGTCGATTTGCTGCGCATCCATGATGCGGGACAAAAAGCGCTGATCTCGCACTGGCTGGCCCATGTGTACACGGCCCCAACCCTGGAAGCCGCGCTGTCACAGCGGGCGTCCTTGATGCCGGGTGAAGTGATTTATGTGCCCCAAGGGCATGCCGTCACCCAAATGAGTGTGGGGTTTTACGCACCCGACAACGAACAAGCGGGTTTGCTGGCGCGGGCGCAAGAAATTGAGAACCTGGAAAAACAAGTGCGCGCCCAAGCCCTGATTTTTGAGGAGGCCCGCAGCACTTTGGCCCGAGCCGAGGCCGCCTACAACGAGGCCCGGCTGCAACTCAACGGCGCCCGCCTGGCTGCCAGCGAAACGCAAGCCAAGGCCCATGCCTTGCAAGTTGCGTCCCTGCAATTGGATCAATTGGCTGAGCAGGCGCAAAACCGCTCGCACCAAATTGACCAGGATTTGGCAGACATAGAAGCGGTGGCCCAAGACCTGCAAGAGCGAGGCGTGCAGTCGCAAGCGCGCTTTGAAGAGCTGGACATGCAGCTCGCCGATGGCCAAGAGCGGCATGCCCAGCTGGAAGACCAGGCCATGGCCGCCCAACGGCGCTTGGACGATGCCCGAGAGCAGTTGCGCAGCTTAGAGCGCCAAGCCCAAGAGGCCGATTTCAACCGCCGCACCTTGGTGAGCCGCCAAGCCGAACTCAACCGCGCCATCGAAACCGCGCAGCAGCAAATCCAATCCATGGCCGCGCAGCAAGCCCAGGCCGAAGAGGAATTGCAACGCTTGTCCGATGTGGCCGCGCAAGCGGGCTTGCAAGCGGCACTGGCGCTCAAGTCTGAGCGCGAAGCGAGCTTGGGTGCCAAACGCAGCGAGTACGACGACTTGACCACCAAGCTGCGCGCCAGCGATGAACGCCGCTTGCAAATCGAGCGCGAACTCGACCCCTTGCGCCAACGCATCACCGAGTTGCAACTCAAAGAGCAAGCGGCACGATTGGGGTCGGACCAATACAACCAGATGCTGATCGATGCACAAGCCGATTTAGAGGCCTTGGCCCTGTCTGTGGCCCAAGACCAGGTTCGCATCCACGGTATGCAAACCGACATCGACCGGATCAACCGGGAGATTCAATCCTTGGGGGCCGTCAACTTGGCCGCCCTGGAAGAGCTCAGCAGCGCGCGAGAACGCAAGGGCTTTTTGGATGCCCAATCGGCCGACCTCAACGAAGCCATGGTCACGCTGGAAGATGCCATCAAGAAAATTGACGCGGAAACCCGTGACCTGTTGGGCGGCACCTTCAAAACCGTTAACGAGCACTTTGGCCGCATGTTCCCCGAGTTGTTTGGCGGTGGCAATGCCCGTTTGGTGATGACCGGTGAGGAAATTTTGGACTCCGGTGTCCAGGTGATGGCCCAGCCACCGGGCAAGAAAAACCAAACCATCCACTTGCTCTCGGGTGGCGAAAAAGCCCTGACCGCGATTGCCTTGGTGTTTGCCATTTTTCAGCTCAACCCGGCACCCTTTTGCTTGCTCGACGAGGTCGATGCGCCACTGGATGATGCCAACACCGAGCGCTACGCCAAATTGGTCTCTAGCATGGCCAAGGAAACCCAGTTCTTGTTTATCTCGCACAACAAAATTGCCATGCAAATGGCCGAGCAATTGATTGGCGTGACCATGCAAGAGCAGGGCGTGTCCCGCATCGTGGCGGTCGACATGGAGTCGGCGGTGGGCTTGGCAGAACCCGTCTGACACACCCATGAGCAATTTTCAAATTGGCTTGGCCATTGCGGGTGGTGTGGTGTTGGTGGCCGTGGTGGCCCACAGTGCTTGGACCTCGCGCAAAAACAAACCGCGCCAAGCGCAAGACTTGCCCCCGGTCGAGCCGAATTTGGAGCCCCTACTGCCCATGCCCCGCACATCGGCGCGTGACGGCTCAAATTCGCCCCCAGAAAGTGCCCCTTTGCCTGCCATGGGCATGCCCAGCCCATCGCCTGGATTGGACCCACCTGTGCCTCAGGCTGAACCGTTTGGCACGGATACCGAGCGACCCACCCCAGCTTCGCTCGCGCCCCCCGCACAGGCCTTGGCGGCCAAACCCGCACCTTGGGACGAGGCGCCGACCGAGCTGCCCACACTGGAGAAGCCGCCGGTCTTGGACGCGCTGATCGATGTCATGGCCCCGATTGAGTTGGAATCGCCCGTCTCGGGGGACGCCGCCTTGGCGGTGGCCCCCACCACGGCACGCGTAGGCAGTAAGTTTTTTGCCATAGAAGGCCTGAACATGCAATCGGGCGAATGGATGCCCTTGCGCCTGGGGCAGCGCTACAGCGCTTTCCAAGCGGGCATGCAATTGGCCAATCGCACGGGGGCTTTGAACGAAATTGAATATTCTGAATTTGTGATGAAGGCGCAAACATTTGCCGACGCCCTCAACGCCCAGGTCGAGTTTACTGACATGCTGGAGGTGGTGGCCCGCGCGCGCGAGCTGGATCAATTCGCCAGCAGCCACGATGCCCAGCTCAGCTTCACCTTGCGTGCCACTCGGGCGGCCTGGAGCCCGGGGTATGTGCAACAAAACGCCGCGCGTTTGGGCTTTGTGCCGGGCGTGATTCCAGGCCGCATGGTCTTGCCGGCCCCGGTGGTGGGCCAGGCCCCGATTGTGATTTTGTCCTTTGACCCTCAGGCCGCCATGGCCGAAGACCCGGCCCAATCGGCGGTGCGCGAAATCAACCTGAGCTTGGATGTGCCGCATGTGGCGCGCACCGAAGAGCCTTTTGCCAGACTGTGTCATGCGGCGCGTGAGCTGGCCAAAGCCATGGATGGCACCATCACCGACGACAACGGACAGCCCTTGGCCGATGCGGCCTTGCGCGCCATTGACACCGATTTGCGCACTCTCTACAACACCTTGGACGCGCGCGATCTTTCGGCAGGCTCAGCCCAGGCCCGCCGACTCTTCAGTTGATGCCCGGTTTGTCAAAAGCCCATGACGCCACGCCATGGATGCACTGAGCCCGGCCCCTGATCATCCGCCTGCGGCACCAGCGGCCGCGCGCATGGCCGAACTGCGCGACCAACTGCGCCACCATGGGCATTTGTATTACGTGCTGGACGCACCCATCCTGCCCGATGGGGAATACGACCGCTTGTTTCGAGAGTTGCAAAGCTTGGAGCAAGCCCACCCGCAATGGCGCTCTGCCGACTCGCCCACCCAACGGGTGGGCGGCGTACCGGTTCAAGCCTTTGCCAGTGTCGAGCATCAGGTTCCGATGCTCAGCATCCAAACCGAGACCGACATCAGTGAGCAAGGGGCGCGATTGTTCGATCAGCGGGTGCGCAAACAGCTCCAATGCAGCGAGACCGACCCGCCGCTGGCCTATGTGGCCGAGCTGAAATTTGACGGCCTGGCCATCAGCCTGCGCTACGCCCAGCATGTGCTGATTCAAGCGGCCACCCGGGGAGATGGCGCTTGGGGCGAGGATGTGACGCACAACATCCGCACCATTGGGCAAATCCCGTTGCGCCTGCCCGCACATGCGCCGCCTGACTTGGAGGTGCGCGGCGAAATATATATGCGGCGCGACGACTTCGAAGCGCTGAACGAACGGCAACGCCAAAAATTAGCCGCTAGCGCGAAAAATGAAAAAACCTTTGTCAATCCACGCAATGCCGCCGCCGGTGCTGTGCGCCAACTTGACCCTCAAATTGCCGCCCAAAGACCCCTGAGTTTTTTCGCCTATGCCTTGCACTTTCATTCGACAGGCAGCGACAAGCCAAGTCCCTTGGAAGCCACCCTCTGGGGTTTGGATCGCTATGGCCAACACGACCAGGTTTTACAGGCCCTGAAAGACTGGGGTTTTCCGGTGTCCGCACACACCCAAACGGTGCTGGGGGCCGACGGCTTGGTGGCATTTCATGCCCAAACAGCGGCACTGCGCGACCAGTTGCCTTTTGACATCGATGGCGTGGTTTACAAGGTCAATGCCATTAGGGCGCAAGCCCAGTTGGGCATGGTCAGCCGGGAGCCGCGCTGGGCCGTCGCGCACAAATTTCCCGCTCAAGAGGCGCTCACCACGGTGCTGGCCATCGATGTGCAGGTGGGCCGCACCGGCAAACTCACACCGGTGGCCAAATTGGCGCCGGTGTTTGTGGGGGGGGTCACCGTGACCAATGCCACCTTGCACAACGAAGACGAAGCCCGCCGCAAAGATGTTCGGGTGGGCGACACCGTGGTCGTGCGCCGCGCTGGAGACGTCATCCCCGAGGTGGTGTCGGTGGTGCTGGACAAGCGCTCACACGATGCCCCTGAATTCACCATGCCCCAGGTGTGCCCGGTATGTGACAGCGTCGCCGTGCGCGAGGAGGGCGAGGCCGATTACCGCTGTACCGGGGGGCTGTTTTGCAGTGCGCAACAAAAACAGGCCCTCTTGCACTTTGCCCACCGGCGCGCTGTTGAAGTCGAAGACCTGGGTGAAAAAATTGTCGACCAACTGGTCGACGCGGGCCTGGTCAAAAACCTGCCCGATTTATACAAGCTGGGTTTCACACACCTGGCGGCGCTGGAGCGCATGGCCGACAAGTCGGCCAACAACTTGTTGGCCAGCATCGAAAAGTCCAAGCACACGACCTTGCCCAAGTTTTTGTTTGGCTTAGGCATTCGCCACGTGGGCGAGGCCACCGCCAAAGAACTGGCGCGTCACTTTGGTGGCATGGACGCCATCATGAATGCCAGCATCGACCAACTCCTTCAAGTCGCCGATGTGGGCCCCGTGGTGGCCCAAAGTTTGGTCACCTTTTTTGGCCAAGCGCACAACCGAGAAGTGGTGGAACAACTGCGTGCCTGTGGCGTGCATTGGTCAGAAAGTGAGCCTCAGGGGCGTTTGGATTTGCCCCTGGCTGGCCACATCTATGTGATCACCGGAACCTTGCCGAATTTGTCGCGCGAACAAGCGCAGGACTTGTTGGAACAAGCCGGTGCCAAAGTGGCCGGCAGTGTCAGCAAAAAAACCACCGCGGTGGTGGCGGGAGAGGCAGCCGGCAGCAAATTGGAAAAGGCCTTGGCCTTGGGCGTGCCCGTCCTCGACGAAGCGGGCCTGTTGCAATTGGTCCAAACCAGCCCATGAGTTGTTTGATCGGCATCGACCTGGGCGGCACCAAGATCGAGGTGGCCGTGGTGGATGCGGCGGGGCAAGTCATTCACCGCCAGCGCTGACCCACGCCGGTGGGTGACTACCCAGCCACCCTGCAGTGCGTGCGCGACATGGTGGACCACAGCTTGGCTACTTTGAACATGCCGCGCCCTGTGGCGGTGGGCATGGCCATTCCCGGATGCTTGGACCCTTTGACCCACACCGTGCGTGGCGCCAACTCGGTGGTGCTGAATGGCCAGCCCATGCAAGCCGATTTGCAACAACTGCTCGGTTGCCAGGTGCGGATGGAAAACGACGCCAATTGCCTCGCTGTGAGCGAGGCGGTGGACGGCGCAGCTGCTGGCCTGGAGCTGGTGTTTGGGGTGATTTTGGGCACTGGCTGTGGCGGTGGTTGGGCCATCCACGGCAAAGCCAGGCGGGGCCCCCATGCACTGGCCGGCGAGTGGGGGCACAACCCCTTGCCCTGGCTGGGGGCGGGCGATCTGTTCAGCCGTGGCTGCTGGTGCGGGCAACATGCATGCTTGGAAACCTGGCTGAGTGGCCCGGGTTTTGCCGCTGACCATGCGGCCCACACGGGGCTGATCTCGCAGCCACCAGAGATCGTTGTAGCCATGCGCCGGGGCGAGCCCCAGGCGCAGGCCAGTTGGGACAGATATGTGGACCGCTTGGCCCGTGCCCTGGCCCAAATCATCAACACCATGGACCCCGATGCCATCGTATTGGGCGGCGGCATGAGCCAGATCGATGAGCTGTACACCGCCATACCGCCCCTGCTGAATCGCCACACTTTTACCCCAGCCATCCACACACCCATACGCCCAGCCAAACATGGCGATGCCTCTGGCGTGCGCGGCGCGGCTTGGTTGGCACGTTGACCCTTGGAGAGGACACTCCCATGACCATTCACACCATTTTGAAAATGGGCGACCCCAGGTTATTGCGCCAGGCCCAACCTGTGCCGCGCTTTGATACGCCTGAGTTGCATGCCTTGGTGCGCGACATGAAAGAAACCATGGCGCAGGTGAATGGCGCCGGCTTGGCCGCACCCCAAATTGGCGTGGACTTGCAGGTGGTGATTTTTGGCACGGGCCAGATCAACCCGCGTTACCCCGATGCCGAGCCCATTCCCGAAACCGTGTTGATCAACCCCACCATCACCCCACTGGGTGCAGAGGAAGTTGAAGACTGGGAGGGCTGCCTGTCGGTGCCCGGTTTGCGCGGGGTGGTGCCGCGCTGGCAAAGCATTCGCTACCAAGGATGGGACGTGCAGGGCCAGGTGATCGAGCGCGAGGAGTCTGGTTTTCACGCCCGCGTTGTGCAACATGAGTGCGACCATTTGGTCGGCAAGCTGTACCCCATGCGGGTGCGCGACTTCAGCCGCTTTGGCTACACCGATGTGCTGTTTCCAGGCATCAGCGCCGTGGAAGATGATTGAGCGTTGTCACTGAACGCTCAGGGATTCGAGCAACTCGGTTTCAATGTCGATTTGGCTGCGGTTGTGTTGCAGCGAAGGGCCGTCGATCAAAAAGGTGTCTTCCACCCGTTCGCCCAAAGTGGAAATTTTGGCCAATTGCAAATGGATTTGGTGCCGCGCCAAGACCCTGGCAATGCCATACAGCAAACCCACCCGGTCGCTGGCCGAGACACTCAGCAGCCAACGCTGGGCCTTTTCGTCGGGTTGCAAATTCACCCGGGGCGCAATCGGGAAACTTTTCACCCGCCTTGACACCCGGCCATGGCTGGCTGTGGGCAATGGCCCCACCAGCGCCAAGGTGTCGGCCAAATCGCGCTCCACCATGGTGCTGAGCTCTCGGTAATGCTCGCTCATGTGCGGGGCCACCACCTGAAAGGTGTCCAAGGCTCGGCCATTGGGCGCGGTGTAAATCTTGGCGTCTTGCACGCTGATGCTGTTGTGGTCAAAGTAGCCACAAATGCGGGCAAACAAATCGGGCGCATCGGGCGCAAACACCATGATCTGCAAACCCTCACCGGTGGGTGAGGGGCGGCAACGCACCATGGCCGGCGGTGTGTCCTGCGAATTTTGGCTCAACCACCGAGATAACTGTCGCGTGTGCCAAGCGATTTCCTGGGCATCGTGGCGCATGAAATAGCCCACATCCAAAGAGTCCCACAGGCTTTTGTGCGCCTCATGGGGCAGCGCGTGCAAGGCCAGATTTTCTAGGGCTTCGCGCTTGCGCGCCTCCACCACCGAATCCGGGTCCGGGGCCCGACCGCCCATGGCGCGTGCGGTGTACTTGTACAAGTCCTCCAACAACTTGCCCTTCCAGGCGTTCCACACCTTGGGGCTGGTGCCACGGATGTCGGCCACGGTGAGCAAATACAAGGCGGTCAACTGGCGCTCGCTGCCCACACGGCGTGCAAATTGGGCGATCACCTGCGGGTCGTTGAGGTCTTCCTTTTGCGCCACATGGCTCATGGTGAGGTGTTCGCTGACCAAGAACTCCACCAAATTGGCGTCTTCGCCGGTGATCTGGTGGGTGCGGCAAAACCGGCGCACCTCCATGCGGCCCTCGACCGAGTGGTCTTTGCCGCGCCCTTTGGCAATGTCGTGAAACAGTGCCGCCACATAAAACAACCAAGGCTTGTCCCAGCCGCTGGCCAGTTGCGAACAAAACGGGTATTCGTGAGCGTGCTCGGCAATGAAAAACCGCCGCACGTTGCGCAGCACCATCAGGATGTGCTGATCGACGGTGTAGACATGGAACAAGTCATGCTGCATTTGCCCCACGATGCGCCGAAAGGTCCACAAATAACGCCCCAGCACCGAGGTTTGGTTCATCAAACGCATGGCGTGGGTGATGCCCAGCGGTGACTGCAAGATGCGCACAAACATGGCGTGGTTGGCTGGGTCTTTTCGGAATTGGGCGTCCATGACCGGCCTGGCGTTGTACAGCGCGCGCAGTGTGCGTGACGACAGCCCTTTGATGCCAGGGGTGGTTTGGTACAACCAAAAAGTTTCCAAAATCGCGTGGGGCTGCTGAAGGTAGACCTCATCGGTGCGCACATCCAACATGCCCGACTTATTGGCAAAGCGTTCGTTGATCGGGTGCGGCGTGTGGTCACCGGGGATGAGCTGCTCTTCCAAGTTCAGCACCACGATTTGGTTCAGCTGGGTCACCGCTTTGGCCGCCCAGTAATAGCGCTTCATCAAAGCTTCGCTGGCCTGGCGGGCATGGGTGCTGCCATCCGGGTTTTGGCCCAGGCCCAAGCGCAGACCCAAGGCGCTTTGCAGATCGAACACCAAACGGTCTTCGCGCCGGTTGGCTTCCAGGTGCAGCAAGACGCGCACCACACTCAGCCATTGTTCGTTGCGGGTGAGTTGGCGCGCCTCGTGGGCGGTGACCAAGCCACTGCGGGCCAGTTCGGCCCAACTGTGGCCCAAACCAGCGGCCTTGGCCACCCACTTCAAGGTGTGCAGATCGCGCAGGCCGCCGGGTGACTCTTTGCAATTGGGCTCCAGGGCATAGGGGGTATTTTCAAATTTGGTGTGGCGTTGACGCATCTCCAAGGTTTTCGCCACAAAAAAGGCCTTGACGTCCATGGCTTGGGCATAACGGCGTTGAAATTCTTCAAACAAGCCCTTTTGCCCGCAGACCCAGCGCGCTTCGAGCAAAGAGGTCTGCACCGTCACATCTTTGGCCGACTCCAGCAAGCATTCTTCAACCGTTCGCACGCTCGATCCCACCTCCATGCCCGCGTCCCAGCACTGGCTGATGAAGCGCTCGACTTGGCCGCGCAGGGCGTCATCGCGGTCCAGGGACACGTTCGAAGGCAGCAGCACCAAGACATCCACATCGGAGTAAGGAAAGAGCTGGCCCCGACCATAACCGCCCACCGCCACCAAAGTCAGGTCATCGGCCAAGCCGCATTGGCTGAACAAGTCGGTCAGGGTCTGGTCGTTGAGGGCACACAGCGCCGCTAAGAAGTGGTTGACACGGCGCACCGTGATGGGCGCTTGGGTCAGCCCCGAGAGCAGGTTTTTTTTGGCCGCGCGGTGGTGCGCGTCAGGCGTGTTCATGAAGCAGGGTCAGCAACGGGTGGTGGTGACAAATGGGGGCAGGGCAGGGCTGCCTTCGGACAGGGTCAACACCTCATACCCGGTGGGGGTGACCAAGATGGTGTGCTCCCATTGGGCCGACAAAGAATGGTCGCGCGTGACAATGGTCCAGCCGTCACCCAACTCTTTGATGTCGCGCCGCCCGGCGTTGATCATGGGCTCGATGGTGAAGGTCATGCCGGCTTGCAATTCTTCCAAAGTGCCGGGTTTGCCATAGTGCAAGACCTGCGGGTCTTCGTGAAATTTTTGACCAATGCCGTGGCCACAAAATTCGCGCACCACCGAAAAACCATGGCCCTCGGCAAAGCGCTGGATGGCAAAGCCAATGTCGCCCAAACGCGTTCCCGGCTTGACTTTGACAATCCCATGCCACATCGCGTCATAGGTCAGCTGGCACAGGCGTTTGGCGGCAATCGAGGCTTCGCCCACCGCAAACATGCGGCTGGTGTCGCCATGCCAGCCGTCTTTGATCACGGTGATGTCAATGTTGATGATGTCGCCGCGCTTCAAGGCCTTGTCGCTGGGGATGCCATGGCACACCTGGTGGTTGATCGACGTGCAAATCGATTTGGGGTAGGGCTTGTAGCCCGAAGGCGCGTAATTCAGGGGCGCAGGAATGGCGTGCTGAACCTGGGTGATGTAGTCGTGGGCCAGTTGGTCGAGGTGATTGGTGGTCACGCCCACTTGCACATGGGGGGTCAGAAAGTCCAAAACTTCTGAGGCCAGGCGACCGGCCACGCGCATGCCTTCTATGCCAACGGTGTCTTTGTAAGTGATGCTCATGGCGGCGATTATCTCAGCCCTGTGACCCATGGGCCGTGGCGTAAAATCAAAGCCATTCTTCAACCTGCCCTCACCCGAGTCAGCGGTGCGGTGCCAGACCACCAAGGCCACCCCGTGACCCTGCACATCACCGAATTCCCAGGCGACAACGCACTGAGTGGCTTTCGTCTGCGCCAACTCTTGCCGCGTTTGCAAAGCATCCATCCTCACTTGCAAGATTTACAAGCCCGCCATGTGTATTTGGTGGCCAGCGAGCAGGCGCTGAACGCCGATACCCATTCGGCCGTGCAACGCTTGCTTGGCCCCACCCGACATTGGCCCGCCACAGCGCAACCCAGCTTGGTGGTCAGCCCCCGCTTGGGGACGGTCTCACCCTGGGCGTCCAAGGCCACCGACATTGCGCGCAATTGCGGCTTGATGCTGCACCGCATCGAGCGGGTGACCGAGTACCAATTTGCCTTCAGCGGTGGGCCTGAGCCGCCAAACGACATGTGGCAAGCCCTGGGCGAGCCCTTGTTTGACCGCATGACCGAGTCACTGCACCTGGGTTTGGCGGCTGCCCATGCCTTGTTTGCGCCGGTACAAGCACCTGCCATGCAGCATGTGGATGTGCTGCATGCAGGCCGAGACGCGTTGAGCCAAGCCAATGTGCAATGGGGTTTGGCGCTGGCCGACGACGAGATCGATTACTTGCTGGATGCGTTTCGCCAACTCGGGCGCAACCCCAGCGATGTGGAATTGATGATGTTTGCCCAGGCCAACAGCGAGCACTGTCGGCACAAAATCTTCAACGCCCGCTTCACCATTGACGGTCAAGAGCAAGCGCTGAGCATGTTCGGCATGATTCGCCACACCCACCAACAAAATCCCCAACACACGGTGGTGGCCTATTCGGATAACGCCTCGGTGATGCACGGCCACCGGGTGCAGCGCTGGGGTGCCACGGCCCAAGCGGGCATGTCGGTCTACCGCAAAGAGGACGCACTTCACCATGTGCTGATGAAGGTGGAGACCCACAACCACCCCAGCGCCATCTCACCCTATCCAGGGGCAGCCACCGGTGCCGGCGGGGAAATTCGCGATGAAGGAGCCACCGGTCGCGGCTCACGGCCCAAGGCGGCGTTGACCGGCTTCACCGTGTCCAAATTGTGGGACAGCACTTTGCAGCGTCCCGCCCACATGGCCAGTGCCTTGCAAATCATGACCGAGGGGCCCTTGGGCGCAGCGGCCTTCAACAACGAGTTTGGCCGCCCCAACTTGCTGGGCTACTTTCGCGAATACGAGCAAGTGGTTGCTGGGGTGGTGCGCGGCTACCACAAGCCCATCATGATCGCGGGCGGCTTGGGCACCATCGACGCCCAGCAAACCGAAAAAATACGTTTTCCCGCTGGCACCTTGCTCATCCAGCTGGGTGGGCCGGGCATGCGCATTGGTTTGGGCGGAGGGGCGGCCAGCTCTTTGTCCAGCGGTGCCAATGCGGTCAACCTCGA
>Ga0315903_10009230_pt1 | contig 11960 bp, 28 predicted proteins | sample LakEriMetagenome_7_FD_203524 | JGI IMG/M metagenome (GOLD analysis project Ga0315903, IMG submission 203524) | Freshwater fungal communities from buoy surface, Lake Erie, Ohio, United States - Buoy 2 MA119 | ecosystem: Environmental > Aquatic > Freshwater > Lake | place: USA: Lake Erie, Ohio...
TATAACTGAAGCAAATATTCCTATTGCTACTATTACCTCAATAATACTAAATGCTTTTTTATTCATATTTAAACATTTCAAGGACGTCTTTTTTAAATTCCATTACAGCTTTTTCAGATTCGTTCACCACCTCATAAGATATTAATTCCGATAGCCACGTTGGAATTTTAATTTTTTTAACATTTTTATCATCCGGGTTTTCGTAATATGAAATAATGGAGTAACTATCATTAATCTCTGGATAATAGACTTTGTTTGGTATCGATGAAGTCTTTTTAGTTTTCACACAACCAATATACGATCATTCATATTTCAAGTCAAGCCAATTCGTATCTTCTGGCATTATTTCTACATTCATTCCAGCTTCTTTGGATCTCTGTATAATATCATCTAATACTCCATGACCATACATATGCGTTCCGTAATTTCCTTCAAAACACTTATATATAGAACCAGAAAAACCTTCAAATAAATAAGAATCTAATCCTTTTGATGCGACTCTAATTCCACTATTCATCTTCCAAGAATTAGAACCCAAATAACCACCATACCAACAACCGAATACTTTATAAGTCAAAGGAAATTCCCCTCCTTCGATCTTAACTACTACCCATTTGTCTGGTATGTAATCGTTCACTCTAATATATGTCCTCTAAATGTGTACCTTGTTTTCGGATTTTTCCCAATTCTGTCTTTTCTTACAAATTTATCTTTATAAGTAATAATAAAACTTCTGATTCAATTGGACCAACAGGTTCAGAAACAACTCTACAAAGAATGTAATAAACTAAGTATTTTTTTGCTTTTAAAGAGTTTTTCAGATCATTCAAAGAACCATATTCCACCGAAGAACAAGCTTCTACTTTTCCCATATAAGAAAATACTGGACCCAATGCAAATGCTTCGGCGTTTTTGATAATTTCATAATCAAAAATATATTCACCCACACGATCAACTTGGGGGGTTTTAAAAAATTCTAGCCATTCTTCTACATTTTTTGTATAGAATGCTTCTTCTGGTTTTGTTTCTTCTTTATGAAGAAATGTGTTTTGAATTCCTTGGAATTCTTGTTTTAATGTTTCTATTTCGGTATTCATAATTCTATTGTATATGTTGCTTTGACTTTTACGAATTCAAATTCTAAAAAATTATCTTTGCAATAATTTGGAGTTTTATTGAAAACGCTTCTCTTTAAAAAATTTTCCATAAAATCTTTATTTCCATTAATAAAGCAATCTTTGAATTCAACTAGTTCTATAATAGTCATAAATAACGAATCATCATTTCCAAACTGTACCCATTTTTTAGTAGGTTTGTGATATATTGCGTATTTGTATTCTGTGAATGTTTCGTTATTCATTGTTTTTCTAAAGCACAACCAATAACTTCAAATGGTCCAAGTTGATGCATGAAGTTAAAATTCATTGTACTAGTTGGTTCTAAATATTCAACACAAAATGCTCCAAATTTAAACCCTATTTTACCAGTACGAATTTCTCCAAATCCATTCTTATCCACTTTAATTAAATCATTTTCGTATACATCTTTTCCGTTTTTATCTTGTAAACCAGTATATTGACAAGGGATAAGCATATCATCTTGCTCAAACAATTCATCAACATATCCACTATATTTGTATTGTTCAATAAACCCTTTGGTTTGTGGATTCCAGAATTTAAATTTGATTGTCCGATTGTGCATTTTGATTATTGACAGTTATAGTGTCCAAACCTAAAGAAATAGGCTCATTATCATTATATGCTGGAGGAAACGCGGTTTCCAAATCAGACTCATAAGAACTCATATGAAACATAGGACTAAATTCTCCAAAATCCGTTGGTAATAAAGCATCAACGGATTCATTATACATAGTATCATGAAAAACCATATCATCATACTTTTTTTTAAAATTTTCTAGATAGTGTTCAAATCCATCATAGTTTTCATCATATTTTGTATTATAAACATAATCGAACAGCCAATCTTCTCCTTCTTTAGTTAAATTTAAATCTCTTACTAATTTTATAAAATATTCTTCTTGAACCGATTGAAGTTCATTTATGAATGTTTTTACTTTAAAAATAGCATCTTCGGGATGTTGTCCGTCTGGTGTGTAATTTTTAGTTTTCATTTTTAGTTGAGTTTAAAAGTCCTTGAATGTTTTCTATAGACCAATTTTTTTCAATTGCTTCTCTAATCGTTTCATTTTTTTGTTTTGTAGATAGGTATGATATATATTCACTCATACACATTCCGGTTAGTGATGTTATAACTATAGCTACAATTGAGATTATAACCCAATCTGGTTTATTTTTATTCTGATTCATAAAATTATTGTTTGTTTGTTTGATACTCAAACAGTATCAATCTATCTTTAAAGACGTATCCGGTTCTTCCGCTTTCAGTATATACTTTAAACCAATTTCCAGACTTGTCAAGTATTTCTAAGTTTGTTCCATTTAAAATTCTAGCAATTGATGATGAAGAAATATCTGGTTTTTCTCTCAAATTAACCCAACCATCTTTATCATCCACAATACCATATTCTTTTTTTAAGATTGGTTTATAAACTTCTTGGTGTACAATTTTTAATTTATCATAAACACCAACACCAGCTGTTATTAGAGCAGCAATTCCTGTTAATATAACACCAATATGTTGCCAATTATTCTTCATTAAAATGATTTAAACAATCAGTTATTTCTTGCTTCTGAAGTCTCAAAAGAATTCTACCATAATTTTTAATACATTCTTTTGCATATGTATCTAATTTATTCAAACATCCATCAGCAGATAATCCGCTTTGATAAAAAGCGTAGTCTTCCAAGTCATCAAGATGTAATTTCTTGTTCATCTTTTGTTTTCCAAAACTTTTCGGTTTCTTCACAACAAGCAACATAACCTTGTTTTCTTGCTTCTTCTCTACAAAGAGTTTTAAACCAGCCACCTCTTTTACAAAGAACGCCATTTTCACCAGTTACCTCGCAAGTATTTCTAGATTTTCTTTCTGCTTCATGAATGATGTCGTCAATAATATCATCCTCGATTTTATCTGCACCATAGACGCTTACATAAAATCGAAGATCTCCATACTTTTCTTTAATTTGATCAGCCACTACCTGTACTTCTCTTCCGTCTTTAGAACAAAGATCACAGAAGTATTGCATCTTTTCCATGCATTCATCTAGAAGCTTGTACCAACCATCGTCTACTTCAAACCCCCATGCCATACATGTATGCATTGGATCTCCTCTAAAATTTTTTAAAATCTTAGGATATTTTTTTACTAGTTCTAGTTGTAGTTCTTCTTTCATATTATTTTTTCCTCTTAGATGGTCTAGTAACAGTTACAGTTACAGTTTTTCTAATTTTGGTTGATCCTATTTTTTTTTCCGTCACTCTTTGTTTTTTTATTTTCATAAATATAAAAATAATATAATTTAAATTTTTGTCAATTAGAAATTATTCTTCCCAACAATTATTCTTATAATCCCAGTGTCTGGAGTCATAAAAATTTATTTCTATTTCTAAACCAAAAACATTTAGTTTAAATCTAATACCAGCATGATCTTTTCCAGTGAGTTTACAATCAAACTCAAAAGAAAACAAGTTATAATTTGAAAAAAAAGTTTCAATTTCCAAATTTTTATTTTTAGATAGTTGTTTATGAAACCATTTTAGTTTATACCAAAATCTTGGTTTATTTGTAAAATTATAAATTGTAAAATTAACGTACATAAATTACTAATTTAGACGTAAAACAAAAAAACTTATGTAGAAATTTACCGAGTATTTTTTTCAATATTTTCATGTTATGACTTTCTAGGTAAAAGTAATGCTATTTCATCAGAATCATCAGCAACTACTTCTAAAAATTCTCCATCCCACCATTTATCTTGTTTGTGCTTATTTTTAACTATAGGAACTAAATGAATAGAATCAACCTCATCATAACCACCCTCATAACCTTGCACAACTACACGTTTTTGGGGGTCTTCCAACGTAAGACGTTCAATTAATTCTTTAACTTTCATGGTTTAATTTTTGTGTTATTAATTTTATCCATTGTATTCTAGATATTTGTTTATTATCCAATATAGAAAACGCATATGATGAATTTTCATGATAATTTCTTTTAATCATTTCCGCTTGCTCTTTCCTAGATTCTACTTTTCTAATATCATGGACCATTTCCAATATATTGTCAATATATTTTTTTACGCTATCGCCAGCATTACAAATTTTTTCTATTTCATCTTTTAATTGTAATGCTATCTCAAAATCAAAATCTGATTCTATTTTTTTATAGAACTCTTCGCATGATGGCATTTCAGAGTCAACATAATATTCAATTAAGTTGTTTTGTGAGTTCAATTGTGATTTAACTCTATGACAAAATAAATACCAATCAGATTTTAATTTGATTCTGTTCTGGCCATTATTATATGATACAACAATTCCCTCTTTACCTTTCCAATATTTTATAGTTTCTGCTATTTTAGAAAGATCATTAGTATCTAGGAAGTTATATGATTGCGGCGTTGGGATAGGCCCAATCTTTCTCCATATATCAATCAAATCAGACGAAGAAACAACACACATTCCGTTTTTGTTTATAGCACCAATAAAATAGAATTCTATTTGTTGTGGTCTAACAACAATAACATTATTGGGTGTTACTATTTCAAACAAAAGACTAATGTGTGAGTTTTCTTTTAAGAACTCGACTACCTTTTGGTATTTTTCTGGTAACAATTCAAAATCTTTAGCATTCTCTTGTGATGAATAAGAAACCGTACCTCTTGTTCTCATTGAGAACTTATCATTAACATAATCTGCTATAAGAAGAGAACCATCTATCTTATCTTCTATCTTCCAATCGTTAAAATCCTCTGGGTTTGGATAACATTCTGGTTTTTCTCCATAGTTAAAAAACTTCGGAAAACCAGAAGATAAAACATTACCTTCTTTGTCCGTAATTAAAGAACGATAAAACAAGTTGTTCTGATTCCACTTTGCGTCAATTTCTGGAGTTATTAAATAACTATCCAAACCACAAAACTTATTTGGAATAATATTAAAATATTCTTCTTTTAATGGAAGTTTTATTTTCATAAAACTACTATACTATATTTTTATAGAACATCAACCAAAAATAAAACAAAGAAACACCTAAAAACACGATAAAAGATAAAATTAATTTAGTTTTAGTTTTCATATATATTTTTCTTATATCTAAAGTTTCTCCATTTGGTTCTATGTTTTATAATCCAATCGATCAAAGCTGTATCAAACCCTATATCATAACCCCTTTTTTCACTTTCAAGCCATTTATGTTTTAAAATTTCTTCTCTTTCTTCTATAAATTCTTTATATATAGAAGAACTCATGAAAAAACATGGTGTTGCGGTTAGTGCTATCATACATAATATTTACTTTTTTATTAAAAGATAAACATTATATTATTGTCTAAATTCCCATAATTCATTAATATCTAAAAGTTTAGATACGCAACCATTTACTCTTTCCGTCCAACTAGAATGAAAGTGTCCATAGAAATGATATTTTGGATTGCATATTTTAAATATCTCATCCATTACTGCTCTTTCATCGGTAAGATCTTCCAACAAATAAGCATCTTCTCTCGACCATCCATAAACCATTTCATTGAATTGTTGTGGAAAACACCATGATGGCGCGGTGTGAGTAACAAGAATATCAACTTTTTGACAGGCGTCTCTATCAAAAACAACACCCTCATCTTCCCAATAAGAAACCCCTACAGTTCTTCCAGTTCTATCAATAGATACTGCACCACCAATAAATTGAATAAGTTTAGAATTATATTCAAAAACAGAGTAATCTTCGACCAATTCAAAATTATCTAAACATATTCTATTATTTTTTTTGAAAGCTATAGGATCATCATGATTTCCTCTAATAGCATAAAAATTAATATTATTCTGTTTAAATTTTTTATCAAGTAACCCATAAGTTACCATATCTCGACTTGGATTAAATCCAACTCCTAAATCCCCAACAGAAATAATATTAGCGTTGGAAATTTTTTTTAGTTGTATTCTAAAAAGCAATTCATTCCAATTTCCGTGGGTATCGCCTAAAAATAATATTTGTTTATTACCATCCAGTTGTGTCGTCGTCATTAGTTTGATATATTCTATATTGTTTTATTTCTTCTGTCAATATGTCTTTTAAACGAGTTAATGCAAGTTCATATGTATCACATTCTTCTTCGATTTCATCTACAATGTATCCATGATGACAAACTAGATATTTTGGTGGAAATCCATAACTCCATTTAGTTTCTATATACCAATGACAATCACGGTCTTTGTGGTGGTCTTTTCCTATTAAAACATACCATTCGTCAGTTAGTTCTGTAATCTCTTCAATTATAGTTTTCATAGTTCAAGTCCATAAAAATTCTCTATATTTAATTAGTTCAGTTAATACATTTGTATCTTTTTCAGAAATTTCTTTTTCTAATTCATTTACTTTTTTATATTTTACTTCATATGGAATTCCATCATCAACCATTTGAAATAATTTTCTACCGTCTTTATCTGTTATTGGTTTAAACATTTCAACAAATGGTCTTAATGGTGGATAAGATTCTTCCATTCTTTTCTGTAAAATTGGTCTTTCTACTGTTATATATCTATATGATTTAATTAACCAATCTTCAAAATTTTTATGTTCTTCTGATGAAGACCAATCTATTTGATTTTGTTTGTACTCGTCTTCATAAAAGGATTTTACAAATTCAAAATTAACATCAACTAACAAAGAACTTATATCACGCCATGTTCTAGGTATAACCTTTCTTAATCTTTCATGTCTTGGTTTAAAAATTGGAAGTATATTATCATAATAATACATTCTATAACTATATGGAAACAAATCCAAAAAGTCATATATTCCAAATTTTTCAAAAAAATATTTTCTTATTTTGTTCATATATTTAAAAATACGTTCCAATCTTTTATTTCATCTTTATTTCTAATATAGAAAGACACTGGCATTACTCTAGGAGCCGTTGGTTTCTTTATTAGTTTTAATCCCGCTTGTTCTGGTGTCTTATCTGCTTTTCTAGAATTAATTTCTTTGTGAGCCAATACACAATTTTCCCAAGATGATTTTCCCCCTTGGGATTTTGGAATTACATGATCTATATTACCGGTTTTCTTGTTTAATATTCTACCGGTATATTGACAAGTATAATTGTCTCTCTCCCAAAGATTTTTTTGAGTGAATTTAACAACTTGTTTTGGTATTGTATCATTATAATTCAACACGATAACATTTGGTATCTTAATAGCACCATTTATGGTTTTAACAACATCATCATTTTCAGATACTTTTAAAGAAATCCATTCTCTCCATTCTAATGGAAGAATTCTATCATCTTCAACTAGAAGACCTTTTGCATGATCGGAATACATCAAACAAAATGAATGCTTTGCTGTAGTCGTATTAATCGGTATCCAACATTTATTTAATATTAAGACGCTTCTATCAATATTCTTTTTCATTCAACTTATAAGGTTTTTCGATTATAACATAATATGACCCAGAGACTTCTTGTATACTTGACATATTACCTTTCGGTAAAGGATTTTTTTCAAATGCTTTATATACAAGATCCCACGCTTGATTATATTCTTTATTTTTTATAGCTTTAGATACTTTTTCTTGATAACGTTGCGGAATTCTAAATTCTTTTTGTGGTTTCCAATATCCATTAATAGAATCTAAAATCTGAGGCGGTTCAACATCAGAAAATTTCATTACTCCATCTCCACTAACATCACAAATTCTCCTATAACCATCATTACGCTCATAGTGGAGATATTGTTCAATAACCTTTTTAATTTCCCATGCAATCGTTCCTTCTCTCATTTCCTTTGTATTACCAACACCAAAAGATGAATTTGGATGATCCAAATTTGGAAAAGTTTTCTTTTTTTTCCATTCCTCCGATTCTTTTATTATAGAACCACTTTCATCATATTCATTATTATATTGATCATAAAATCCACCGTGACCATCATATCTTCTTTCTGGTAAAGAAGGGAACATTACATATCTAACATGCCTGTGGATAGCTTCTCGTTCATTCCAATCAATCAATCTATCCCAATATGCTTCGCTCATTGCCATATCAACCTGACCAGAACGAAGTCTTGAAAAAACTTCAAGTGCTGTTGTTAGAACAGCAAGATGATCATAATCAAATTCAATTTGAATCTTCTTGGATTTTTTTGTTTTCATATTTTTTTGTTATGTGTTTTCTGGTAAAACTATCAAGTTTAAAATGATACTTTGCTATATTATATATAGAACTTGATTGCATAGCAGCCCCAAGTTGAACATTATATTGCTTATATGCATAAGGATCTCCCTTTTTATGAAATTGATTATACATATTTCTCATTCTTCTTTTTTGTAAAATCGTGTCTTTTCCTAAGAAAATCACGAATGCTTTAATATCATCTTCCCAATTTTTGAATATTTTCATATATCACTTATAGTATAAATCTTCACTGTCGTCAAGTATTACTCTATCTTTTAACCAAGCACATAACGCCCAATGATAATAGGTGTAATTTGGATCTCCTTCATAATGAAAGAAAGCATGACCCAAATCATATTCAATTTGTTTCATAATTTTCTTTTTAATTCCTTTTGGTGCTCTACTTTCCAACATCCAAGAATCCAAAAATACTTTACAATCCATTCCAAAATCCCAAGAGAAATATGCCACATTATTATGACGATCTACATGATAGATATCAATATAAATTGGTTCTTTACATTTGATTATTCCAAGCTCGTAAATCGTATCTGGTATTTTAAGTTTCATTAGTGCTTAATATATTAAACACTATATTTTTTAAACAATCAACTCTTTTTTCAAAATTTTCTTTGGACGGTGTTTCTATTGTGCAATAAGAAATATTTCTTCTTCTCAATGCTCTTTCTAATGTTCCCTTGTATGGTTGTTTTCCGTTTGTTATTACACCATCATTTGTTTCATCACCATGCGCTTGTTTTAAAATTTTTATATCTATATCCGATAAACAGGTTTTAATATGTTCTTCCAAATCTGGAGAACAATAAGCATATACGCCATCAACTTCATCATCCTCATGTAATGATATTACAACAGATGGATTCAATTCTTCTATCTTTAAAAGTAATCTATCCTGAAAATCATTATTATCTGGTGTATCGAAATGTCGATTTAAATCTTTTCCATCAACTCTTCTTTTGTTTGTTTTGTTTATGTTGGATATAACATAAACATTTTTTTGATTTTTAAAATGTTCAGCAGCTTTATTACCAGCTGGTTCATCCCCATGAATACCACTAATAATAACAAATGTTTTATTTCCAGTAAATTTTTCAATTAAAAAATCAAATTTCATATAGTATATTTATTTTCTATTATAGAAAACATTACACATATGATTATTTTGATACCAATTATAAAGATAATCTTCATGTTTATCTAAAAAAACCAAACAACTCAAAAGACTGGAATTATCGTTTCTGTAACTTTTACAAATTAATTGTATATCTTTATTGTCTATTTCTGATATCGGAAATGTTTTTAAAAAGGTGAGTTTAGCACTCATCGTTTTAAGTTTTTTATCGTCACTATCAATTTTAATCATTAAAAATTGTTATATTTGTCTAATGATGCTTCAAAATTAATATCACCATCAAAAGACTTTTCGCCGGAATTCATAACCAAACAATCCCAAAGTTTACCAATATTAACTTCGTTTACTTCTATTTGATTCCATTCCTCGTCTGTTAAATTTTCAAGTTCGGTTGGTTGTTCATTTAACCAACTCAATACTGCATAAATTTGAACAACTGGTCTTTGAGTTGCATTTGAATATAAATTAGATTTAAATTCAAATTGCGGATATAAATCAGATAATTTTTTAATTATATCATCCATCAGATCAATACTCCCAAAATAAATCCAACAATAAAACCTAATATAAATACAGTTTTTGTTGGGTGGTTCCAAATAAATTCATTGATATATTTTCCTATGTTATTTAATGTTTTCATATTTTAAAGTATTCCTTTTATTCTAAGATAAGTTGCTCCAACTATTGATGCGAGCAATAAAACTATTACAACATTTCTTTGTAAAATTGCAAGATCTTTTTCTACTAATTTCTTTTGCATTATATTTAAGTCTTTAATCATCTTATCATTATATTCCATCTGACGAATCAGTTCTTGGTCCACAGCTTGTTTAGTTTCTAATAAATTTTTATTATCTTTTTCAATCTGAGCATATGTTTCTTTATCTTTTAAAAGTTTCTGATATTCTTCTGAACTCACAACAACAACGGTATCATTTTTATATTTTTCTGGAATTATTAATACTCTTTGTTTATTAATAATAGTTGGCTTAACTTTACTTTGACTTCCTATTGTTTCTATATTTTTTTTGTATACTGCTTGAATTTCTATTCTTTTCTTTGGGGGTTTTACTATTCTTGTGGATTCATTAACATAGTTATCTGCTAAATCCAAACGAGCATTATCTAAAGAATCTTTTGTTGCGTAAACAGAACGAGATAACGCTTCTGATTGTTTTTCAGTATAAACCGTACAACTATTTAAAAATAGTAACGCAATACAAAATATAAATAATTTCTTCATAATTAATACTTATCTTTTATCATAAAAAATAAACCCCTTTCAGGTTGGTAGCCCAAAAGGGGTTTGGTTCGACTCCGCAAAAGAGAGCCTCGTATCCGAATCGAACGGATGACAACGAAATTACAAATTTCGCGCTCTACCAACTGAGCTAACGAGGCGTTAAATTGGCATCTCTAAGGGGATTTGAACCCCTACTAATACCGTGAAAGGGTACTGTGCTAACCGTTACACTATAGAGACGTTGGTGCAGAATGAGAGAATCGAACTCTCAACTAAAGTTTGGAAAACTCCCGTTTTACCATTAAACTAATTCTGCTTTAAATTTTTAATTTATCAAGGATGTTTTTATTTTTTTGTAAAAGATTATCATCTACTTTAACTATTCCTGCTTCTATTTCTTGATGACAGTTAGAACAAACTAATATACATTTTTTAGCTTCTTCTAAAAGAATTTTATATCCTTTACTTAATCCTTTATGTGCAATACCGAATTTTTTATTATTTGGTATTAAATGGTGAAATTCTAAAGCACCTATACATTTTGAATAATCACATATTATACATTTATCTCCAAAATCTTTTACTAATTTTTCTTTAACCGTTCTTCTTCTTTTACTGACGTGTTCGGATCTGCATTTTTTACAACGATGATAATTTCTACCTTCTAAAACAAATTCTGTTTTTCCATGTTTATTACACTCTTTAATAATATATTTTGATTTCATATATTATTATTTATCTTGGTAGATCACTTTTTTATATACCAAAAATCCTGACGAGGTAGGATTCGAACCTACGACCAATCGGTTAATCTCGGAGATACGAGAATCGAACTCGAATTACGTCACCTACTTCTCCCACAGCCGATCGCTCTACCACTGAGCTACTCGTCAATAAAATGGTGGGCAGTGCTGGACTCGAACCAGCGAACTCCGAAGAGAGGAAATTTACAGTCTCCAGCAATTGCCGCTATGCGAACTACCCAAAAATTAGCAGAGGCAGGATTCGAACCTGCGAGGCACAAGGGCGGGTGGTTATGAGCCACCTGAGATACCACTTCTCACACTCTGCAATAAAAACTTCGTTTGATGAATGGCTGTGAATACTCTCGAAACACCTTATTAAGCACCATTTCATTTTCGAGGCAATGATCTACAATGAATTGTAAACACCAAACAAATTGTTTAGAATATGTGCAATAGATCGAGTCATACTTGAACTATTGCACATATTCTAATCAAATGGTGGAG
>Ga0315903_10009231_pt1 | contig 11959 bp, 7 predicted proteins | sample LakEriMetagenome_7_FD_203524 | JGI IMG/M metagenome (GOLD analysis project Ga0315903, IMG submission 203524) | Freshwater fungal communities from buoy surface, Lake Erie, Ohio, United States - Buoy 2 MA119 | ecosystem: Environmental > Aquatic > Freshwater > Lake | place: USA: Lake Erie, Ohio...
TGCCTATTGTGTCTTTCTCTAAGTTAGTTCCCTGAGTTGCTGCTGCTAGTAGCGTATAACCTTCAATGGCAGGTATTAAGGCAACCTTTAGATCCCTAGCTGACTTGGCGATCGCATTAAAGTTTTTGGCTCCCTGTTCTAGTCCTCCACTAACAAAATTAATTGAGGTAGTCAAGTTTTCAAATCTAACTGTAAGTTCTTGGGTTTGCCTGCCTATTTCTACTAAAGTCTCGAACCCTGTTGTTATTGCTATATATCCTGCTACAGCAAGCCCCAAGCCTTTAAATAGTCCGATACTTTTCCCTACGATGGGGTTTAGATCAATAAAACGATTGGCGGTGTCCTTAACACTATTGGCTACTTTATTTATTTGCCCAAATACACCACTAGGGGATTGAGCTTTTACTATTTTTTTCTCTATATCTATTTGAGCTTGTTCAAACTTGGCAATCGCGTCATTAGTTTTAGGTAATGCTGCTCTCATTTCAAGTACAGAATCAGAACTTGTAGCATTATTTAGTTCTATTTCTATTTTTGCTAGTCTTAAAGCAATATCTTCTTCTACTTTGCTAACAGCCACATTTAGGTTGCGAACGGAATTAGGGATGCTGTTTTTTCTCTTGGATTGAATCTCTTTTCTGGCTGATTCTAGCTCAATGTCAGCCTCTAAAGAGCTTATAGTAGTAGTTGATGCTCCCTCAATGTCAGCTTCTAAAGAGCTTATAGTAGTAGTTGATGCTACTTGTCGATTGGCATTTTTTAATATTTTTCTGATTATATCATTGACGGACTCAGATATTGAATTAACACCTTTTTTAAGTATTTCTCCGATATCTCCTAATTCTGGATCTATTTGCTCAACAGATGATACCGTCTGGGCTACGGTTTTATTGACAGTAGATGCTATTGCCTGATTTATTTCCTCAAACCGCAATACGGTGATTTTATTCTCGACTGCTTTTTGCTGCTTTTGAATACTTAATAGCAGTCCTTTTAAATAGTCTCTAGTAGAATCTTCAATCTCGCTAGATAGAGCAATTAAAACAGCATTTTTACTCGCATTTAGTTCAAATGCTAATTCTCCTAATTGTGGGGTACTTTCACTATTTAATCCACTGGTGACTAATTCCCTTGTCCTAGCGTTAATCTCTTGAATCTGCTGAGTTGTGGCGCGAGATAGAAATACTCCTAATTCCCTTACTTGCTCTTGTATTTGCGCCGATAGTGGAGCCGTAGCACGAATTAACTCGGCAGGTATGTCATTAGAAACCTTGTCAATAAGAACGTTTTTTCTATCGGCTGATTTTACCGCTATTGATAACTTTTGCGCTACTTCTTTTAATTGCGCTCTTGTTAGTGTAGCTAGTTCTTGTTGCAGTCTGGTCAATAACTGCTTAACGTCGCTACTGATATCGACTGCTTTAATATCAGATGGTGCAACTAGATTATCCAAATTACCTAGAACATCATTTCCTTCAATTCCTAAACTTCTAGCTAAGAGTCTTTCTGCAAATACATTAGCATCTTGTTCTACAAGCCTAGCCTGTTCTAATGCTTTTCTTATTTGCTCTGCTTTATCTTTTGTGTATTGTTCTATCTTGTCTTGAGCCGCACCGCTCGATTGAAGTGAAGCTAATTCTTGTTTGAATTGTGCTTCTAGCTGATTCAATACGCTATTGACTGATGATTCAGAGAAGCTTGCCTGTCTTGCTATTTCGGCATCGTCAGCTTTAATAGTAAAGTCTCTTAATCTATGATTGACCTCATCTAGTCCGTTAGCTGTTTTAGTGATTGTTGTTTGAACTATATGCCTAGCTTCATGGAATAAAGTAAAAATAAATTCAGTGGATAATTTGCCAAATTCGCTAAAATCTTTTTCGGCTTCCTTGACCAATCTTTCTGATAGGATTATTAGGTCATCCTCTACAGCAAAGCTGGTATTCTTCCCTGCTATTCCTACTATCTCAGGAATCTTGTCTAGAATTACCCCAGATGCTCCACTAACCTTCTGAATTAAATCATTTAGAGCATTAGTCAGTTCTGGCGATATTTCGATGACCTGACCCGTGTTGCGTCCTGATCGGCTAAATGCTTTTTGAACCACATCAGAAACTTGCTGTTTAACCTGATTGGCTGACTCTTGCAGATTGTTAGCAGTATCAGATTGAGTTTTATTAACGACGTTATTTAATTGGTCTAAAACTGCCTTGTAGCTAAGTGCTGCTGTTGTTATAGACTGGGATTGAGTCTGCCTGTCACCAGCCCCTAATTTGATGGTTTCTAGTGCTTGCTTATATTGCTCTATTCTGGCAGTTATCGCTTTAGCGATAGATTCGGCATTTTCTCTATCCCCTGAAAATAAATCCTGATCTTTGGATAATTCCTGATAGGCTCTAGCTATCTTCTGAGATTCTCTAATTAGGATATTTAGCCTTTCTGCTTGTAACTGAGAATCCGATTCAAACGAGTTGACAACTCTTAAAAAGTTCTTTAACTGAGATTCCCTGACCTGAGATACTGTAGTCCCAATCTCTTTAGAACTTTTTTGCAAAGAGGCAACTAAGAATGTTAATTTCTCGTTAATCTGAGCGGTTAATGTATTAAAACCAGCGCGGTCAATGGCGGGAGTCGTGTCAACAGATTTAAGTTTGTTGGTTAAGTTTTCTAGATTTCTTTGCTCTAGTATTGATGCTTGAACAGTGGATAACAACTGTTTGATTTGAGTGACTACAGCATCATCAATATTTTCAACTCCAATAGAGGATACTAACTCTTGTTCTAATTGATTTATTGACTGCCTAGCTTCTTGGTAGATAGCAGTATTTGATTGGGCTTGAGTTATTGATGGAGATTGCGATATAGTGGCTATCCTGTCGGTTATCGCACTATCAATCTGCTTGAGATTAGTTATTCTATCTACTAATCCCTTAGCTATATTTTTAAGTCGGTCAGTCTCTACTTTATCCCCAGATGAAATCGCCGCATCTATTCTTTCAAAGATGGCTCTAGATTGAGTTCTTAGCTCTTGTATTTCCCTTTGAGTCGATTGGCTTATTTGAGTATATTGTTTAAGCAGATTTAGGGATAATTGCGACGCACCCGCCTCACTTCCTGATAATTCAGAGCTTAACTCAAACTGGCTATTTAACAGCCTTGATAGCTCAGTAGATACGGAATTACGCTGTTTTGTTAAGTCAATGATTTCACGCTCTAATTGCTTAGATATTATCTCGGCTTCTGGATCTACCCCAACAAAAGCAGTTATCTTTTTAAATTCTTCTCTTCTCGCAATTATGGCATCTTCTAATCTCTTGACTTGATTACCAAGACGGGACGATCTCTTAATAGAATTAGATAGCGCGGTGGGAACATTAGCATTAGATTTTGATGCAGATAGAGCGTCATTGAGAACTGTCTGCTCTTGACCTACCTGCTCAACAATTCGCTCTACTGTTCTGGCTATATCATCGCTCTGAAGCAGTTCAGATAGGATTCTTACCGATTGATTCCTTTTCTCCTGTAATGACTCGATTTGACCAGATAGAGCCGATATAGCAGGATTAATTACCGCTTGTGCCGATACCCCCGTACTTTCTTCCCTAGCCAAGGATTGAACCTTGGCTACTAACTCCTGTAGTTGCTTGCCCGTTTGCACTCCTAGGGCTTGTAATTGACGAATAAATAGAGGGTTGGTAATTCTATTAAAAGCTTCGTTATATTGATTCCTCAATACCACGAGTTCATTCTGGCTAGTCTCGATGTTTTTAGTTAAAGACTCAACATTAGACTTTAATCTGTTTCTTTGGGCTATTAATTCTTGAAACTGAGGATTTCTTATTTCCCCAGACTGAATCCCTACCAAGAGGGATTTTATGGATTGAATTGAATCGGACTGCTTTCCTATCTCTCGGATAAGCCCTACATCTTGAGGCTTTAAAGCTTGCTCTAATGCTGTATTTAATTCTTCCTGCTCTTGTTCTAATTCTGCTATCGCGGCTTTTATCTTTTCAGGGTTTAAACCTATATCTTGAACTGCGGCGATCCTAGTTTCCGAATCTTTTAATTGTTGCTGAAGTTCATTTAGTTTGTCGATTCTTTTTTGAAGATCACCTGATTCTACCGTGGCAATCCTAGCCCGAATCTGCCTAAGTTGCTTTTGGACTTGAGGAACTACTGATAATTCCTGTTGTCCTTCTACAGCTAATTGTTCCGTGGCTTGCTGCTTTTGTTTGGATCTAGCCTGTCTTTCCACAAAAGACGCACTTTTAGACGCTAGGAGTATTTCACCTTCTAATTGTTTTAGTGCCGATTGGAGTCTATCGGTCAAACCTTGTACTGCTGGCTGTAACGGACTAGAGTTAAAATCCTGTAAAAGTTCCCCAGTTATATCTCTCGCGGCTTTAGCGATGTTTTTGCCGATGGATTTGCCGATGACATCAAACGAACCAATACCCAATAATTCCCCTTGTAGCCCTTGGGATAATCCCGTTGATATTTCTTGAGAAAGTTGGAATCCGATCCCCCCGATTGCCCCCTGTAACACGGTAGTTAAACCCGCGCCCGCAAGCCGTAGAGGTAGAGTTAGAACGCTTCCTATCCCAGACGCTATAGAGCCGAAGATACCCTTATCGCTATCAAGGGTTAGGCTGTCTAATGTGGATTGAATCTCTGCTCCCAATGACTCCGCCGTCTTTTTAAAGATGGAGTCATCAAATATAGCATCTAGTTTTATTTCCCCAGATAATCCCTTGAGTTGTTTTTCAATTGCCCCCGTATTAATAGGGGCAAGGGGTAGTTCAATTGGATCTACTGAGATGCCCTGAAGTGCTTTCTCAGCATCCAAAACATCTAGAACTAGATTTGCAGAAATATCGATCCCATTAGCCATTAGATTGCTCCTTTTCCAATAGTTTTAGCTTTAATCTTTCTATTTCGGCATCCTTGGGATCTACTGTGATAGTGGCTGATTTAGCGTCCGTAGCATCATTTTGGGCTCGACTTAGTTCGTTGAAAGCCGTGATAATTTCAGTAATGGACAATCCCCTGACTCCCTGTTCGGTAAAATATTCTAACGGAGGATTCTTGAGCATTAGCCCGAAGTGGTAGGATGCTGCTTTGTCTAAATCCTGAGTCAAAATCTCTCTTCCGTCAAAACTAATCGCTTTCAGGTACTTTACTACTTGTAAAAGCGATATGGCGGGGATAGGTGTGTTTAACTCGTATTCTTTGCCCTTAATGTTTATAGTCGTCATGGTACTACTAGGTATTTATCCCCAGTGTACCATTTTTTTCTTTCTTCCGCTTTGGCTTTACCATTTGCAATGAGCCGTTTTACTTTTTCCATTGTCTTGGGATCAGGGGCTATTTTTCTAGATTCTCTTATTTCAGACACAATACTTCTAAATACTAACGTATCATTAGCTATTAGAATAAGCTCATCAAATTTTTCTCTCAAAGATTCAAGTGTTTTGATGAGGGCTCTATCGCCTTCTATATCTAGTTCAGTTATGGTTTGCTTTATTTTTTCATTAGCTATCCGTATATCTACAGATATGTATTTAACCTTTTCCCATTCATCCTCGTCAAACTCCTCCCAGTGTTTCTTTATATAATTTCCTATACTTGGATTTAGTGCCATGTTTGATATCCTCAATGTTTTCTGTATTGTACCATCTTTTTAGTCAAGCAGAGAACGAAGCCAGTCCCCAATATCCTCTTTTTTGATTGGCTTTGCCCCTTCAACTGCCTAGACAACTCTAGTCGATTGTCGGGTCTTAGTTAAAAACTCTTTTAACTCGCTCGCTTCACCTTCAACTGCCTAGACAACTTTAGTCGATTGTCGGAATTTGACCTTTGTACCTACTAGAGCGTCTAAATCTAGCCTTCAACTGCCTAGACAACTCTAGTCGTTTGTTGGAATTGATAAGAGAAGAGTATAAGGTCTACTGCACACCCTTCAACTGCCTAGACAACTCTAGTTATTTGTCGGGGCATAAGCAAAAAGGTAATGAAAACAAAACTACAGGCATTAACCTTCAACTGCCTAGACAACTCTAGTCGTTTGTCGGTATCGGATCACCTATAGATAACACATATAGCTCACCACTTCAACTGCCTAGACAACTCTAGTCATTTGTCGGCGATTAGTGATCCGTCCCACCCGGCCTTTAACTGCACCCTTCAACTGCCTAGACAACTCTAGTCGTTTGTCAGTCCTGCATAATGCCAGTCGAGATGATTGGGGTCAACCTTCAACTGCCTAGACAACTTTAGTCATTTGTCAGTTACATACGCAGCAAGGCAAGCAACGTAAATTCTCCTTCAACTGCCTAGACAACTCTAGTCACTTGTCGGACGGATTGAAGATACCCAACGCTTTAACCATTACTCAACCTTCAACTGCCTAGACAACTCTAGTCGTTTGTCGGTCGGCAACATTACCGCTACTTGTTCGGGGAAGTAAACCCTTCAACTGCCTAGACAACTCTAGTCGTTTGTCGGAATGAGATTCTCTTACAACTCCGACGGCAAAAACAACCTTCAACTGCCTAGACAACTCTAGTCGTTTGTCGGTTCCCTGATATCCCCAGTAGTGCTGGAACGCGAAAGTAAACCCTTCAACTGCCTAGACAACTCTAGTCGTTTGTCGGGCCATGGGATAGGCAGTAAGCTGTAAGAGCGTCTAGTATCTCCCTTCAACTGCCTAGACAACTCTAGTCGTTTGTCGGGGGCTTCTCTCAAAGCCAAGCCACGAAAGGAATTAAGGGCAAAGTTGCGAGAGTAAGCACCGATCCAATTACCAGATGGTTAATTGAACCGAATCAATAGGCTGAGATACCTTCTCTGATTGATGTCGAGGATCTTTAATTGTCAAGGTACTAAAGTTGTCTAGGCAGTTGCCCCCTTTTACGGGAGGGTTAATGGGTGGATCGCTCCGTTCCCTTTCTGCTTCACAAGTACCCTTGGGACTTCCACAGACGTAAGCCAGTAAACTGACTGCTTTCCCCAACAAGGAAGGGTAGCTAAGAAGCGAACTCCTTAATACACCTATCGTACTACTAATAAGAGAAAGTGTCAAGATATTTTTTGCTGCGTTTTCGTCAGCATTTGCAGAATAGCCACAGGACACACAGATAAACTCGGATTGAGACTTTCTGTTATCCTTGTGCTTGTGTCCACAATTAAAGCAAGTCTGGGAAGTATATTTAGGATTAACTAGAACTACTCGCCCTCCTTTCTCTTCGGCTTTATAAATCAATTGCCTTTTGAGTTCCCCAATCCCCTGATCTAAAATAGATTTGTTTAGTCCTGATTTAGCAGAAGCTCCATTATGGGCATAAGTGCCATCCTCATTTTCCTTTACTCCTGCTCGCTTGGTCATGTTTTTAAGCTTTAAATCCTCCATGGCAATATGGGAATACTTCTGAGTCAATTTGTGGCTAACTTGATGTAGATACCCTGCCCGACGGTCTTTAATTTGTTCGTGAAGCAATGCTAATTTTTCTTTGCTCTTAAGATAATTAGCCGAGCCTTTTTCTTGCCTTGCCATTTTTCTTTGTAAGTGAGCAATCTTTCTTTCTTTATTCCGATAGTAAGCTTTAGTCTCAATATGCCTTCCCTCACTATCAGTGTAAAGATTGACACATCCTACATCAATTCCTATCTGTCTGTCGGAAGGAAAGTGCATAGGAACAGGGAGATTAATTGTAAGGTGCAAATAATAGCCAGATGCCTTTCTAACTATAGATGCCATTCTTACGTCGGATTCTTTTGATAGTCGATTGATATCGTCAATGACCAACAGCCCTATCTGCTTATTAAGAAATATCCCACTATCTCGAATTTTAATTAGAGTAGGATGCCCAACTATTAAGCTTTGTACTGAGTCTAACTTTCCTTTGTACTTAGGGAATCCTCTGATGCCTTTTTTTGCAGTCTCAAACGCTTTTGAAATAACATAACGATAAAAGCACCCTCTGAACTCCGATCCAATCTCAAATATTTTATCAGCTAAATCAGGATAAAAATATTTTTTAAGAGCCTCCTTATCAGGGGGTTTAGTTGTGTGCTTTTTAGCGTCAGGATTGCCTAGATATGGACGTTTTTTCCTTTCCTCTAACTTAAGCAAAACGTATTCCTTTTTGTTTTTTAGATAAGCTATTTTGCAGCAAGGATTCCCTACCAATAGTTTTGTCTTGTCCTTGGGTAGTTTTTCGATATGAGGGAAGCTTGAATACAGACTAAGATAAGAAGTTTCCCAAAACTCAGGGGAAAACTCCTTAAACTCAAACTTATCCCTTAGTCGTCTTTGGTTAACTTCCTCTTGTAATCCTACGGCTAAATTCCAAAGATACTTCAATAGGCGCATCTTTTCGTCAATTAATGACTGCTGCTCCTCGGTTAGGGTTAGCCTAAATTTAACTACCCTTGTCATATTTTCCATGTTGTCCTCATTTTTTAATTGAATTATTCGACACCGTGCCACCTGATGCACAAAGTGGATGGGTCAATTACTTTTACTGGCTTATCCCATTGATCTAAAAACTTTTCTAGATTCCAATCGTAGTTCAAAGCGTATTCCTCAATTGTGGCTTTTTCCTTTTCCCAATACGCCTCCCTGTCCCATTGCTCTTTAGCGAAGGAAGCTAATTCTATAGAATCAAATACCCCGACAGTGATTTTATCCTCGCACTCTCCTGCCGTCACGATGTAGATAGTTTTAATCATTATGCCCCCTTGTCCACGCATCAAATACCGTACCACAGCGAGGACATTCGATCTCCTCTTCTAGTTCCTTGACCTTACTTTTTAGTTTTCGATTCTCATCGGACAGAAGTTCAATTAATTGGTCTTTGTTTAGAGCTTGCTGCTCTAGCTTTTTTACGCGATCATCAATTACCGCGACTCGTTCTATTTGCCGTGTTAGTGCTTCATAAATAGAAGCTATTTCACTAAATTGGTTTTCATGGCTCATTTTTGTTTCCTCCTGTTTGTTTAATGGGGATGACGGCATCCCATAACTGACTAAGCTAAATCTAGTAGGCTTAACTGCTCACATTTACCTTGATGCTCTGCCAGTCTCAAGTTTTGCTTGGCACATTCAAAGTACGAGCCTTTTAATTCAATTCCTATGAATTTACGTTTCTGTTCAAGGCTAACATAGCCTTCAGTGCCAATTCCTAGAAAGGGTGAAAAGACAATTTCCCCAGGCATTGACCAAAGCTGTAAGCCACGGCGGACTACATCGAGTTGTAATGGACAAATATGCTTAAGATCGTCGTCGTCTTTGCCTTCACGGAAGTTAAGAGTATCGTTTTGACGGATATCCATCCAAATAGGACTGGCGTATCTTTGCCAGATTTCAATCGACTTGCTATTAGGATCTGAAGAAAATGGGAGTGTATTTTCGCCATAATATTCCGTCAATATTCCCTCCACTGGAACTTTATTTACCCCTGGCTTACGGAAAGTGATTAGATAGTCAGCAAGCCCCGCTCCTGACATGGCGGAATCTTTTTTAAGTTGCTTGTGAAGAAGTGAGATCGCTTTTGTCCGTTGCATCGCAACTACGGGATCTTTCCAGATTGTCACTCTTGAATGAAAATAGAAGCCAGCATGTTCCATCAATCGGACTATCTGACAAGAGAAGTCTTTTAATCCTATATACCCATCCCATGCCTTAGTAGCTAACAGGTCTTGGCAATGGATGCTAACTAATCGCCCAGGTTTAATAATCCTGAATAGCTGTTCAGAAAGATAATTGTAATGTTCCCCGAATTGTTCCTCAGATGTCACATTGCCCATATCTCTGTCACTATCCGTATAAACGAATAGATTGCTAAATGGCGGACTAAATACCGAGTAGTCAATCCAATTATCAGGAATAGATTTGATGACCTCGCAACTGTCACCACGGAAGATGTTAAAATCATCCCCATGGCATTCATCTATTACTCTGATTTCCTCTTTGGGCTGGAATAGTTTAGGAGTCATGATTACCTCTGGATTATATCCGTTATTGCGTTTATCCTCTTGAACTGCTTTCATGTGTGCAGTAATTTCACGTTGCATTGTTTCAAAATCTTTTTGTTTCCTTTTTAGGTTTGCTAATACCCGTCCCTCAGTGTCAACGCAAATCATATAAGAATTGACTCGGCTTTTTTGCCCATACCTCCAACACCGCCTGATTGATTGATAGACCATCTCAAACGAGTTGTTTAGCCCAACAAATACGATATTATGGCAGTTTTGGAAGTTAAGACCAAATCCAAAAATACTTGGCTTAGACACCAATACCCTGATGTGACCCTCCGCAAAGTCAATGGCACTATTGGACTTGTGATCCTCCTTATCGCTTCCTCTTACCTCTACGGCTCCATTAAGAGCTTTTTTTAGTGCTTCTGATTCGGCATTCAAATCACAAAAGACTAACCATTGCTCATCTGAATTATTGACAAGTTTGGCTACTTCTGCGACTCTCAATGCTAATGTGGACTTTTTGGCTTCACGTTGTTCGGTCACTCCCGTGGCTTCCATCGTGAATATCTCCCCATCCCTCGTAATGCCTGAGATTACCTTTATTTCATGCTGATAGAGTGGAGGCAATTCAAATCCATCGCCATTAAAACCTAAATCAGCAGGAGATTGGAGCATACAAGACCACTGAGTTAGCCACTCCCAGAAAGCAACCTTGCCATATTTTTTGAGAGTCCATAATTTCTCAGCCATAGCCGCCTTGCCGTCTCTGACAAAGAAGGTGGCAAGCATTTCAGCCTGTAGCATCACTCCTAGGAACTCCGCATGGTTGCCTAGTTCCGTGTAGTCGTTAGGGGACGGGGTGGCCGAGCAGCAAAGCCGATACTCAGTACGGGAAAACTGCTCGATTAATAGCTGTTTTGTAGTCCCTGAGAAACTTTTCAAAATTGAACTTTCATCTAGGACGATACCCGAAAAGATGGAAGTATCAAAGTTCCCCAATCTTTCATAGTTTGTGACGTTAATTCCATCCGTCACATCCTCGCCCGATAGGCAGTAGGTCACAGGGATACCCCACTTGACTGATTCGGTGTTAGCAGTCTGACGGGCAACCCCTAAAGGAGCCAAGATTAATATGGGCTTTCCTGTATGCTTCACAACGCAATCAGCCCATACCAACTGCATCAGGGATTTTCCTAATCCAGTGTTAGCGAATACAGCAAACCGCCCCTTAGCTAAAGCCATCCTTACTATATGCTCTTGATAGTCGAATAGGCTAGGATGTAGCCATTCGCTAGGAACATCAAAGCCCACTGGCTCTAAAGTCTTTGTCTTGCTGTCTATAAAATCTAGATAATCCATAAGCCCTCAAATGTTTGTAAATTAATCATCCCACCTATCCAATAAACTGTCATCTGTATAAATACGGATATCCTATTCGTTCATTAAAGCTTAGGATTTAAGTATATTTACTGATGACAATTAGGCTAGGCTATGGGATATTAAAGATACAAACTTTTGAGGACAGCTTAATGACCGCTTCTAATTCTCGCTCTAATCTTTCTTTCCTAAAAAAAGCCATTGGGCTAAAATCCAAGGCTACAAAGTCTCAGACTTCTAAATGGGTTCTGGATGCTGTCTATCGGCTCCAGAACCAATACTCCGAAATTGCTTACGGCATTGCCCATGCTGACCAGACAGCGCGGATTGATGGTCAGATGTCCCTAGGACTTAGAAATATGCCAGCATCCACAATGGCAACTTTAATTGTAGCCATTCACTCCGCAGGGATTGAGTTATCGGGGGATGTCAGCGCGTGGCTGTGGCAGAACAGAGATTTGATAGTCTCTTGACTTATCCCTGTTTCAATCTTTGGAGCCGAAAGGCTCTTTTTTATTGCCCATATCTTTTTTTAATGCCTATATCCTTTTTAGGGCATCCTCTATCAATCTCTGATATTCAAGCACGATAGAGTCTTGAGTTA
>Ga0315903_10009234_pt1 | contig 11956 bp, 9 predicted proteins | sample LakEriMetagenome_7_FD_203524 | JGI IMG/M metagenome (GOLD analysis project Ga0315903, IMG submission 203524) | Freshwater fungal communities from buoy surface, Lake Erie, Ohio, United States - Buoy 2 MA119 | ecosystem: Environmental > Aquatic > Freshwater > Lake | place: USA: Lake Erie, Ohio...
TAGAGCTTCTAAACATCGGTGCTCGCTTAGTAGTTATGTCATTCCAGTCCCTGGAAGATCGCATTGTTAAGCAGCTCTTCGTTGCTTCAACAACATCTGGAACACCACGGGATCTTCCATTTGATCTTCCTGAATTCGCCGCCAAGTTTTCCATGATCACTCGCGGAAGCGAGACACCAACCGATGCCGAGCTTGAAGAGAACTCACGTTCTCAATCAGTGCGTCTTCGCGCTATCGAAAGGGTGGCCGCGTAATGGCTATGACTGCACTCGCTCCAGCGATTAGTCGCTCAAAAGAAATTTTCGTCGAAAAGACATCACAAGTTGCTCTCAAACTTGTTCCCAATGTCTCCGACGGAAAGCAAGCTGATCGTAAATTCTTTGCAATCTTTGTATCAATTATTGGCGGTATTGGTCTAATGCTTCTTCTCCTGATCAATACCTTGTTAGCGCAAGACGCATTTGAATTAACTAATCTCAAGTTAGAGGCAAAGCTAGTCAGTGATGAACGCGAAGCAATTGCTCGCCAGATAGACAAGATTTCTTCTCCAGAAGCTCTTGCAAAATCTGCGACGGCATTAGGCATGAAGCCTTCAGAAAATCCAACTTTCTTATCTCTTGATAAGCCAGTTATTGAGGTACCGGTCAAGAATGGGTAATTTTTCATTAGCGCATCAAAGAATCAGGTTTTTGGTTCTTATCCTTGCAATAGTCATGTTTATGTTTGGACTTCGCCTAGTTCAAGTTCAAGCTCTGCAAGCGGGTGACTATCGCCAACGTGCAGTCAATGAAATGGAAAAGGTAAGGACTCTTCAGGCACCACGCGGAGATATCACCGACATTAACGGTGTGCCTTTTGCGCGAAGTGTTGCTGCAACGAGCATCGTTGTAGATCAAACCCAAGTCACTGATCCAGCCAAGGTCGCAGCCTTTGTTGCCCCAATCCTTGGAATGAAAATTGACCAGGTCCAAGAATCATTAACTGGTACTCGTAAGTGGAGCATGGTGGCCCGTAATGCAAAGCCTGCAACATGGCTCAAGCTTTCTGCAGCCTTAGACCAGTACAACTCCAGATTTAAAGCAATGAGCCCTGATCGAATCATCGGCTTCTTTCCAGAACGCAGCTACGTGCGCGAATATCCATCCGGAAGTTTGATTGCATCATTAATTGGATTTGTAAATCACGATGGTGTCGGCGCTACCGGACTTGAATCCAGTATGAACTCAAAGATTAAAGGTGTTGATGGGAAGTATTCATATGCCAATGGATACAAAGCTGAAATTCCAGGTTCACAATCTGAAATTACTCCGGCACAATCAGGCACTTCTATTCGCTTAACAGTAGATCGTGATATTCAGTGGGTGGCATCCAAGGCAATTGCAGATGTGGTGAAATCATCTCGCGCGCTAAGTGGAACTGTCATTGTTATGGATCCAAAGACTGGGCACATATTGGCACACGCCACTGCTCCAACTTTTGATCCAAATGACACAACTAAAGTATCGCTAGTTGCTATGCGAAACCCATCTGTCCTAGATGTTTACGAGCCAGGCTCTACTGGAAAAGTTATGACGATCGCAGCGGCTCTGGAAGAAAAGAAAATCAATCCAGAAACAGTTTTAACAATTCCAGATAGGTTAAAGCGTTCGACTAAAGTCTTCAAAGATCATGAGCCACATCCAACACAGCGCTTAACAACTGCTGGCATTTTGGCCGTATCGAGTAACACTGGTTCAATCAAAATTGGTGAAATGATTTCTAATGACAAGCTGTACGACTACCTAACAAAGTTTGGAATTGGTACAAAGACAGGCTCAGGACTGCCTGGCGAGTCCCGTGGAATTCTTCCAAAGGTTGCAGATTGGTCTGGAACTACGGCACCAACCGTGGCTTTCGGGCAGGGGTATTCAGTAACTGCGATGCAGGCAACTAGTGTTTTTGCAACAATTGCAAATGACGGAATTCGAGTTTCTCCAACGGTAATTGCAGGCACAAGTGATTCAAGTGGAAATTACACACCAACTGAAACTCGCGAGAGTGTTCGAGTGATCAGTCCAGGAACTGCAGCACAAATGCGGTTGATGATGGAGAGTGTGGTTTCTGCAAATGGAACTGCACCATCTGCAGCGATTCCTGGTTATCGCGTTGCCGGTAAGACTGGAACAGCGCAACGCATTGATGACACATGTGGTTGCTATCGAGGTTACACGGCATCCTTCATTGGCTTTGCACCAGCCGACAAACCGGCCTATGTAATTTCTGTAACAATTCAAGATCCTAAAGGCTTGCACTGGGGTGGATACCTTGGTGGCCCAGTCTTTAAGAAGGTTATGTCATTTGTTCTTCAGTCAAAGGGAATTGCGCCAACAGGTACAGTCGTTGATCCAGTTCCATTGACCGAAAAAGCACTCCTTGCCGAAAGAAATTTAACAACAGAAAAGAAGGCAGCAAGTGACAAGGCCAATTGAAGAATTCAAGAGAACGCTCGAATCAGTCGCAGCGATTGCGAATGCACATTTAATTGGTGATTCAACAACTGTTGTCACTGGAATAACCCTTTCAAGTAAGGCAGTTCAAGAGGGCGATCTATTTGTGGCGTTACCAGGTGAGAAGACCCATGGCGCAGAGTTTGTGTCAGAGGCGATCATGCATGGTGCGACCGCCGTATTAACTGATGCGGAAGGTGCAGCCAAGGTAAGCGGCATTCCTGTCATAGTAAGCAGCAATCCACGTCGAGCAGCTGGAGTAATAAGCGCTTGGTTTTATAGCGAGCCAATGCGGGATCTTTACAGCGTAGGAGTAACTGGCACTAATGGAAAGACCACAGTTACAACTTTGCTACATCAGATTATGTCGCTAGCTGGACGTGAAAGCGGATTAATCGGAACCGTTGAAACTCGTATAGGCGAAGAAGTAATCGCAAGTAAGAGAACAACACCTGAAAGTAGTGATTTGCAGGCGTTATCAGCGATGATGCGTGAACGTCATATGCGCAATCTAGTGATGGAAGTTTCAAGTCATGCAATTGCTCTTGAAAGAATTCGTGGCAGCCATTTTGCAGTTGTTGCATTTACTAATCTTTCCCAAGACCATTTAGATTTTCATAAATCGATGGAAGCTTATTTTGCGACTAAGGCCAAATTATTCACCTTTGAGTTTGCTGATTTGGCTGTCATCAACATTGATGACGCCTATGGAGTCAAACTTAGGGAAATAACTGAGCTTCCAGTGATGACGGTTTCTCGCCAAGATCCGAGCGCAACTTGGCACTATGCATCCATCACAAAGGACTATGTCGGTGTACATGTTGCAATCAGAGGTAGTGGGGGAATCCTCATTGAAGGGAAAGTACATCTTCATGGTGGGTACAACTTAGATAATCTATTAATGGCGGTGGCAATTGCTACTGAAAGTGGAATTGATCCAATTGATATTGCGGCAATCTTGCCGCAGTTAACCGGAGCAGCTGGCCGACTTGAATCAGTGCGACTAGGGCAGAATTTTACTGCCCTTGTTGATTACGCACATTCTCCCGATGCGGTTACTCGGGTTTTAGAGACTGCTCACGAAATCAGCGACGGCCGCGTAATTGCAGTCCTTGGGTGTGGTGGAGATCGCGATGCTTCAAAGAGGGCTCTTATGGGAAAGGCATTGCATGAAGGCGCAGATGTAGCCATCTTTACAAGTGACAATCCACGATCAGAAAAAGCTGAGGCAATTCTGGTGCAAATGACACTCGGTTTAGATATTCAGCCTCCAAGTGCAGTAATTGAAGATCGTTCAGAGGCGATTAAGGCTGCAGTTAATAAAGCCAAAGATGGCGATCTTGTCATTATTTTAGGTAAAGGTCATGAAAAGGGTCAAGAGATTAGTGGCGTTGTGCATCCATTTGATGATCGCATCGAGCTGGCTAAGGCGATTGAAGATAAGAAATGATCACTTTAACAGCTGGTGAGATCGCTCTTTTGGTCGGCGGCGAAATGCATTGCGATAAGGATTTACTTGTTTCGAAAGCACCAGTATTTGATTCACGCAAAGCCACACCTGGTTGTATCTTCTTAGCGCTGCAAGGTGAAGTTTCAGATGGACATGATTATGCAGCCGATGCTTATCGTGCAGGTGCAATGTTCTCGCTTACTACTCGGCGAATTGATGGTCCCTGCATAGTCGTTGAAGATGTTATCGAAGCCTTATCGATACTGGCTACATTTGTTCGCAAACGATTAACAAACTTAACCGTTATAGGAATAACCGGTTCTCAAGGAAAGACAAGCACGAAGGATCTCATGTCTCACATGCTGTCCGTGGCCGGTCCTACCGTTTCACCTGCTGGCTCCTTTAACAACGACCTTGGATTACCAATTACGTTACTTGAGTGCGATGAAAAAACTAGTTTCTGTATTCTTGAAATGGGCGCTCGTCATACAGGAGACATCGCTCGTTTATGCAGTATTGCGCAACCAAATATAGGAGTTGTGTTAACCGTTGGAACCGCCCATCTTGGAGAATTCGGTAGTGTAGAAGCTATCGCACGGACTAAATCCGAACTTATTCAGGGTTTGAAAGAAGATGGCATCGCAATTCTTGGAAATTATGATTCCTACACCCCAGCAATGGCATCGTTACATTCTGGTCGAACAATTAAATTTGGTACCGGTTGTGAAATTCGTGCAACTGAAATCGAAATCCGTGAGGGTCGACCACACTTTGACCTAGTCACTCCGGCAGGCCGTGATGCGGTTGGAATGAGATTAGTTGGCGAACACCACATTGCAAATGCCTTAGCTGTTGCTGCAGTTGGCACAGCACTTGAACTCCCCATCGAATTAATAGCAAGTTCTTTATCAACTGCCGAAAATTCCAGTAAATGGCGGATGGAAATTCATGATCTTTTTGGACTGTTATTGATCAATGATTCATATAACGCTAATCCTGAATCGATGTCGGCTGCTTTGCGGTCCCTTGTTCTTTTTGCGCAGGAGCGAGGCGGCCAGTCATGGGCATTCCTGGGAAAAATGCATGAACTCGGCGAGTCAAGCACTTCGCTTCATGCAGGGATTGGCACCCTTGCACAGGAGCTTGGAATCGATCATCTCGTGGCCATTGCTGCTCCGGAGTATGGAGATTCTCGAGGACAAATGCTTATTCATCACTACGCAAGTATTGATGAGTGTCTATCCATGACAGAACACTTTTCTGCAGGAGATGTTGTTTTAGTGAAAGCTTCACGTTCAGAGGGTTTTGAAGTGTTGGCTCAAAAGCTAGAGAGCTTATGGTTAGACAAGAGCGGAGTTGAAAGTTGAGACAGATCCTTATTGCAGGTGCTTTCGCCCTCATCTTTTCGATCTTTGGTACACGCGTCCTGATTGGTGCCCTTGCTCGCAAAGGTTATGGACAGATTATTCGTGAAGATGGTCCGAGCAGTCACCATATAAAGCACGGGACGCCAACTATGGGCGGAATCATTTTTATCCTTGCAGCAATCCTCGGATACTTATTTGCACACCTTGTAACAGGAACCGCATTAACTGCATCAGCACTTTTAGTGATCGGATTAGTAGTTACTTTAGGTTTCATTGGTTTTCTTGATGATTGGCTTAAAGTCTCTCGTCAAAATTCGCGAGGTTTGCCTGGGCGCTACAAGCTACTTGGACAAGCGATTGCAGCCGGTCTATTTGGTTACCTAGGGCTGCAATTTGCAGATAAGGATTCGTTGACTCCGATTTCCGAATACCTTTCTGGAGTTCGCGAAACAACAATTTACTTAGGGCCAGCCCTCGTAATCATTTTCATTATTGTGATGGTGATGTCGGCAAGTAACGGAGTTAACCTGACAGATGGTCTTGATGGGTTAGCCACCGGTGCATCCATCATGACATTTTTGGCTTTTGTTTTGATTGGAGTATGGGAGTTCGGCCAAAGCTGCGGGCTTAATGCAAATGCTGGCTGTTATGCAGTTCGTGATCCACTGGACCTAGCTGTCCTTGCTGCAGCATTTGCCGGCGGCTGCACGGGATTTCTATGGTGGAACACTCCGCCGGCCAAAATATTTATGGGAGACACAGGATCACTTGCCCTAGGTGGTGCAATTGCAGGATTAGCTGCAACTTTGCGCGTAGAACTGCTTCTTATTCCGCTAGGCGGGCTCTTTGTAATCATCACTATGTCTGTGTTGATCCAAACTGCGTACTTCAAGATGAGCGGCGGAAAGCGCGTTTTCAAGATGGCGCCGCTTCATCACCACTTCGAATTAATTGGTTGGGCACAAATTACTGTCGTCATTCGCTTCTGGATCATTGCTGGATTATGCGTAGCGATGGGTCTTGGACTTTTCTACGCACAATGGGTCGCACAATAATTCATGTTCACTGACTTTGCTCATAGAGATATTCTGGTCCTAGGCGCCGGAGTAACTGGAAACTCAATTGCTCGCTTCCTGAAATCGAAAGGTGCGAAAGTAACTGTTACAGATGACAATGCAGTAGATGCGCTCAGGCCTGTAGATGTTAATTTGCAAAAATATGATGCAGCAGTGATCTCACCAGGATGGCATCGAGATCATCCTCTAGTTGTCAAGATTCTCAATAGTTCTTTAGAGCTTTTAAATGAAATTGATATTGCCTGGAACTTGCGAACCTTGCGTGCGCCAAGCCAAAAATGGATTGCAGTTACTGGCACTAATGGAAAGACAACTACAGTTGAAATGGCTGCTGCAATTTTAAAAGCGGCTGGAATCAACGCCACTGCTTGCGGAAATGTGGGCGACACAGTTATTGATGCGGTCGATCGAGATGAAGCTTATGAAGTTTTGGTTTTGGAGCTATCAAGTTTTCAACTGCATTGGGCTCGGCAAGCGCAATTTCAGGCCGCAGCAATTCTAAATATTGCCGATGATCACTTGGATTGGCACGGAAGTTTTGAGGCGTATGCTGATGCAAAGTTTTCAATTCTAGATCGCGCAGAAATCGCGATTCTAAATGGTGATGATGGCGCGGTAGTTATGCGCGCTAACCGCTTTAGTGGACGCAAGGTTTTCTTCTCCATAGACACCCCAGCTCCGGGTGAAATAGGGGTCGTCGAAGAGCTGTTGGTTGATCGCGCTTTTGTTCCTGATCCTGCGCAAGCATCAATGATTTGCGAGTTAACTGACATCGTTCCAACAGTTCCACACAATGTTTCTAACGCACTTGCGGCAGCAGGTTTGGCCCGTGCGATTAACGTTTCACATGAAGACATCCAGAAAGCGCTCCAAGCCTTTCGCCCAGGTCGCCATCGCATCGAAGTAATTCACGAAGCTGATGGTGTTACCTGGATTGATGATTCCAAAGCAACTAACCCACATGCCACCGCAGCATCATTAATGTCGCATCTTTCAGTTGTGTGGATTGCTGGAGGCTTGGCAAAGGGTGCAGATATGGATTCACTCATTGAAAGATGTGGCCCAAGAATAAAGGCAGCAATCCTGATGGGTGAAGATCGTGGACTCATAGAGTCCGCGTTGATCAAGTACGCGCCAACAATTCCGCGAATTCTTATTGATGCTCCTAATGATTACACGCGCGGGGGCAAGTCCAATTCATTAATGGAATCTGCTGTTAGTGCGGCTTCAAAGCATGTGATGACTGGGGATGCAGTTTTGTTAGCCCCAGCATGTGCATCAATGGACCAATTCATTTCATATGCAGATCGCGGAGATAGATTTGCAGCAGCGGTTCGAAAGGTGATTGCGCATGAAGCGTGAGGAAACTATTTTTACTAAGCCGGTAAATCTTTATTACATGCTCCTGGGCAGTACTCTGGCTTTAAGTCTATTAGGACTCATTATGGTTTTTTCTGCCTCATCGATTTATTCTTTGGGGTCCCGCGGTACCACTTACGGAGTCGTTATCCGCCAGGTTATTTTTCTACTTCTGTCATTACCGATGGCTTGGGTACTCTCTCGGTTATCACTTCGTCAGTGGAAAATCATCGCCCGCTTTGGTGTGTTGATCTCGGTGATTCTTTTGGCACTCGTTCAACTTATTGGCAAGAGTGTTAATGGCAATCACAACTGGATTAGCCTTGGTTTTGTCGATGTTCAACCTAGCGAGATTGCAAAGTTCTTGATGATTTTGTGGGCAGGACACATGCTTGCAATCCGTGAGCGTGCAGGAGCGATTCAGAGCAATGTAGTTGTTTTGATTGGACCTGCCTTCTTACTCTGCATGATTTTGGTGATGGCAGGACGTGACCTTGGTACCGCTTCAGTATTTGCCTTTATCTTGGCTGGATTGCTGTGGGTTTCAGGTTTGCGCTTAGGAATCTTTGGAATTGGATTAGCCGGAGGTTTAGCAGTCATAGCAGTCTTTATTTTGACCGTTCCACACCGAGCAGAACGTTTCGCGGTTTTCCTTAACCCATTTGCTGAAGACCAGTACAAATTCTCTGGTTGGCAACCTGCACATAGTTTGCTTGGACTTGCAAGTGGAGGACTGTTTGGAGTGGGTCTTGGTGCAAGTCGCCAAAAATGGGGCAACCTTGCAGAAGCTCATACTGATTTTATTTTTTCAGTAATTGGTGAAGAGCTTGGATTGTTTGGAACTCTTGCAACCTTGTTTTTATTGGCGCTGTTACTTTTTTCAATCTTTAAATTAGCATTACGTGCAAGTGATCCAATGGTGCGTTATGTTTCGGCAGGTTTGGGCTGTTGGTTTGCAATTCAGATTGTTCTTAACATCGGTTCTGCAATAAGCGTGTTGCCTGTAGTTGGAGTGACGCTGCCGCTGGTTTCCTATGGTGGTTCTGCGCTGGTTGCGACATACATGGGAATCGGCTTTGTTTTAGGTGCTGCGCGTAGAGACCCAGTAATCTATAAAGGATTGCAAGAGACGGGAATTAAATGGCTACGGTAGTTCTTGCTGGCGGAGGCACTGCAGGACACATTGAGCCAGCACTGGCAGTCGCACGTGAATGGATGACAACCAATCCGTCGGATAAGTGCATTTTTCTTGGTACAAAGACCGGACTTGAAAATACATTAGTTCCGGTAGCAGGCTTTGAGCTTCGATTTATTCCTAAAGTCGCAATTTCCAGGACTCCATCTGCCTCGTGGCTACGAATTCCATTTGATTTGATTTCATCAGTTGTTTCATCAATCAAGGTAGTAAAAAACGCCGATGTTCTGATTGGTTTTGGTGGTTATGTAAGCGCGCCTGCCTATTTGGCTGCCGCACTTTCTCGCACTCCGATTGTTATCCATGAAGCTAATGCAAAGTCCGGCTGGGCTAATCGACTAGGTGCGGCATTTACTTCACATCTAGCAGTGGCTCATCCAGTAGAGCAAGGAAAGTTTTTTGATGCGTTACTTGCGGGTTTGCCGCTTCGCTCTGATGTTGCCAATGCGGCTGTGGCATCAGCTGCTAATTGGGGCAAAGCTCGAACGGATGCAAAGTTGCGTTTGGGATTTCCTGCTGATGCCCCACTTGTTTTCATCATGGGTGGTTCGCAAGGATCGGTTGCAATCAATAGCGTTGTGATGAAAAGCGTTTCAACCTTTAATCAAAAAGGCATTTCAGTTCTGCACTCAGTTGGCAAGCTCAATGCCTTGCCGGCTATAGATGGTGGGTACAAGCCGGTTCCGTATGTAGATGCGATGGCTGATGCTTATTTGGCGGCTGATTTGATTATCGCCAGAAGTGGGGCGGTGACCTGTAGTGAGTTTAGAGCTTTGGGTCGATACGCTCTTTTCGTGCCACTGCCGATCGGAAATGGGGAACAGTTCGTTAATGCTGCATCCTTAGTAACTGATGGTCGGGCCGAAGTAATCGATCAAAAGGAATTTACTTCTGAATTCATCGCCACACACATTGATAGATTATTAAAGTCTGCTTCCGAAGCCCCAGTTGCTGGAGATGATCAAGATCTTGATTCTGCGCAAAAGATTGTGGCACTTGCTGAATTTGCGATGACTTCATGAATCCACAATTAGCCTCACTTATTGGCAAGCGAGTTCATTTCATCGGAATCGGTGGAGCGGGCATGAGCGGTCTTGCGCGAATTGCTTTGTCTCACGGAATTTCCGTCAGTGGTTCTGATGCTAAAGATTCTTCAGTTGTAAATGCTTTATCGGCACTAGGTGCAACTGTTTCTACATCCCACCTGGCAGAAAATGTTGATGGCTCTGATCTTGTTGTCTACTCGAACGCAATTCCCGAATCGAATTCAGAACGTTTGCGGGCCCAAGAGTTAAAACTTCCTATTTTGACTCGTGCTGCAGCTTTGTCGGTGTTAATGTCAGAATCAAAGAGCATCGCAGTTGCTGGAACACATGGCAAGACAACATCATCATCGATGCTTGCCGTCGCATTACAAGCTTGTGGGGCGGATCCATCCTTTGCTATCGGTGGAACTATCACCGCCTCGGGGTCCAATGCACACCGAGGCACAGGTGAAATTTTTGTTGCTGAAGCAGATGAATCCGATGGTTCTTTCATTGAGTACCACCCATTTGCCGCAATAGTTACAAATATTGAACATGACCATGTCGATTTCTTCGAAACTGCAGAATCTGTTGCGCAAGCCTTTAGAGACTTTGCAGCCACAATTCAATCAGGCGGATTCCTTTCCTACTGCGCAGATGATGCTGGCGCGGTCGCCCTTGCACAGAGCACCAGTTCGATCGAGTTAATTTCTTACGGGATCAATGAAACCGCTGACTTACATATTGATCAGATAGAACTTCTGACGATGGGCTCTCGAGCTCGGGCAATTTGGAAGGGTAAGAGCGTTGGTCATATCGAAATACAGGTACCTGGCCATCACAATCTTTTAAATGCTGCTGGCGTTCTTGCAACAGGCTTAAAACTAGGACTTCCACCTGCAGAACTGCTGACTGGATTGGGAAGCTTTAGGGGGACAGGCCGTAGGTTTGAACTAAAGGGAACGGTTCACGGAATTCGAGTTATTGATGATTACGGACATCATCCAACAGAAATCTATGTCACTCTTGAAGCTGCGCGACGATATGCAGATGCTGGACGGTTGATTGTGATTTTCCAACCTCATCGCTACTCCAGGACAAAAGCATTTGCCGAGCAATTTGCGAAAGAACTAGATGTTGCAGATCGCGCGATATTGCTCGAAGTCTATGCCGCTAGCGAAAAGCCAATCGAGGGAGTGAATTCAAAAATCATCACCTCGAAGATGAGTAAGGGCGAGTACATGCCTAATTTTGTCGAAGTTACTGATTCAGTAATCGCAGATGCGCAACCCGGCGATGTCATTATGACGTTGGGTGCGGGTGATGTCAGCTCTCTTGCTCCGATTATTGTTGAAGGCCTTACTAGGCGTTTTGGGTAAATGAAGCGCTCTTTAATTGTCGGGCTAGCTGTCGCGTTGCTAGCGGGATCAGCTTACGTATTGGGGTACTCAACCTTGTTCACAGTCTCTTCCGTTGAAGTAATTGGAAGTACGCGTCCATTAAACACGGAAATAGTTAAGGGTCAGAAGTTGGCACGCGTTGAACCACGGGCGATAGCTACCAAATTGGAAAAACTGGACTGGGTTAAATCAGCTGATGTTTCTAGAAACTGGATCAATGGGAAAGTTGTCGTTGAACTTACATCTCGCACACCAATCGCTACTTTTGAAAACAAGGTAATTGACTCCAGTGCTGCAAGTTTTGTTCCGCAAGGCATCAGACCAGATGGCTTGATTCAGATACAAGCTGCAAGCCTTGAAGATGCTAAAAAGGCGGTCAACTTTCTAATGCAGCTACCCGAAGAGCTCAAGTCATCATTGACAGTTGTGAAAGTTCGCGGATCCGGGGCTTTGGTTTTGATATCTCAAAACAATGGAAAAGACATAGAAATTCGTTGGGGAAGCAACTCAGAAAATGAGTTAAAACTAAAGGTTTATAGGGCTTTGGTTGCCCTTCCTGAAAATGCGAATATAAAGCGAGTTGATGTTTCAGCACCTA
>Ga0315903_10009235_pt1 | contig 11956 bp, 14 predicted proteins | sample LakEriMetagenome_7_FD_203524 | JGI IMG/M metagenome (GOLD analysis project Ga0315903, IMG submission 203524) | Freshwater fungal communities from buoy surface, Lake Erie, Ohio, United States - Buoy 2 MA119 | ecosystem: Environmental > Aquatic > Freshwater > Lake | place: USA: Lake Erie, Ohio...
TACAAAGTCAATTAAGTATTGTGGCTTTCTTAAATAATCTAATACTATATCTCTGCAAACTCTATTCTCTGGATATAACTTCATATACAAGTCTGCTATCTCAAACTTAGGATATATTACTGTCGGTTTACCGAAATCAGAAATCTTCCTGTCGCTAAAATTATATCTTGCGTATTCTTGTTGTAATCTTATAAATGTTCCACCACTTGTATATGTTCCGCCTGTGGTGTTTATATTTAATGTGATTGAATAGTCTGTGTTTCTTAATACAGTTGTTTCAGTATTTAAGTTTGTTATAGCTCCTGTACCTGTTATTCCGCTTATAACAATAGTTTCGTTAGGTCTTAAATTGATAGGCTGAACAAAGTTTATTACTGTTTGAGTTCCAACAACTATTGATTCTATCGTGTAGTTTAATGGTTCTTCAAATGAACATTTTACTGTTAGCTGATGCCAATAGTCATAAGTCCAAATAGGAGATGTTACAAGTCCTATTATCTCTGTATATGAACCTGTTAATCCTAAGAATGGTAATGTAAATGTGTTATTTGTTACAGATGAAACAGAGTATGTTCCTTCTATTGGAGTTATACCTGCTATAAGGATTTGATTGTTTAAATTAGATATTGTTACGCTATCCCCTGCTTGTAAATTATGGTCAAACTCAGTAGTAAAAGTAATGTCAGTTGCAGTATAACTTATTGATGTAATTAACATAGGCTGTAAGAAAACCTTATTATCAAAAGCTGTAAAAGGTCTTTCTGTTGATACTAACCATCTTAATTCATCGTATATCTTTTGCTGATCTAATTTAAGATACTTACTTTCAATACCTTCTAATAACGCTTCATAAAACCATCTGTTTAACTTAGTGTTATCGAAGTATGCTGTGTATGTCTTATCTATTTTTTGATTAAATAACTTGTATATATCGTTGGTAGTAAGCATACCATAAATATACTTTTAAACATACAATTAATTGTTTTTTTTAAAAAAAATAGGGAGAACCTTTATGATTCCCCCTTCCGTTGTTTTGTTGGTTTGGTTTTATTATACTGCTCTCGCCTTTCTTCCCTTCTTTGGTTTTTCTATATTTATCTTACTCACTTCAGGAACAATGTAATTATCATATTCAATAGGATGATTCTTGAAGTATAAAATACATTCGTCTATCGAGTTTCCTATCACTTGACCATTTACATAGTAAAGCATATTTACTTTAGAGATTAATCCATTCTCTACTGCCTTATTAATTACTCCCTTAATATCTTCATCTTTATTCTCTAATGACGATAAAAACTTGTCCGGACTTTTCATTACTAATCCATTAGTCCAATCTGCTAATTCATTAAAGATTTCTTCTTTTGTCTTATTTACAGATGTGCTTCCATAACGATAAATTATATCCTCTAATTGCTCGTCAGTCATTTCAAATAGTCTATTCAAAACTTTCGTTTTAATGACCTTTTCATCGTATTCCGAGTTAGTTATCGCTGTGAGTGATTTAAGTTCCCACAATGGCTCTGTAATGTGTTTATTCGGTATATGAGGACACTTTACCGATGGCATCCTTTCCAAGAACTCAATAATGCGCTTTGGCTTCTCCCAATTATGTAATGATTCATCTACTAATATGAAATGTTCTCTTACATTCTTGCTGAAAGAAAATGAATGTACTACATCAGGAAATTTTACTTCTCCCTTTTGAACAATCTCAAATGTGTTTAGTAACGCTGTTTCTCTACGCAAATTAATGTCGTAGAATTTGCAAATTAATTTAGTATCATAAATCACATCTGGATTCTGATAAATCGGCTTTAAAATGTACTTGCTTATCATTTATATATAATGTTTGGTTTATACAAAGATATAAAATTATTTATAAAAAACAAAAGGGTGGAAAAAAATCCACCCTCTTGAACCAAACAAAACATTCGGAGATTATTATGCAACAACCGAATTAGTTTCTTGTGGGAAGAATGTAGCATCTGTGCCATCTAACATTCCAAGAATTGATGCTGCAAGTGCATCACCATCTGTTCCAGCAGCTATGAAAAGAGTATGCTCTAATTCTTCACCTTTTGCCAAAGTGTTATTAGATACTAAATCTCTTACATAAGTGAAGTTCCAGTAGTTGTAATCTGTTCCTGACAAAGCATTAGCAACTCCTAAAGCGATAAGTTGGTCGCCTGTGTAAGCGGCAGCAATACCTGCTGTACCAGTAGTTTGCGAAGTGAAATTAGCAACTAAAGTTACAGTAAAGATTGGATAACCTGCTTGTGCAGTTAAGGTTAATGGAGAACCTGAACCTGAAGCTGTAATCTTAACTTCTGAAGCGTTGATTTGAGCTACAAAAGCAGCACATATTTCAGCAGCAGTAGCGTTAGAATCTGATGTATAGAAGAATGTTCTATTTACAGCTTCTCCGTTTATTATCTGTGAAACAGACAACTTATAGGTAGCGTTGTTAGCAGCACTAAAAGCTACTGTTGTAACTTGTAGTTGCTCTCCAGTAAAAAGTACAGCACCTGCACCACCTGTGCGAATATTTGAATAACGAACAGCAGGGAATTGATTGTCTACTGTTGTTACATTAATAACTCCACCATTTACCGAAAGGTCTGCTGAAGCAGCTTGTGGGGAGTTTATAACTGATGTTGATTGTAATAAAGACATTTTTTTAAGTTTTAAAAGTTTTTAAATAACCCCCGAACTCAATCGGGGGTCTGTTATTCTATTATTTATTAGAGAACTAACTCTATCCAAGCAAGTTTTTCACCTACACAGTATAGACCATCGTCAGTTAGCATTTCAAATGAGAATCCATCTACATCGTTAGCAGCAAGATTGTAGTCTGAAGGTAGAGCGTTAGAGCTCATTCCATTAGCACCAATCATTCCTGGGATATATTTGTAAATCATTTCTTGCTCTCCGAAGTGATACTTCTGAATTGGAGCGATAGAACCTGCACCATCTAATGATGGAGTTGGTGTCATATCTACTAACAAGATTGTACTTGACTTCTTCATTCTACCTGTGATTGAAGATACATCAGGCATAAATCCTGGATCGTCAAACGCTTGACAATGTACGAACTCGATTTCAATACCCATCTTAGCATATTTGGTTGAATCCAAACCAACTGTTGCTCCGAAGGTATTCTCTCTACCAGGATATTGAATGTAAGTAGCATTGATGCTCTGTAAGCTATCCAAAGCTGCACGACCCATGAACGCTTTAATCTTACGAGTACCAGCAGCAGATTTCTGTGCGAAGTCGTAGATAATATCGTCAAATGAAGATTGTACAAGTGGAGAAGATACAGGTACATATAGACCACCTTGATTTCTTGCAGACCAACGAATACCGCCAGTAGTGTTTACTGTTCCTGTTGGAGTAGCAACATTATATCCTCTTTCAGAATACAAGAACTTTCTTTCAATCTCACGAGCAAACTCCATACGAGTTAGAGGCTCTTGAGCGAAATACCAGTATTTACCTGACCATCTTACCCATGATTGAGCCATGTCTCTACGAGAGATAAAGCCACTTCTACGAGTGATAGAGGTAACATTGTAATCCAAATCAGGAGTGTAGTTCAACACTTCAGTTCCTTTAGAAGCAGCATTGTTAGATAGGTTAAACATGAAAGATGCAAAACCACCTGCTACGAAATGAGTTGCAGTTGAGAATGTTACTCCGTAAAGTGGAGATAATGTGATGCTTGTAGATGTCTTAGCAATAACACGACCTGATACATTGTTCTTGTCAGATACTACATCATCAATTCTGAACAAGTCAGTTGGTTGAGTGAAGGTAACTACCATATCAGTTCCTGAAAGTGCGTTAGATGCGATAAGGGCAGTAATACCCATGTTCTGCATTTTACCTACTTGGAATTTTGCGTTATCTGTTCTTACAGATTTTCCGCCATTGATGTCGTTAATGAAAGACGACACAACGTTGTAGCCTAATGTAGCGTCATATACACGCTCCATAATGTTAGGCATTTCTAATCCTTTTGCGAACAATGATTGTCCGACTAAAAGGGGTGATGCTGGATTTGACATTTTTTAATTTTTTTAAGTTATTAATTTATTTTGCTTTATACCCTCTGTTTTCAAATTCTGCCATAGCTGATTCGATGTCATCTATTTCTGAACGAGTTTCCACTATTCGTGAAGATGCTGTATTGTTTGCAGAAGGATTTGTTATTTTCTTCAGCACCTCTTTTTTGCCCTCTGTCTTGGCTGCATTTACATTCGCCTTAACTAAGGTTTTCATGTAATTCCTATATATCGCAAGTTCTATCGAAGCTGCTATATCAGGATTTCCATTGTTGTCGAACACAGGCATTTGTCTGTTCAAATACAAGTCCTTAATGTCTGTTGCTATCTCTTTGGTTATTTTCAACCCATAGATATTTTTATCCACTAAGTCATTAGTAATTGTTTCCAATTCCTGTATCGCTCTATTGAAAACAACTTTCTTGTCCTCCGCAACCTTTTTCGTATCTGCATTATACCGTTTCAGCTTTTCTGCATTTTCCGATTGTATTTCGTTGCGAATTGAATCAAGTCGCTTTTTTTTCTGTAACATTGTTAAACTGCTCAATGTGTCTAACTCCTGTTCTATTGCATCTTCATCAGTTACTCCTGCTTTCTCACATTCGTACCTAATCAACTGCTCATCAGTCATTAGTTTCGCATCTTGCGGTTTTACACTTTCAAAGAACTCTGTGAGGTCTTTACCTGCACTTTTTGTATTTAAGTAAGACTGTATAAAATCATCTTCTAAAACAGCCTCGTATTCTTGTATTCTACTTTCGTACTCTCTCTTTATCGCTTCTACATCTACCGCTTTACTCTCCGGTGAAGCGTTAGGATTTTGAGCTACTTCTTCTTCATCATCATCTTCGTACCAAGCTCTTTCTACTCCTTCTTCTTCCTCTGCTTTTGGTTCTTCTTTCTTAGGCTCTTTACTTGCTGACTTTTCATTTGCAGCTTTTTCTTCTTCAGCCTTTTTCTCTAATCCCTCTCCCTTTACATCTTTATTCTGTACTTCTTCTTTCTCTTGCGATTCTTCGGTTTCTACTTTCGTTTCTACCTCTTTCGCTTTTTGAGCCTCAAACGCTTCAAGCATTTGTGCTTCTTTTTGTAAATTTCCTTCGGAGCTTAATAAGCCTCCTGTTTCGCCCTGCTCAATAGCAGCAGCTTCTTTTGCAATTTGTTCTTCCATTTTAATTTTTTTGTTTGGTTATTATAAATTTATGGAGTAAATTGTTTATCTTTGTTTTTTTAAAAAAAATACTTAATGCTTATCGGTAAGGTAGTGGAGTATAAAAAAGATAATGGTTATAAGTCTTACGCTAAGATAGTTGATAAGATACTTATTAATGGAACTCATAAATATATTACTTGTGATATGGATGGCTCTGTTAAAATACTTCTTGCTGATAGGTTTATTAAAGTGTACGAAATTGATTTAAGTGATTTAACTCATTATGATATACAAAATAAATAATAATAAGATTTGCAGATTGCGTAGGACTTATTATAAAAAAAATAATAAGCAGCTTTCTCTAAAGGATGTTTCTGATATTACTGGAGTATCTGTGTTTGCGATTTGGAAACTTGAATGCGACCCTAACGCTAATCCTAAATTGGATGTGCTTTCTAAAGTCTGCACTTTCTACAACATATCTATAAGCGATATTCTCCTTACTCGGTAGGAGGTGCTTCTGCTCCTTGTTCTGCTTTTGCAGCCATCTCGTCTTGCATAAGCTGTGCATCAGCCATCTTCGATATAATAGCGTTCTTGCCTTTTTGTTTCTCCTTCTGTAATCCACCTTCTTGTTGAATTATAGTATTTACTGCTTGGTTCTTAGCTTCTTGCTGCTGCATCATTTGTTGCATAGCCATTTGCTGTTGCTGTTGTTCTTCTATCTTACGCTGCTTCTTCTTTACAGAATATTCTATTTCATCTCTTAATTGAACAAGGCTTGTTGCAGATTCTATTCTTAATACATCTAAGAAGTCAATTAATCCGTTCTGTGCTAACGCTTGTGCCATTGTGGTTAATCTCTGCTTAGTAGCTTCATCCATTTGGTCTGATACTTTAATCTTTATTAAGTATCTTTCAAATGAATCATCTCCTGTTAGTTCTAACCACTTAGCTCCTCTTTTACCAACAATAGGTATAGCTTCTTCTTTAAACTCTGGTAAATCCCACACTATCTTTTGCATATCTGCTGCATATTGCAGGTTCTCTACAAAGAATTGCATAAGTCCATCGTATAAGTATGATTGTCCTAATGCTGATTGTGCTATTGTATTTTGTTGTGTTCCGTAACCTATGTAACTTGTCTGCTGTCCTAACGCTACTTTAGAAATATTTACTATTTCTTCCATGATGCGTTCTTCTTCTCTCTTTAGTGTTACATATAGCTGAATGTTAGGGTCTAATGTCATATCGACAACCTCTACCATTCTTTGACCATCTGTTCTATCGTCATCTTCTCCTGATACTCCTTGAGTAACATGGAGACCCATAGTCTTTAAGTCTTGTAATAGATTTTGTGGTGATACTCCATCGCCTAACTTATGTCCGTTTACGATATATGTCTTTCCTAAATCTCTACCTATCTTTTGGTCTATCTGATAGCTTAATCTATCTAACTTATCTTGATTCTGTGCTAATCTACCTACGATTGATTTGTTTCTTCCTAAATACATATTTGGAACAAACATCTGAATAGGTAGTCTTGTATCTGATGGGTTATAAAAATCTCTTACGATATTAGTATTCTCTCCCCAATCAACTAAATATTTATTTCCTAAAAGTGTAGATTTTCTTACTGTATTAGTATAGAACTCTCCATTCTTATTAGGTTTCTTTACATTACTGATATATGTCTTTCCGTATGGGTCTTTTGTTTCTTCATATCTCAAATCCTTTGATGAGATCCAATACATCGTAACTACTGTTACTTCCGGAACTCCACCAATTCCACTTGGAATCCACCAACTGAAATTAGGATTGATATTATATGTATCAATAAAGTCCATATTTACTCCTGTTACTGATATGCGTTTTAATTCTGCAATAGCTCCAGGTATTTGACTTAATTCGCTGTAATATTTTTGTATGGCATCTGTCAATGGCATTCTTCTCTTGATACCTATAAATTGACCATGCCTGTTATAGTCATCATCTACTGAGTTATCCCAAATTAGATTATATGTAGGTATTAACTCTTGCCAAACTTTACCATTCTGAACATAATTGTGCATGGCTACTTTTCCTGTAATGAAGCAAGTCATCGCTCCTTTAGGATAGCTTTCCATAAATCTATTTCTGAACAAAATGTCGTTTGCCATATCAATAGCATTTAACTCACCTTGTTCTTTGAAATCTGTTTCAAAAAATCTATGCACATCTTCTTTTGCTTCAAATTCGTTTCCTCCCATACCACCATAGGCTATTCCTTTGTTAGCCATTTCTTCAAGTATAGGTTTCATATCGAACTCCATCAAAGCCATATTCTTTTTCAACATCTTCTCGTCATAGGCTTCTTTTGACATAGCCTCTGCATCAATGTGAATATTTCTTATAGACTTTTGAAATACTCCATTCATATAGTCTATAAGCTGTGCAATCTTTTGTCCTTTGATGAATACTCCTGGTAATGTGTTTCCTGTTTCGTCTAATGTAACATGGTTATAATTTACATTATCCTGTATGCCTAAATAATACTTATATGCTTCTATCTCTGCATTAAGTGGATATTCCAACTCATTCGCATCTAATATGTTTGTTCTTCTGTTATATGCTAAACTGAAATATCGTACACAGTTCATGTACCATTCAGCAGTCATATCTTTCTCTCTGATATTTAATTCTGGAGGCGAATAATTAAAATTATTTTCAGGCATTATCCCTAAGTATATTAGTTTCAAATATATTTATTTTAATACTCTTAAATGTTTTTTTAAAAAAATTTGGATATATGAAAAAAGTTATTTTACTTTGTGGTGTTGTTATACTCTTTTGAGCGAATTCAGTATAGCAAACATAAAATACTTCTGGGCAACCAGATAAAGACCCCACAACGAATTCGCTCTAATTTGGTGGGGTTTTTTATTTTATATAGTTAGCTATAATCTATATCCAAATATAAAATAGCATTTCCGAGTGAAATAGTAGGAGGGTGGTTTTGATTATTACTGGAAAGAAAGATAATTGCACCACGCTGTCAAAAAAGCTACTTAAATCACATGAAGGATGGTAACATTTTCCCTTGTGAACTAAAGACGAAAAAATGAAAGGCTCATTATACGCATAATTTAGTGTAAATATGTTAACTCTCTATTAGGGGGTAGGGGGTTAACATTTTTGCACATTACTTGATTTCTCAGGCTATTTCCGCATAATTATATTTATAGTACATAGTTAGTTATACATAAGTAATACTAATTAACTAATCTGTACTTTAACCCACTCTATAATTGTTTTACCATTACGAATAGCGAATCTACGCTGCATCTTAAACTCTGGTTGCTTATATTCAGTTTGAATCTTTTTTTCTTCGCTTAACTCTAATATTTCACACACACACATAGCATCCACAATATCATAGTTACCACCATCACCAAATCTTCTTAATTCATCTAAAAACTCCGTAAACCAAATCTTTTCTGTATGCTCTTGCATATACTTTATCAACGCATCATATAATCTTGGAGCAGTCTTAGAGTTCTTATAAAAACCTTTCTTAACCCTATTATCAACGAACTTAATACCCAAATTAACAGGTCTATTCGCTAATAAATGATTAAACCCAAAGTCCTTATACTTCTGCATTAAAACACCACCACGATTACTTTCAACCATACATAAAGCATCGTTATAATATTGTTGTAATAATATGCTATCAGCAGTAACTATATCAGCGTTCATCAAACGAACTTTATAATAAGCCACATAAGTATCTTCCTCAAAATCCTTAATTACTATACAATGTTCAGAACCTTCTTCCTCAATGTTTTGAGATAGAGGAATAGCATCCAATCCAGCGATATATCTTTTGTTAGGCTCTGGATGAAGAAATATCCTAAACTTACCATTCTTATTATCAGGAGTAGCTATAACATCTCCTTCTTCGTTCTCGTGTAATCTATAATTAGCAATAGGAACTTTAGAATTTAAAATAACCTTTTCTTGCTTATTTATTCTTGCTACAATATCGCTATCAAAGAAACTCTCTGTATTATAATCTAATGCTTCCTCAACATTTAATGGATAGTGCTTAATGAACTGATTATACTCTGTTAAGTCGTTAGCTTTAGATAACTGCTCTCTGCGATTCATGATCCAATCTTCAGCAGCTTTAACATCACTCCATCCATTTACCATGTACTCATCAAGACCCATCGTACCAGGTAAAAAGGTAGTAATCATATTAATATTTTCAGCATCAGAATATAGCTTACGAATAGCATTAATGTTTTGCTTAGACTTATCGTTTCCTTTCTTTTCAAGACCGATAGAACCACCTATTACAAGTGTTCCGAACTTCTGTGTAGAACGCATAAAACAAGCAGCCATAGAAGCCTTTAATTCGCTTAGCTTACCATGTAACGCACCCTCATCTACAAATCCGTACAAGGCTCGTTCAGATTCAAATACTGTGTGGTCAACAGTTGTTTCTTTACATATAATCTTACCTAAGTCAGATTCCTTCCATTCGTTTCTTTCATCTTTATACTGCTCACCTAATTCGATAACACCAAAAGCATTTTTACGCTTCTTAGGAGGCATAATCTCTTGGTGCATCTTATTATATCCGAACATCAGCTTGTCGTTAAACATAGCCTTAAAACGACCAGTATCGCAAGATGTAAGTAGGCAAGTAGAACCTGGATTAGTGAGTACAGTCCACATAGGAGCTGCACCACCAAAGAATGAAGTAAGACCGACCTCTCGTCTTTTGATAACTAATAAGTCGCTTTTAACTTTACGACATTGTTCAAATGCTTCTGCTTGAAGTAAGTCCGTATCTCTGAATTGAGGTCGTAATGTAGAACCATCAATAAGTTTCAGATGCCACTCTTGTAAGTAAAAGTAATGAAGTCCTGTAAGACCTGAATAGCCTTCTATCCACCTTCTTCGCTGTTCATCCCAATACTTATCTGATTCGTAAGTAGTTGTAAATGTAGGAGTTGGTACTCTAACATATAATGGTGCAGGTGGCTTAGTTTTATCAATTATTTGTATCGGCACTATCTCGAATTAACTCTTGAAAACCAATTAGCTTCACGACCACCACGCATACGCTTGGCGACTTCTTTTACTTCTTCTTCAGTAAATGTCTTTTTTATTTCTTCTAACTTAGCTGCTATGTCCGATGAATCATTCATAGCTTTCATTATCCTTTCAAAGCCTTTATCGTCTTTATCGTTTATATCGAATTTACCATTGATTACCTTCTCATTAATCTCTATTAGCTTAATAGTATTAGTGATGTAGGTATTCATAACAGCATCTTCTTCTATCTTATTGTAAAACTCTAATAGTTTACATAAGGCAGTAGATTTTTTAGATAAAGATTCTAACTCTTTTACTTCTGTTTCAGTAAGATCTAATAGCATCAGAAAGGTAAATCATCAGTTGAAGAAACAACTTGTGCATCAACTACTTCATCATTCTTATAGGTAGTTGTAGTTGAGTTTTTCTTAATACTCCACGCATTAATAGTATTATAGAACTTACTATTATACTCTCTACCACGAAGGTTAAATGCAATCTCTACATCATCTCCTTCTTTAATGTTGTCAAGTAATTTGCACTTGTCATTCATTGTTTCAAACAATACTGTTTGTGGGTATTGTCCTGTTGATTCTTTGACTGCAAATTCTCTTTTAGTTAGCTTGTCTGTAATCTTCTTAGCTTCAAACAGCTTCACTACTTTGCCTGTGAACTTTAATGTATTCATTTGTGTTTGGTTTGGTTTCTTTGGTTGTTGTGTAAATTCTCTTTTTCGTAAGTATTCTCTTACGCTTAATCTTATTCGTAATCTTCATATTATTTCCTTTTTGCAGTCTTTGTTCTTGCGAATGAACGATTCTTAGACTTGCTCTCTATCTTTAGGTTAGATAGTCTATTATCACTTGTTTTATTGTTCTTGTGTGCTACATCTTTTCCTGCAATAGCTACTCCACCATATTTCTTTTTAGCTACTCTACGAGCTTTATTATTCTCTGCCCTTTGTTTCTTAGCAGCAGGTTTAGAATGGTAGTTATTATACTCAGATTTATAATCTCTTACTTTACTCGGCATTTTCTTGTAGCTTTTTAATTATACTTTCTATATCTCCTACAACAGCAAAAGTATAGCCATCTATTGTCCTTAAAGTAGTTAGTCCTTCTTCAGAGTGTTCGTTGAATGAGCTTATCTTATCTTTAAAGATATATATATCGCATACTTCAATGTCTGGCTTAGGAAAAGGTATTCCTAATGCTTCGTAATCCACATTATCCTGAACAAGAAATCTACAAGGAAATTTAATTAGCATATTACTTTTTTTTAGCTTTTATCTTTTTCTCTTGAGCTAACATAGCTTTTGTTGGAGCTTTAGGCTTAGCACCAGTCTTTTTATTCTTTGCTGCTTTCTCCCTGATGTTATCCCAAAGACCTTTCTTTGAGTAACTTCCATCTGCTCTTTTAATCAACTTAGCTGCCATTGTTATTTCTTTTTGCTCTTACCAGCTTTAGAGTAAGCGATGGCTACTGCCATTTTAACTTTAGCTTTCTTAGGAGATAATCCTGTTTTTTTAGCTAATGTAGCAATACCTTTTTTTCTTGCTGAACCAGGTTTAGACATAACTAACTCGCTGATATTAGCTTTAATTATTTTAGCCGAACTTCCTTTTTTTAGAGGCATTTTATTTGGTTTTAA
>Ga0315903_10009236_pt1 | contig 11956 bp, 9 predicted proteins | sample LakEriMetagenome_7_FD_203524 | JGI IMG/M metagenome (GOLD analysis project Ga0315903, IMG submission 203524) | Freshwater fungal communities from buoy surface, Lake Erie, Ohio, United States - Buoy 2 MA119 | ecosystem: Environmental > Aquatic > Freshwater > Lake | place: USA: Lake Erie, Ohio...
CAAAAATTGCTTTGTCGCGGGCGTGAACCCCAAGAAGGCTGGCGAGTCCATCTTCAACATCCCGATTTATGCCTCCGTCAGGGAAGCCGCGCAAAACACGGGCGCTACTGTGTCGGTGATTTATGTGCCCCCAGCAGGCGCAGCTGCTGCCATCTGGGAAGCCGTTGAGGCCGATCTGGACCTGGCTATTTGCATTACCGAAGGCATTCCGGTGCGCGACATGCTCGAAGTGCGCAACAAAATGAAAGCCAAAGAAGCCGCTGGTGGCAAGAAAACCCTGTTGCTCGGCCCCAACTGCCCTGGCCTGATTACCCCTGACGAAATCAAAATCGGCATCATGCCCGGTCACATTCACCGCAAAGGCCGCATTGGCGTGGTGTCCCGTTCGGGCACTTTGACCTATGAAGCTGTGGCCATGTTGACCGAAGTCGGTCTGGGCCAGTCCAGCGCTGTGGGCATTGGTGGCGACCCGATCAACGGTTTGAAGCACATCGACGTGATGCGCGCCTTCAACGAAGATCCCGACACCGACGCCGTGATCATGATCGGCGAAATCGGCGGACCCGACGAAGCCGAAGCCGCCATGTGGTGCAAGGCCAACATGAAAAAGCCCATCGTTGGCTTCATTGCGGGTGTAACGGCCCCTCCGGGCAAGCGCATGGGCCATGCGGGCGCGCTGATTTCTGGGGGAGCCGATACGGCCGATGCCAAGCTGGCCATCATGGAAGAATGCGGCTTCATCGTCACACGCAACCCGTCAGAACTGGGCAAACTGCTCAAAGCGCAGCTGAAATAAACGCACTCCCTGAGTAGGCCAACTAATCCCCACCTCTTGTCGGGGTGTGGTTTGCCACAATACCGAAGCCGGTTGTCCTCAAGGACAATCCGGCTTTGTTCATTTTTTGTCAACACACATCACCGACCCGGGTCAGGTGACGAAGGAACACTGTGGAAGAATTTCTAACCCCTGCTTTCTGGTTTGCCGTAGGCCAGATCATCATGATCGACATCTTGCTGGGCGGAGACAATGCCGTGGTCATTGCCCTGGCTTGCCGCCAATTGCCCGCGCACCAACGCACCAAAGGCATCATGTGGGGCACAGCAGGCGCCATTGTCTTGCGCGTCATCCTGATCTTTTTTGCGCTCACTTTGTTGGCCATTCCCTTCCTCAAATTCGTGGGGGCGGTGTTGCTCATCTGGATTGGCGTGAAACTGCTCACCCCCGACGCAGACGACGATCACAGCAACATTCAGGGCAGCGACAAGCTCTGGGGCGCGGTTAAAACCGTGATCATTGCCGACTTGGTCATGAGCGTGGACAACGTCATCGCCATCGCGGGCGCAGCCCAAACCTCGGGCAACGCCGACCACCAAATGCCTTTGGTCATTTTTGGCCTGTTGGTCAGCATCCCGATCATTGTCTGGGGCAGCCAGTTGGTGCTGAAGCTCATGGACCGCTTCCCCCTCATCATCACGGCGGGCGGTATGTTGCTGGGCTGGATTGCAGGCACCATGATCCAAACCGACCCAGGCTTGGTCAACTACATTCCCCAAGACAAGGTTTGGGGCTATGGCTTGGGCATTGCGGGCGCTTTGTTGGTATTGGCAATGGGCAAAATCATCCTCTCGCGCCGCCAGCCAGCGGCCGATGACGCCAGCGCTAGATAAAAATAAATTCTAACTTTCTGTATGAATGGACTACTATATGTTTCCATTCAACAGGGAGACGGCATGAACAAAAACCAACAAGGTTTGACTTTGATCGAGCTGATGATCGTGATTGCGATCATCGGCATTCTGGGCGCACTGGCTTTACCGGCCTACCAGGACTACACCGTCCGGGCCAAGGTTTCCGAGATGATGCTGGCCGCCAACGGCTGCAAAACAGCCGTCAACGAAGCGGTCAGCTCGGCCTCTAGTGCCGACGTTTCAGCCGCCTTACCCATCGCCTGCGAAAGCCAAACCAGTAAATACGTGACCCGCGTGAGCGTGGATGCCAATGGCGTTATTACCGTGGAGGGCAAGCACGAAGCCCTGCGCGGCAGCACCAGTGCCGCAGCCAACAGCATTACCCTGACCCCTCTGCAAACAGGCGACACCCCTGTCAATGGCAGCACCGATGGTGGCAAAACCATCGCCGGATGGCGCTGTGGGCCAGCCAGCAGCAATGGTTTAGCTGCCAAGTACTTGCCAACCTCATGCAAGTCCACTTGAGTCAACGTGGCACCTGTCAACGCCCTGCACATCGCGGGGCGTTTTACTTGGTGAGCAACGCATGTTGATCGGCCACCCTCGTGCCTCAGCGTTCAGCCCGCCCCATTGGCTGAAAGCTTGGGGGCTATGCCTGTTGATGGTCTTGCCCTGGATAGCGCCTTGGTCACCCTCTCCCCAACCCAACACCATCCCGTTGTTGGTGAGCTGGGCCTGCATTGGTCTGCTGATGGTGGTTGGCCAGCAAATCAGCACCCTGGACATCGCGCGCGCCTGGGCTTGGGCCGCCCTGATCAGCAGCTTCATGGGGCTGGTGCAATATTTTGGGGCTGCCGATGTGCTGAGCCCCTGGCTGCATGTGCCCACCCAACTGGGCGAAGCAAACGCCAACTTAAGGCAACGCAACCAACTGGCTACGCTCACAGGCATCGGCATGTTGGCTGTGCTGTGGTGGCGTGCCAACGGGCTCAAAACGCCAAACGCTTTGTGGATGCTGGCCTTGCTGGCACTGGGTAATGCCGCCACCGCCTCGCGCACAGGCTTGTTGCACATGCTGCTGATCACCGGTCTGGTGTGCTACTGGTCATATAGAAGCCGATTCAAAGCACAACACCTATCGCCTCAACTGGCCTTTTGGGCCTTGGCGGTTTACCTGCTGGGCAACTGGACCTTGCCCTGGCTGCTGTCGGTCATTTCCGGACAAGACATGGTGGACGCCATCACCCGCATGGGCCACAACGAAGGCTGCGGCAGTCGACGCGTGCTGTGGAGCAATGTGCTGCACCTGATAAGCCAAAAGCCCTGGCTCGGCTGGGGCTGGGAGGAGCTGAAGTATGCCCACTACATCACGCCTTATGCGGGTGGGCCTGAGGACCGGTTTTGCGACATTTTGGGCAACGCGCACAACCTGCCACTGCACTTTGCCGTGACCCTGGGGATCCCCATCACGACCCTACTGGGGCTGCTGGTTTTGCTGCTCGTTGTATGGGGACAGCCTTGGCAAAGCCGCCTGCCCCGGCACCAATTGGCCTGGTCGGTGCTGGCAGTCATCGGCTTACACAGCCTGCTGGAGTTTCCGCTGTGGTACGGGCCGTTCCAAATGGCGGTGTTGTTGTGTAGCGTGCTTTTCATACCCACGATTGAGGGCTTCAAGGCCCCGGAATTTCCCACACTGCGGCTGATCGGATGGGCGGTAATGCTCGCCGTTGGCCTGCTAGGGGCTGATTACTCACGCGCAAGGCAAATTTACATGCCTGCCGCAGAGCGCTGGGCCTTTTGGGGGCCACATCCCTTGGTCGCAGCCCGCAGCAGCTGGTTTTTTGGCAACTCGGCCACCTTTGCCCAACTGACCATGACCGACGTCACCCCACAAAACGCCTCTTGGGTGCTGGCCACCAGCTTGGAAATGCTGCACTACTCGCCCGAGCCCAGAGTGGTCGAACAACTCATTAAAAGCGCCCAACTGCTCGGGCAGCATGACCTCGCTGACCTGCACAGGGCGAGGTGGTTACAGGTGTTTCCCAGCCTACAACTGACTGTTGTCACCCACCCTTAATTTGTCCCTCAAGGTCACTTGATCAGCACTGCGCGTTAAAACCCCTTGCGGTAGGCAAAACCCAAAGTTTTGGCTTCGAGTTTGTTTTTGGGGCCACCCAGGCCCATCTGCAGTGACCAAACCCCGGTGTCGCTTTGTGGCAATGCAAAGCCCAAAGTGGCGTTCCAAGTGGTTCTTTCGGGTCTGGGCACTGCAACGTCGGCCAGCGCTTGCGGGTTGGGCCCCATGCGCACCACCAGCTCACTGTCCTTCAGGTCCCGGTCCAAGGCAGCACGGGCAAACATTCTCCACTGCCCAACGGGCCGAGTTTGTGTCCAGGCGGCACCTAGGGTCAGCCTTTGGGCTTTGTAGGCCATGTCGCCAAAACTCAAGGACATGGGGCTGTCGGTCTCGGTGAAGCCGTCGATGCTCACCTTTTCGTCGGTGATGCTGGTGTAGGGCCCGCCTTTGCCCCCCATCCAATCACCTATCCAGCCTGCGCCTACGCGCAAGCTTTTGTAGGAACCCTGTGGGCTGCTGGTGGCTGAAATGGTGGTGGTGGGCAGCACCAGTTGCCGCGTAAATTGGCTGTGGTCTATGTTGCCCATGCCGGCGCTGGCGTTCACGTACCAGTTGGGGCTGAGGGCCACGGTGGTGTACAAAACACCCATCATTTCCTTGGTCTTGAGGCTGCCACTTTGTCCGCCGAATTGGGTGTCGCCCTGGCTGTAAGACATGGCTAAACCGACCAAGGCATTTTTGGCCACCATGGTGTCCAGCCCGAATGCGGTCTTGATCGTGTCGGCCTTGACTGAGGGCTCAATTTGTCCTCCCGCCGTGCTGAATCTGCCCACTTCAGGGCTGGCATAAAACTGAACATCTTTTTCAGGTCGGAGTTTGCCTTCGCTGTCCACCAGCGCACCAATGTTCAAACGCGACTCCAAAGATTGGCCGTGCTGCCGAATGGCCACCATGGGGGCCACCATTAAGGCCGCACTTTGGGCAATGGCCTGCAAGCCCGAATAGGCGAACTGGCCAAACATCGCATGGGCCTTGGCGCTGGGGTGCACCCCATCGGCAAAAAGATAGTTGTCAGGGTTGCTGTTGAAGCAACTCGTGAGGGATGAATTGAAATAATCGTTAGCCCCAGTGGCGGCGGGATTCACACCGCAGGCAGTAGCCCCCAGCGAATTGGCATTGAAGCCATATTTCACTGGGTTGGCAATCACATCGCCCAACAGTTTGTTCACATCGACCACCACCGCGCCCGCTGCTGGAACCGTGCTGAGCACCTGGGTATTAAAGGCACTGCTCAAAGCCGTGAGAAACTGCCCGGCAGCGGCAGATTGACCGGTTAACAAGGCACCAAAAGGGGTATTGGCCAAGTTGGGTACCAAGGCGACCACCACATATTTGGCCCCTGCTGTACGCAAGCGCTGCACCTGTGTGGCCATCACACCCCCCTCAATCGCCATTTGAGTCAGGCCCGGGGTCGGGTTGTCCGTGAATGCACCCAACTGGGTGAACCCGTCATTGGCACCGGCCCATAAAAACACCAGATCACTCGAGTCTAATTTGGGTCTTTGGGTCAACAATCGGTCCACTTGCGTGGTGAGGGGCACGGTGGTGATCAGGTTGCTGGGGGCATAGCCAATGCCCACGGGATTGCTCACCCGAGCACCGCCCTCGGCAAATGCTGTTCCCCCCACCTCAATGGGATTGATCCGGTTGGGGCGGATGGTCAGGCCCAATCTGCCCGCCAAATCTTCCACCCAAACCTTGCTGCTGCCATCAAGGTTGTTGTTGGTAAACCGGTATTGAATATTGGGCAGCGTGATGTTTTGCAATGCCGCTCCACCAATGACGGCATTGCTGTAAACGCCCACATCGGACAAAGAGTCACCCAAAGAGTAAATGTTTTTAAACTCCACTGAACCGGCGTGTGCATTTAAACTGATTAATGCCGCCGCCGCAGTAATGCTTAATGCGTATTTTCTCATGGATTACTCCTTAATTAATAAGAAGCATATTAAGTTCGGCTCAAATTAAATTAAAACAGTATTTACCCGGGTGATTAAATAAGTTAATTAAAAAACTATTTTTATGGATATATGTAAATAATAAATAATAAATAATTTAATTGGTTGTGGCTTTTCCTATTGTGTTCGGTGATGGCAACACAATGGACACTGGCAACCATCTGGCAATATGGGATGGCTAGGCATCAAAAGAAGAGTTTCTGAATTCAGCCGCGTTTGGCTCGATGGCTGATTATTCGGCATGACCTTGAAAAATCAAGCACGATTAAAACAACCCATCAATTCATCGCAACCTCAATGGGCGCGAGGCGGGAGTCCATCACCAATGCAAGCGCCAAACTCAAAGGCTTAAAAAACTAAGGGGCATGATTGAGGCCGAAGATGAATCCATCTTAGAAACTCAATGCTGTGAATGTTATTACCTAGAACGACAGTTGCATTTCAAACAATCAACGCTGCCTTTTTATGTTTAATTGATTGTTTAAACCAAAGAAGTCCATTCAGGTTTATTCAGAATGACTGGGCAAAACAGCACCCAGTGACCGCTCCAAGCCTGCCTTCACCTCCCCGCCACAAAGCTCCCACTCTTGCCCCCGTGCTTTTCCAGCAGCGTGATGCCGGTCATGGTCATGCCCCGGTCCACGGCTTTGCACATGTCGTAGATGGTGAGCAGGGCGACCTGCACGGCAGTGAGGGCTTCCATTTCTACGCCGGTTTGGCCAATGGTTTCGGCAGTGGCGGTGCAGACGATGGCGTTGTCAGCGGGGCGAACCTCAAAGTCCACCGCCACGCGGGTCAGTCCAATGGGGTGGCAAAGGGGAATCAGGTCGCTGGTTTTTTTGGCCCCCTGAATGCCGGCAATGCGGGCAATGCCCAGCACGTCTCCCTTTTTGGCGGTGCCCGATTGCACCAGCGCCAAGGTGGCGGGCAGCATCTCGATGCGGCCCGTGGCCACTGCAATCCGGCGGGTGCTGGTTTTTGCCCCCACGTCCACCATGTGGGCCTGGCCTTGGGCGTCAAAATGGGTCAAGGCATCGGAAGTCTGTTTCATGGTGTTGATGGGTTGAGACCATTTACAAAAGGTTGACAAGAATGGCGCATCATACGGCCATCAACAAGACCTTACCCGAGGTTTAAACGGCCTACAAACGACTGTTAAACGGCGTTTAAACTGCTGCCATCCCTTCGGATTTAGCTCAAAAATAGGGTGTCATTCATTTGAAACACAAAGTTCCTTATGCCCGTCTGGTGGCCACTTTGCTCGTGGCCAGCTTGAGCTTGCCGCCGGTCTGGGCCCAATCCAATGTTTTGCCCGGTTTGGGCAACGGCGAGGGCATTTCGCTCAGTGCAGAGCGCAAGTTGGGTGACCGCATTGCACGCGAGCTGTACCGCGACCCGGACTATCTGGAAGACCCAGTGCTAGACGACTACATCCAGCGGCTGTGGGCACCGCTGGTCAAAGCTGCCGCTGCGCGGGGTGAGTTGTCTCCGGAGTTGCAAGAGCGTTTTGCTTGGCGCATTTTGTTGGGGCGTGATCGCTCGGTCAATGCGTTTGCGCTGCCGGGGGGCTATTTGGGCGTGCATTTGGGCCTGATCGCCGTGGTGAGCTCCAACGACGAACTGGCCTCGGTGTTGGCGCACGAACTGAGCCACGTCACGCAACGCCACATTGCGCGCTCTATGGACGACCAAGCCAAGAAGACGCCACTGCTCATTGGTTCGTTGATTTTGGGCGCATTGGCAGCCAGCAAAAGCCCCCAAAGTGCCCAAGCTTTGATTGTGGGCGGGCAGGCTGCAGCCATTCAGTCGCAACTGAGCTACTCGCGCGACATGGAACGCGAGGCCGAACGGGTGGGCTTTGGGGTGCTGACCGATGCGGGTTTTGACCCCAAGGGCTTTGTCGGCATGTTTGCCAAACTGCAGCAAGCGGCAGGGGTGAACGACAGCGGCAACTTCCCCTATTTGCGCAGCCACCCCTTGACCACCGAGCGCATTGCCGACATGCAGGCCCGCTTGCAGTTGGAATCCCGCACCCCGCGTACCCCGACCGACATGGTGCAGGCCATGCTGGCGGGACGGGCCCGGGTGTTGTCGCAAAACGGCGTGGAGGCTTTACGGGCCTGGACGCAAAATAACCTGACCACTTCAGCGCAGGCCACACCGGCACAAAAAGCAGGCGCTTTGTATGCAGCCACGCTGTCCCATTTGCAACTGCGCGATACCGTGGCGGCCGAACGCACTTGGCAGACGCTGTCTCAAGTGCCCGCCGCAACACCTGAAGCCCAACGCTTGGTGACCCTGTTGCGGGCCGAAGTGGCCGCCAAACAAGAACGCTTTGACGTGGTCTTGCAACTCTTGATGCCTCAAGGCTCGGACCCATTAAAGCGCCCGGAATTGATGGCCGCAGCCCAAGCGGTGCTGCGCTTGCCGCACCCACCCGCGCATCCGGCCAGCAGCCAACTGACGCAACAACTGCGTGATCAAGTGGCGCTGGCGCCACACGATGCGCAAGCTTGGAACACCTTGGCCAATCTGCTGGCTTTACAAGGCCAACCGCTGCTGTCTTTGCGCGCCGAGGGTGAGGCCCAAATGGCTCGCATGGACTGGACGGGCGCGATGGATCGGTTCAGGGCTGCGCAAGACTGGGCCAAAAACAAGCGCTTGCAACCAGGAGACCAGATTGAGGCGGCCATTGTGGACACCCGGCTGCGGCAAGTACAAGCCCTGCTGCGAGAGATGCAGTTAGAGCGCTGAACTGAGGACATTCAAACTGAGACAGGCGTTTCTGGTAAGTCAGGCGCTATGATCGCCCTCCTTTCAAGTACACACCATGGCCGGAATTCACATCACCGATATCGAAGCCGCCATTAACCATTGGCGCATCAAAAACCCTTCCCCCGACGGCGTCACATTGCCCCGTGAACTTCGGGCTTTGGCCGAGGTGTATGCCTTGATGGTTTATTACAAGCAGGATTTGGCCGACGAGTTCACCCTTCCCCTGGCCGCCGCAGAGGCCTGGCAAGACTGGTATGCCAGCACGCCCGACACCCCTTGCATTGCCATTTGCTCCACCAGTCAGGGCGACGAAACTTGCAAGGGCTGTGGCCGCAGTTTTGAAGAGGTGCAACTTTGGACCGAGATGACCCCCGGTGAAAAGCGGACCATATGGCATCGCATCACGGTGGAGGGCAACTCTTGGCGATTCAACCGATATGCCGAACGCGCCGCCGAAAACCGGCAGTGGGCCAAAGTGGCAGCCCAGGCTCAAACGGCTTTGGATTTAAAACCCGCTGATTGAGGGGTGGTTCACCACCTCTTCCTGTCATTCCTAACCACGGCATCTATTTCTCCCTGTCATCCTTGGGCTTGACCCGAGGATCCATGAAGGGTGGCGCAGAGGGAGCCCGAATCAGTTCCCGGATGACACCGGGGGTGCTTGTGGCGCCTTCGCGCCAACAGAGCGGTCCCTTATTTCCAGCGAATCAGCTCAATATGGACGCTGCCTTTGTCACTGCTGAAGGTCACACTGCCTTCTTGTACGGTGGCTTGTAATTGCATGCTGCGTTCGGCCAGTTTGGCCAGTTCTTGCGAGCCCTCGGTGGGCACGCGCCAGACTTGCAACTTGTCGAGCCGAGTGAGCTTGGTCTCGATGCCCTTCCACCAAACTTCAGCGGCGTGGTTGAAGCAATACAACAGCACCTCGTCGGCCTTTTGGCAGGCTTTCATGATGGGTTTGTCTTCGGGTTGCCCCACTTCGATCCACATGCGGGTGCGGCCTGTGAAGTCGCGCAAGCTGCAATCCGGGTCATCCGGGTCGGACAATCCCGCGCCAAAAGCCAGCTTGCCGTCGCCGTTGCACACGGCTTGCAGCTTGTAGGCATTGATGGCCAGCGCCAGCAGCCGGATCATCATGCGTTCATCGGTCTCGCTGGGGTGGCGGGCCAAGGTCAGCTGGTGGTCTTCGTAATAACTGTGGTCAATGTCGGCAATCGACAAGTTGGTTTTGTAAATGGTGGATTTGAGGGCCATGTCAGTCTTTTCGGGCCTGCATTTTCCAGCTCAGCAGCTGGACGCCGCTGCGCACGAAAGAAGCTTCGCCGCCATAAATAAGTAAAGGGGTGGAGGTTTGACCGACTTGATCAAGCACTTGCCAAGCTCGCGGTGATGTGGCGCTCAATGGTGAAAGAAATTTTATACAGATTGAAAAACAGATTTTCAAATTGTATAAAAATGACCGCGTCTTGCGCGCACAGACCGCCCAAAGCGGCCTGCACGGGCGCATCAAACGCGACGGGCCAGCTCGGCGGCTTTGCCGATGTAGCTGCCGGGCGTCATGGCCAGCAAACGGTCTTTGTCGGCCTGCGGTATCTCCAAGGCCTGAATCAGGCCATGCAGATCGGCCGCCGTCACAGTTTTGCCGCGTGTGACTTCTTTCAGCTTTTCGTAGGCCCCTTGCACACCATAGCGGCGCATCACGGTCTGGATCGGTTCGGCCAGCACTTCCCAGGCGGCGTCCAGGTCGGAGGCCAAAGCTTCTTCGTTCAGCTCCAGCTTGTTCAGGCCCGTCAGCAGCGATGCATAGGCCAAAGTGGTGTAACCCATGGCCACGCCCATGTTGCGCAGCACGGTGGAGTCGGTCAGGTCGCGTTGCCACCGGCTGATGGGCAGCTTTTCTGACAGGTGTTTGAGCACGGCATTGGCCAGGCCCAGGTTGCCCTCGGCGTTTTCAAAGTCAATTGGGTTGACCTTATGCGGCATGGTCGAAGAACCAATTTCACCCGCCCGCAGGCGCTGCTTGAAGTAGCCCAAACTTACGTAGCCCCAAATGTCACGCGACAAATCAATCAAAACAGTGTTGGCACGGGCCACGGCATCAAAAAATTCGGCCATGTAGTCGTGTGGCTCAATCTGGATGCTGTAAGGCTGAAAGGTCAAGCCTAGGCCCCATTGGCTGCCCTGGGTTTCGTTCAATTCAGGGGTTTCAACCACTTTTTGAGCAAAGGCCTCCCAGTCAAACCCGGGCCAGGCCGACAGGTGCGCGTTGTAGTTGCCCACGGCCCCATTCATCTTGCCCAGCAATTTGACGGCGGCAATTTTCTCGCGGCAACCATTCAGGCGCATGACCACGTTGGCGAATTCCTTGCCCACGGTGGTCGGGCTGGCCGTCTGGCCGTGTGTGCGGCTGAGCATGGGCACATCAGCGTAGGTGTGCGCCATGTCACGCAGTTTGGCAATCAGGCCATCCAGGCCGGGCAAGATCACCTGCGCACGCGCGCCCTTGAGCTGCAAGGCATGGCTGGTGTTGTTGATGTCTTCGCTGGTGCAGGCAAAGTGCACGAACTCGCCCACTTTTTCCAGCTCAGGGCGGTCTTTGAACTTGGACTTGATCCAGTACTCCACGGCTTTCACGTCGTGGTTAGTCACCTTCTCAAACTCTTTGATGGCCATGGCATCGGCCTCGGAAAAGTGCTTCACCAAACCCGTCAGGTAACTGCGTGCGCCGTTGGTCAGGGGCTTGAATTCTTCGAAACCCGCGTCTGACAAGGCAATGAACCAAGCGATTTCGACCTGAACGCGTCGGTGCATATAACCCTGCTCGCTCATCAGGGGGCGCAGGGCATTGAGTTTGCTGGCGTAACGGCCATCCAGCGGCGATAGGGCGGAAATAGGGGAAAAATTCATCCTTTGATTGTAATTCCCGCCGCCGGACACCCAAATTGAGCACCTTACGTGGGGGCGTCAGTCAACTTGCAGACTGAGCCTCTAGAATCTACTGTCACTTATCACTAGCACCGTTCAACATGAAACTCATCGGCTCCGTCACCAGTCCTTACGTTCGCAAGGTGCGGATTGTCATGGCCGAGAAAAAATTGGACTACCAGTTTGTATCTGAGGACGTTTGGTCTGCTGAAACCAGCATCCACGCCTCGAACCCACTGGGCAAAGTGCCTTGCTTGGTCATGGAGGGCGGCGAAGCGGTGTTTGACTCGCGGGTGATCGTGGAATATCTGGACACTTTGTCCCCCGTGGGCAAGTTGATACCCGGTGCGGGGCGCGAACGCGCTGAAGTCAAAACCTGGGAAGCCCTGGGCGATGGCCTGCTGGATGCCGCCTTGTTGGCACGCATGGAGGCAGTATGGACCGGCCGTCAAGAAAGCCAGCGCAGCCAAGC
>Ga0315903_10009243_pt1 | contig 11952 bp, 8 predicted proteins | sample LakEriMetagenome_7_FD_203524 | JGI IMG/M metagenome (GOLD analysis project Ga0315903, IMG submission 203524) | Freshwater fungal communities from buoy surface, Lake Erie, Ohio, United States - Buoy 2 MA119 | ecosystem: Environmental > Aquatic > Freshwater > Lake | place: USA: Lake Erie, Ohio...
CAGGAAAATACACCATGACACTGATTGCCACCAATAGTGCCGGTTGTAAGGATACTTTCTCATTGCCACTTACAATTGATGCTCAACCATCGGCCGTCATAGGCGTCAATAAGTCCGCACAGTGCTTCTGGGGTCATGCTTACAATTTCTTCGGATTAAGTACAGTGGTTAACGACAGTATAATTTCGAATTCCTGGGACTTCAACAATGGATCAGGTTCCACATTGAAGAACCCAAATTCGGTTTATTATTCAAGCGTAGGTACTTACCGGGTTCGGCTAATCAGCAAAAGCAATGCAGGTTGCCTGGATACAGCATATCAGAATATTTCATTATTAAGACATCCAACAGCCTCTTGGAGTGTAAATCAAGATACGCAGTGTATAAACGGGAACGGTTTTGTATTTACAGACCGATCAACCCCGCTAACAGGATCTTATATCAATAAGGCACGTTGGTTTTTCGGTAATGGGGCTAACCCAGACTCCTCAAACTCTTTAAGGCCTGATACTGTAAAATACAGCAGCACGGGAACTCATCGGGTAACTCTAATTGCATATGATCAGAATGGCTGTGCGGATACATTCTTTAAATTTGTAAAGGTAAAATCAAACCCACGGGCAGGGTTTACAATAAACGATACGGATCAATGCCTGTCTGGTAACCAATTTGTTTTTTCATCCGCATCAGTACCTGCTATTGGGTCTCAGGTGAGAAGCTGGTCTTGGAGCTTCGGCACTGATGCCAGCCCTGGAACTTCAACCGCACAATCCAATAACCGCGTTGTGTACTCTTCCTTCGGTCGGAAGTTCGTAACCCTTACTGTAATCGACAGAAATGGATGTACAAACAGCACAACAACATCTGTAATTGTGTATGCAAAGCCTACTGCAAGTTTTACTATTAACACATTGCGGCAGTGTTTCAATACACATGCCGTAGAACTTAAAAACACATCCTTTAGCCCCATCCCGGGGATGAAACACATATGGGATATGGGTGATGGAAACAGATTTAACGGATCTGATACCACTTACAAGTATGCAAAACCCGGCAAATACACCATTAAAATTATATCCCAACAAGCTGTAGGTTGCAATGACAGCATAAGCAACCAAGTGAATATAATACCATCTCCTGTTGCTGACTTTACAGTAGCGCCCGTTTGCGGTTTGAGTCTGTATCTCAAATTCAGATCTGCTGTAATCTTCAACCCAGGCAAAGGATACGGAACAGGTCTTAAGCACGAATGGGATTTCGGAAGCGGTTTCAACTGGTCAGGTTTGGATACAACTGTGGGTTTCAGAACCGCAGGTTACTATGATGTCAGATTAAAGGTTACATCTGACTCGGGATGCGTTGATATAGCTAAGAAACCAGTTGAAGCTTATGAGAGACTAAGGGCAGCGTTTACAGTGAATAATAGAAATGGATGCGGAGTAAAGCAGATATTCACCTTCAAGAATGAATCGCGCGGGCCTCTGGGAAACAAACTCAAATTTATTTGGGAGCCAGGTGACAGTATACCACTTGGCAAAACTGGTAAGATGCAGGCCGTTGTGAGCAACGATACACATATAGTCCATCAATATGCCGAGCCGGGCGGATACCGTGTCAGACTTATTGTAATAGGGGAAGATGGCTGCCGTGATACTGCTTATGAAACTATACAGGTTTTTGATATTCCCGTTGCAGGATTTGCTCTACAGAACCCTTGCAGCAATACAAGTGTTGCAGTTTTCAACAACACAACAATAACGAAATACGGCTCAATAAGCTATAAATGGGATTTGGGTAATGGGGGCATTTCAACCTCTGTTTCTCCAAGGTGGCGTTACGACAGCTTTGGAAGGTATACAGTAAAACTTGTTGCCCGAACCAGCGGCGGCTGCATGGATTCCACAACCGGGGTGATCAGCATCTATCCTGCACCCTGGATCCAGACCTGGGATTCTACCATCAGCGATTGCCAGAACAATAACCTTTTCTACTTCAAGTCGCGCTCCGGCATTACCGGCAACAGCTACCTGATGCACCGCTGGAGGCTCAGCGACAAAACAGCCGCCACCGGTTTTGAGTTCAGCAAATCTTTCGCCGACAGCGGCCAGTTTATGGTAATCGGCACCGCGCGCGCTGCAACCGGTTGCGAGGCTTCAGATACCGTCATTGTACACGTAAAACCCAATCCGATAGCCGGCTTCAGCGTGAACGACAGCGACCAGTGTTTCAAGGACAACTGGTTCCAGTTCACCAACAACAGCGTAAGCCCGGGCTTGGGCGGTGGTTTGAATTTCCTCTGGGAGTTTGGAGATGGCGACACCTCAACCCTGAAAAATGCTTTCCATCAATACGACACTGCCGGCCTTCTGCCTGTAATCCTGCATGTGACCAACTCCTACGGCTGCAGAACGGCGAACGCGCAAAGGGTGCGGATCTACGAACACCCTGTTGCCAACTTCATGGTCAACGACAGCGCGCAGTGCCTGAGCAGCAACCGCTTCGATATTAGCAACTTGACGGTTTACTACGGAGGTGGTGGTATAGCCAATAATTTCTGGGAGTTCGGCGACAGCAGCAGTTCCACCGCGCATAGTCCTTCGCATTCTTATAATATCAGAGGTTCCTATTCCATCCGATTAACTGTCACATCGCCCTATGGATGTTATGATACGGCATCGCGATCGGTGCACGTTTGGCAGAATCCGGACAAGCCTGTAATACGCGTGCTGCGCGGCATCCAGTGCTTCGGCATGCTCGGCGCCCTGCAAGCTACCGCTACCGGAGGACAAGCTCCTTATACCTATCTCTGGAACGGTAATTCGCGCCACCGCAGCAATATCCTCGACTCCATTCCTGCCAGCGATTACCACTTGCAGATCATCGACGCCAATGGTTGTGAAAGCGATGCCAGCTTCATCCTTACCCAACCGGACCGGATGATCGATACCATCAACCTCATCAGCCATGTGCGTTGTTTTGGCGAAACTTCCGGCAACGCCAATGTGAAGGCTTCGGGAGGTGTGCCACCCTATCGCTTCGAATGGACCTCGAATAGAAGAACGTATTTCGGTGAAGACCTGTACCGTGTGCCGGCCGGTGAATACAAGCTCCTAGTCAAAGACATGCTCGGCTGCTCCATCCGCGACTCATTTGAAATCCGCGAACCGGAACTGCTTACTCTTAAAGCCACCACCCTGGCCCCGGTGAGTTGTTTCGGCGGTCTTGCAGAGGTTCAGCTTACAGCGGGCGGTGGCATCAAACCCTATCGCTACGCATGGAATTTTGTACCGAACGATTCAACCCGCAGGCAAATGCCCGCAGGCCGCCATATCGTGAACGTGACCGACAGCAATGGCTGCAGCCGGAACCTGACCTTTGTGGTTTCACAACCCAATCAACTGCAGGCTTTGGTAGACTCGTTCACCGATGCCCGCTGCCATGGCGAAAGCTCAGCGGTGTTGTACGGCAACTATGTGGGCGGACAAATGCCGGTGCGCTATTTCTGGCGCGATGCCGCAAACCGGAACATATCCAGCGATCGCGTTGCCAAGGGTGTTCCGGCCGGTAAATACAGGCTGATCGTGGTCGACCGCAACAATTGCCGCGATACCATGCTTACTACCATTGAACCGAAACAGCCTGATCCTGTAAGGGTGAAAGCGCTCGGCAAGGTAGACATCACCTGCAACGGCGGCAACAACGGTCTTCTGTGGGTGACGGCTGAAGGAGGCAATGGTGGCTACCGCTACACCTGGTTCACGGCCCCCGTGATGCGCACCGACAGCTTCCTTACCAACCTGCGTGCCGGCACCTACCGCGTGGAAGCAGTTGACATGTTGGGTTGCAGGGGCGACACTTCACTGAGCATTACCGACCCACCGTTGAACCCCATCTTCACAGCCAACGACAGCGTCCAGATTTGTGAATACGGAACGCTCAACCTGCAGGCCGGTATGAACGACGGCGTCATCTACCGCTGGATCGGTCCGGAACGCAGTTATCCATGGGGAATCAATCCGCTGCGGCTCGATTCCGTGAGGTATAAGAAAGACATGGTGTTCAAGGCCATCGGCCAGGACCGCAACGGCTGTCTGGACAGTCTTGAAGTGCATGTATTCGTGAACAAGTTGCCCCTGGTGTCGATCCAGTCTGCTCCGGAAACCGTTTGCTATGAGCAATACGCCGAACTGCGCGGTATCGGCGCGGCATCCTACACCTGGACGCGCTACAATCCCTACTTCGCCAAAATGGATACCCTCGGCGTGGCGCAACGACTGCCCTTCACGCCTTTCCAGCGAACAGATACGGGTATTTATTACGTTACCGGAAGGCTGAGCAACGGTTGCAGCGCTACCACCCGCTGGAAAATGAAGACCGGGCTGGACAGCGTCCTCGCTTCGCCCGATACCATGCTCTGTGCCGGCAGCATTTACATCATGCGGGCACGCGGCGCAACCAACTACCAGTGGATTACGCCCCAGGGCCGCGTCATCAATGCACCTTCCATCCAGCTCAACCGTGTCAACAGGAGTGATTCCGGGATGTACCGGCTCCGGGTAACCGATATCCACAACTGCTCCGGTACCTACCAGACCAACCTGCGCGTCTGGAAACAGCCCCTGGTGAATATTACCGATTACACGGCCAAGGAAATTTGCGAAGGCCAGAACCTGGAATTGTCGCTCAATACCGACGGCGTAAAATTCCATTGGCGCGGGCCGGGACTCGATGTGCGCGACCAACGCCTGTCCCAGTATGTGGTCAAGAAAATCCACCTCGGTTTGCAGGGCATGTACACGGCCATCGCCGAATCGCCCGAAGGCTGTGTTGATTCTGCCAGCATGCCGATCACCGTGAACCGCCTGCCCGACGCCACATTCAATTTCATCAAGCGCTGCAGCGAAATCATCACCGAAGACCCCGTGGAGTTTTTTGCCAACTCTCAGGAAAAAGACGATATCAGCTGGGAACTGAACTTCGTGCCCGTCAGCACCGAACGCAAGTTTACCTATACCTTCGACAAGGCCGGAACCTATCGCCTTAAACACACGCGGGTGACCGACAAGGGTTGCGAACATTTTGAAGAGCGCTTCATGGAAGTGCAAGACAAGCCGCGCATCTGGCTGCCGACGGCCTTCACGCCCAACAACGATTTCCTGAATCCGGTGTACCGGCCGGTGATGACCTCGACCATTTTGAACTACAAGCTCACGGTTTACGACCGCTGGGGCGGCAAGCGCTACGAGTGGCGCGGACCCAATACCGGCGACATCACCAAAGGCATTTGGGATGGCAAGATCAACGGCATTCTGCAACCGACCGACGTGTACGTGATCGTGGTAGACTACAGCACCGTCTGCAACGAAAACCGCGAAATCTTCACCGACCGGGTTTCGACCGATGTGATGTTGATACGGTAAAGGCTGCGGGTGGGATTGCGTTCCTCCTGGAATCTACGCGCTGTCAGCTGTTAGCCGGTCCATCAAACCACAACTCCTCCCCTTCCAGCCTAAGCGGGCTCGTATAATTGGTGTGGAACAGGCGTCCGGTGCCGAGGCCCTGGTGTTGTTGCACCGGGTAATTGCCGCACCATTGGGCAATGGCGCTCAGACCGATATTGCTTTCCAGGGCCGAAGTAGCCCACCAGCCGCGGAAGTGCCCGTTGGCCAGATTCGCCCAGGCGGCAGAGCGCGCAAATCCGCCAAGCAGACCGGGTTTCAATACGAGGTAGGCCGGAGCCATGCGCTGTATCCTGGCGGCATCGGGCCCGAATGGGTTCAGACCGATCAGGCTCTCGTCGAGCGCGATGGGCAAAGGGCTTTCCCTGCACAGGCGTTCCAGTCCTTCGGTATCCGGCGGAGACAGCGGCTGCTCGATGCTGTGCAAATGGAAACGCGACAAGCTGCGCAGCTTTTCATCCACTTCGTCTGAACGAAAGGCGCCGTTGGCATCCACCCGCAGCTCCAGCCTTTCAGGACCATATGTGGCGCGCACCGTTTCCAGGAGCCTGCACTCGGCGTCGAAATCCAATGCGCCTACCTTGAACTTGATGCAGCGGAATCCCATGGCCGCCTTTTCCATGGCAGCGGCCAGCATCGCTTCGGCGTCATCCATCCAAACCAATCCGTTGATGGGAATACAGGCTTCGCCGCGGGTAAATGCATTATCCCACAACAGCCCGGGAATACCGCTGAGCCATTGCCGGCGTAGGCTTTCGAGCGCAAAAGCCAGCGCCGGGAAGCGGGATTGTTCTGTTTCGATTTCGAAGGCATCAGCTGCGATGCGCTCCGGATGCCTGCACCAGTCGTCGAGCGCCGCCGGCAGGGCTGCCATGTCGTCGCAGCTCAGATGGGGCAGCGGCGCACACTCGGCCCTGTAACAACGGCCGTCGGCCAGCTGCAGTTCAAGCAGGTACAATTCCCGCGTCAGATACGCGCCCTTGCTCGTGGTCGCCGGTTTCAGGAATTGCAGGCTTTCGCTGCGGTAAGTGAGTTTCATGCGCCCGCAACGGTTAAGCGAATCCACATCCAGATGCCGATGCCCAGCACCATGGCCAGGATGGAAAGGCTGAGGCGCTTAAGCTCACGGTTGTAATCGTTGCGCGCGGCCTGGGCAATATGCGTAAAGCGGCGCAGGTGCAGGCGGCCGAGGATGAGGATCAGCAGGGCGGAAGGAATAAAGCTGCGTCCGTACGCGAAATACAAAGGCAAGACCATGGCCACCATACCGCAGCCGAGCAAGAGGGCCTGGTAGCGCCTGGCGCCGGCGAATCCAAGCCTTACGGCGATGGTGTGCTTGTTGCTCAGGGTATCGCTCACCAGGTCGCGGGTATTGTTGACATTGAGCACGCCGGCGGCCATGAAACCGAGGCCGAGCGATACAATGCCGACAGGGAGATCGAAGCGGGCGGTGTGCAGGTAATAGGTGCCGTTAACGGCGAAGAGACCGAAGAAGAGCACAACGGCCAGGTCGCCCATGCCATAATAACCGTAGGCGCGTTTACCGGCAGTGTACTGAATGGCTGCCCAGATGGCAAGCAGGCCAACGAGCAAGAGGATGAGCCAGGTTTGAAAGGCGTTTTCGTAGACAGGCCGCAACGCGAGGAGTCCGCTGCCAAGTGCCAGCAAGGCCAGTACAATGAGCGCCTTGCACATGGCAGCCGGTTTGATTTCGCCGCTGGTGAGCATGCGGTCTGCACGCCCGGCCGCTTTGTCGGTTCCTTTGACATAGTCGCCATAATCGTTGGCGTAGTTGCTGAGTATCTGCAGCAGCAAGGCGGTGGCGAGTGAGGCAGCGAGTACCAGGGGCTGCAGGGCTTCAGCCGCCAGGAAACTGCCGAGCAATACCCCTGCGGCGGCCAATGGCAGCGTGCGGAGGCGGGCAGCGCGGATCCAGGGTTTGAGGTTCATTTGCTTTCGTGGTATTCCATCTCCGTGTTGATGGCCCAGAGGTTGGCCTTGTCGCGGCGTCCGGCTGCGATATTGTCGACCGCCGTCATCGCTGTGAGCATGCTGTGGTCGCTGTTGTTGTACTTGTGCATGCCGTTGCGGCCGATCGGGTAAAGGTTTTCGATGCTGTCGAGGTATTGGCGCACGGTATCGAATTCGCTGTACACGCCGGTGTAAGCGGGATAGGTCTTTTTCATGCGGATGACGGTTCCGTCGAGCACATCGCGCTGCTCAATCAGCCCGATCTGCTCCAGTTCAGCGGCGGCGAAACGGCGCAGTGCCGCATCGTCCATCGACCAGAGTTCATCGCCTTCCATGCAGAAATACTCCAGCCCGAGCCAAACGGTTTCAGGGTCTTTCACCAGCCATGGACTCCAATTGTTGAAGACTTGCAGGCGTCCGATCTTGACATCGCGTTCCTGGATATAAACCCAATTGTCGGGTATGGTGCCCGCTTTGCCGTCTACCGTGAGCTTTTTCAGGAGCAGCCCGACGGTGATGAAATCGCGATAAGGCAAACCCTCGGCAATCGTTTTCACCGCTTCCGGCACCGGGAAACGCATACCGGCCACAAGGTCTTTCACCGGCATTGTAGAAAACACATAATCGGCCCTGAAAGCCTGTTCCACGCCGGCTGCATTGCGGGCATAGACGGTATCGAGCGACAGGCCGCCGTTCGACGAACCGACGCCGCAAACTTCCATCCCCGTATGCAGTTCACCGCCGCGGGCGCTGATTTCTGCCGCTACATGTTCCCACATTTGCCCCGGACCGAGCTTCGGATACAGGAATTGTTCAATCAAAGACGTCTCCGTTCCGCGCTGCCGCAGGTCTTTTTTGTTGCTGCCCGCGAGCTGCTTCAGGGCATGGGCGATGGTTTTGGAAATGCTCAGGCCTTTGACGCGCTGTGCACCCCAGTCTTTCGAAATCTCATGGCATTTGAAACCCCATACTTTCTCGGTATAATCCTTGAAAAAGGTGAGGTACAGCTCTTTGCCGAAGCGGTTGATGAAGAAGTCTTCGAGGCTCACTTCGGGTTTCACAGGAAACAACCGATAGCGCAGGTAGCTGAAGAGGATGCGCGTCATGCGGGGCAAACCCAGGTTGCGCATGGTTTCGAGGCTGAGGGTGACGGGATAGCGGAAGAAGCGCCGCAGGAAATAGATGCGCGACACCCGCCGCCGCACCAGCATCACAAGGTCTTCTTTTTGTGGATCGCCTTTGCCGGCATGCACGCGGGTGCTCTGCCCGTGGTAGCGGATATCGATATCGCCGCTCTTGCCGCCTTCGACGGGCATGCGTTCGAGCCACCACTGCATCACGCGTTCGCTCTTGCTGAAGAAGCGATGACCGCCGATGTCCATCCGGTTGCCTTTGTATTCAACGGTGCGCGAGATGCCGCCGATGGTTGTATCTGCTTCGAGGATTATCGGAAGGATATCGGTGCGTTCCAGCAATTCACGCGCAGCAGTAAGCCCGGCCGGTCCGGCGCCGATGATCACCGCGACTTTGCGGTTGTGGCTGCTTGCGTCGGGGCCTGACATGGATGCGGGTGAATCGGTCAAGTGCAGGTATTACAGGTTGGGCGTGCGGCCGCCGTCGACCACGATGTTGGTGCCGGTGATATATGCCGCCTGCTCAGAGGCCAGAAAGACCACGGCATGCGCTACTTCCTCCGGTGTACCAAAGCGCCCGGCCGGAATTTCAGCCAGCATTTCATCGCGCACTGTTTCTTCGCTCACACCGGTGCGGGCAGCCTTGCCGCTGATGATACTGCTGAGCCTTTCGGTGCGGGTGGCACCAGGCAGCACATTGTTCACTGTGATGCCGAATGCCGCCGTTTCGTTGGCCAGCGTCTTGCTCCAGTTGCCCACAGCAGCGCGGATGGTATTGCTCACGCCGAGGTTGTGCAAGGGCACTTTCACCGAAGTGCTGATGATATTGATGATGCGTCCTTGTCCGCGGGCCTTCATACCCGGGAGCAAAGCCTGTGCTAGCTGGTGGTTGTTGAGCAGGTGGAGGCGGAAGGCGTCGAGAAAGGCGTCTGTTCCGGCCGTGGCAATGGGGCCTGCCGGCGGACCACCGGTATTGTTTACGAGGATATCCGCTCCGCCATCTTCGGCGATTTCTGCAGCTGCAGCCTGTACAGAAGCAGTATCCGCGAAATCGGCAAGGTAGAAACGGTGTTGCTGCCCCGATTCAGCCGGCAATGCATCGCAAACGGCCTGCAGGCGTTCGGCATTGCGGGCCAACAGGATGCACGAAGCGCCGGCAGCTGCCAATTGATGGGCCACCGCTTTCCCGATGCCCTGGGTGCTGCCGCAAACCAAGGCGGTTTTTCCGTGTAAGTGGATGATCACGCCGCGAAGATAGTCTGTCCTCACGTCCTTGTAAGTGTGGCGAAGTTTTGGGTTCCCGGCAAAATGCCGCCAGGCGCCCTGCGATTGATTCCGCTCAAATAAGGAAGTCAAAGATTCGCCAGGATATGCTACACGGGCTTGTAAACCCACCGCGTGACAAAATCTATTCCTGCCTAAAGAACCAGTGGAATATGTGGTAAGCTGTATTCTCTTCACGCATTATTAAGTGCATTGCCTCTTAAAGAAACAAGCCTATACGATAGCTGTTGCAGTGGGCTTTTTTACCCGTGTAACAAATTTTAATGCACGATCCGGGATAAACGTTTCTTATACAACTTGGCACTTTTCTCTTTCTACCTTTGCATTTCTGAATTTCTTCGCGCACTTTTACTTCGACCACCGCCTGGAGCAGCACCCTTACAATACCGGTCTGGTATTGCCTGATTTCTTGCGGAATTTCCTGCCGGGCAACAGGGTGCGGGTTGAACAACTGGCTCCGGCGCAGGGAGACAGCGAGGTTCAGGCTTTGTGGGAAGGCTGCCTGATGCACTTGGAACGCGACCGCCACTTCCATGGTTCTGCCTATTTCAAAGAAGCCGATGCGGCCCTGAAAGAACTGTTCCGCCGCGAAGAACTGGGCAAAACGGTTCCGCGCACCTGGCTGGCGGCCCATCTGCTGGTGGAACTGATGCTCGACCGCGTGCTGATGAAACAAGCCCCCACCTTACTCGACGCATTTTACCACAGCTTGCGCAACACCCCTCCCACCGCCACAACCCGGTTTCTGGAAGATGCGCAATTGGATGCCGGCACATTCCTGCAGCGCTTTGAGCGTTTTACCACGGTCGCTTATCTTTACCATTATCCCGACGATGGCGCGATGACCTACAGCCTGATGCGCATTTACATGCAGGCCAAGGTGACGCCCGAATGGACCCTGGCCCAGCAGGAGGCTGTCCGCAATCTTCTGCCCGAAGCCGAAGCCATCGTAACCGAACGTATATCGCTGCTCTGAATGAAACGGCTTTGCTTCTTTGTGTTCCTTCTGCTTCTCGTTTCTGCTGAAACGGTGAGGGCACAGGCGGCGCGCAAGTATGTGAATGAGTTCCTGCACATGGGCACCGGGGCACGCGCCTTTGCGATGGGCCGCGCTGTGGTGGCCACGAGCAATGACGCCTATGCCGGCTATTGGAATCCGGCCGGGCTAACGGCCATGAAAGACGATCTGCAGGCTGCTTTCATGCATGCGTCCTATTACCAGGGACTGGCCAATTACGATTACCTGGCCCTCGCCGCCAAGGGAAGCAACGACGACGCGTTCGGCTTCGGCGTTGTACGTTTTGGGGTAGACGGCATCCTCAATACGCTCGATCTCATCCAAAACGGACAAATCAACTACGACCGCATCAGCACTTTTTCAGCGGTCGACTATGGCTTTTTTGTGAACTATGCCCGCGAGAAGAAGCTCAAACGCTACCGCCGCAGCGCCTTCAGTTACGGCAGCAGCATGAAGGTAATACACCGCAGGGTGGGGCCGTTTGCCCGGGCCTGGGGTTTCAGCCTCGATGCCGGGTTGCGGATGGACAATCCGCGTTCGGGTATCACCTGGGGACTGATGGCGCGCGACATCAGTTCGAGCTACAATGCCTGGGAGTTTCGTTTCACCGATGCGCAGAAAGATGTGCTGGCCCTCACCGGCAACACCATTCCGCGCAACAGCCTGGAAATCGGATTGCCAAGGGTGATTGGTGGCCTGGCCAAGACGATAGACCGCGACCGCTGGCTGCTCACGGCTGAAGGCAATATCGATGTCACCTGGGACGGGCGGCGGAATACGATCATCCGCACCGGCATCTTCAGCCTCGACCCGCATGCCGGAGCCGAAGTTGGTTACAAGCTCGAGGCCGGCGATGAAGACCGCATTTTATACCTGCGCACGGGCGTGTACAACCTGCAGCGCGAAACAGGCCCCAAGGGCAACCAGGTATGGCGCGCGCAACCTGCTGCCGGTATAGGGCTGCGCATCCAGTCGTTCACGCTCGATTACGCCATCAGCGGCTTTGGCGAAACTGGAACCGGCTTGTACTCGAATTTGATTTCGATACGGTTCGGTATTTCTCAATGAAAGCAAACAGATGCTGCGG
>Ga0315903_10009246_pt1 | contig 11944 bp, 8 predicted proteins | sample LakEriMetagenome_7_FD_203524 | JGI IMG/M metagenome (GOLD analysis project Ga0315903, IMG submission 203524) | Freshwater fungal communities from buoy surface, Lake Erie, Ohio, United States - Buoy 2 MA119 | ecosystem: Environmental > Aquatic > Freshwater > Lake | place: USA: Lake Erie, Ohio...
CACCGGCCCGAACCAGCCGAGGAGCTTGCCGAGCGGTGCCACGGCCCGGACCACCAGCGTGTCGAAGCGTCCGGAGCCGGCCGGCCGCGCGGCCACGAGCGCCTGCGCCGCGCCGGCGTGCACTGGAATCGACAGGCCGGCCTCGCGGACGATCTCGCCGACCGCCCGGGCCTTCTTCGCCACGCTGTCGCAGAGCTCGACGTGCAGATCGGGTCGCAGGATCGCCAGAATCACGCCGGGCACGCCGCCGCCCGTGCCCACGTCGAGCACGCGCTCGCCATGGGCCAGATGCGGCACGATGGCCGCCGCGTCGGCCACGTCCCGCGAGACGAACGCCGCCGCATCGACGTGGCGGGTGAGGTTCAGCCGCTCGTTCCACGACCAGAGGCTGGCCGCATATGCGGCCAGCCTCGGCATGGATTCCGGAGCGACGCCGAGCCCCAGGCGATCGCACTCCGCCGCGATCGCCCGTGCAAGGTCGTCGGTCACTTGATGAACAGCATCTCGCGGTAGGTGGGCAGCGGCCAGAGGTCGTCCGGCAGCAGCACCTCGATCTGGTCGGCCGTCTCCCGCAGCGCCGCCATTGCGGGAATGACGTCGCCGTGGAAGTGCTTGACCTCGGCCCGCAGATCGCCGCCACCGTGGTGACCGAGCGTTTTCTCCAGACCCTCGATCCGACTTTCGAACTCACCCACGAGCTTGGTGAGCTTGTCGAGCGTGCCCATGTGGGGCGTCTGCCCGAGTCCCTTGATCTTCGTGGCGACGTCGACCAGCTCGCCCTGGTAACGGTATCCGGCGGGAAGGATCATGGTCTTGGCGATCTGCAGGGCGGCCTGGGCCTCGGTGTTGATGTCCTTGCAGTACCGCTCCATGTAGATCTCGTAGCGACTCTGCATCTCCCGCTTCGAAAGCACGCCGTACTTCTCGAAGAGTTCGAGATTCTTCGGGGCCACGAGCTGGTCGAGGGCCTCCGGGGTCGCCCGGTTGTTGGGAAGGCCCCGCTTCGCCGCCTCCTCGTGCCACTCCTGCGAGTAGCCGTTGCCGTTGAAGATCACCGCCTTGTGCTCCGAGATGATCTTCTGGAGCAACTTCTCCACGGCCGCCGGGAGCTTCGCCTGGTCGCCGCCAGTCGCCTTCTCGAGCTCCGTGGCGATGTAGTCGAGGCTCTCGGCCATGATGGTGTTGAGCGCCACCAGCGGTCCGGCGATCGACTGGCTCGACCCGACGGCCCGGAACTCGAACTTGTTGCCGGTGAAGGCGAACGGGCTCGTCCGGTTGCGGTCGCCGGCATGCTTGGGCAGCGGCGGCAGGGTGTCGACGCCCACCGTCAGGGTGCCAGTGCTCTTGGAACTCGTGGCCTTCCCCTTCTCGATCTGCTCGAACACGTCGGCGAGCTGCTCGCCGAGGAAGATAGAGATGATCGCCGGGGGGGCCTCGTTCGCACCGAGCCGGTGGTCGTTGCCGCTGGAGGCCACCACGGCCCGGAGCATGTCGCCGTGCTTGTGGACGGCCCGAATCACCGCCGCGCAGAACACGAGAAACTGCATGTTGGCGTGGGGCGTCTCACCCGGCTCGAGGAGGTTGCCGAGCTTGCAGCCCAGCGACCAGTTCACATGCTTGCCCGAGCCGTTGATGCCGGCGAACGGCTTCTCGTGCAGCAGGCAGGCCATGCCGTACTTCTGCGCCACCCGCGTCAGCGTCTGCATGATCGCCTGCTGGTGGTCGGTGGCGATGTTGGCGTTCTCGTAGATCGGGGCGATCTCGTACTGGCTGGGGGCCACCTCGTTGTGGCGGGTCTTCACCGGTACGCCGAGCTTGAACAGCTCCCGCTCGCCTTCCATCATGCAGGCCAGCACCCGCTCCGGGATCGCGCCGAAGTACTGGTCCTCGAACTCCTGTCCCTTCGGCGGCTTGGCGCCGAAGAGCGTGCGGCCCGTCATGGTGAGGTCGGGCCGAGCAAAGAAGAAGTTCCGGTCGATCAGGAAGTACTCCTGCTCGGGGCCGGCCGACGCCGTCACCTGGCCGACGTCCTTGTGGCCGAACAGGCCGAGCACCCTCCGAGCCTGCTTGTCGACGGCCTGCATCGAGCGGAGCAGCGGGGTCTTCTTGTCGAGGGCCTCGCCGGTCCACGAGCAGAACGCGGTCGGGATGCAGAGCGTCGTGCCGTTGGGGTTGTCGAGGATGTAGGCGGGGCTCGTCGGATCCCAGGCGGTGTAGCCGCGGGCTTCGAAGGTGGCCCGCAGACCGCCCGACGGGAAGCTCGAGGCGTCGGGCTCGCCCTGGATGAGTTCCTTGCCCGAAAACTCGGCGATGGCGTCGCCGTCGCCGGTGGGCGTGAGGAAGCTGTCGTGCTTCTCGGCGGTGAGGCCGGTGAGCGGGTAAAAGACGTGGGCATAGTGCGTGGCCCCCTTCTCGATCGCCCAGTCCTTCATCGCCAGGGCTACCGCGTCGGCGATGCCCGGGTCGATTGGCTTGCCCTGCTTGATGGTGGCCTGCAGCGCCTTGTAAACGCTCTTCGGCAGTCGGTCCTTCATCACCGCGTCGCTGAAGACATTGGAGCCGAAGATCTCGCTGGTCGGCGTCTCACGGAAGTTCCACGCCTGGCCGGACGGCTTGTAGCTGTTGATCGCGGCGATGGCGCTCGAGCGGGCGGTGGTCATGGAGGATCCTTGCTTGAGGGTTGAAGAGGTGAGGGGCTGGGGATCTGGCTGCGGGTCGGTCGGAGCCGCCACACAATAGACGATCAGGGTCACGCGTGTCCGCTCACACGCGAAACCACAGGGATCTGGGTCGGTCCTTCGCAGCCAGAAGAAATCAGCGACGGACCATCTTTCGCAACGCCGTTCAGACTATCGACCCAGGCCGGCCGATTCAAGCGGCTCGGTGGCCGTGTCGCCTCCGCCTCGCTCAGCGGGCGGCCGTCGACCGGGTGGCGGGGCGGGCGGGCTGCCGGGCCACGAGGCGGCGGGCGGCGTCGGTCGCGGCTGCGAGGCCCGAATCGGCCGCGGCGGGCATCGCCATGCCGTCGGCGGGCTTCGCAACCATATGAACCTGCACGTCGGGATCGACGCCCTGGCCGCTGTAGGGCAGGCCCCGTGGCGAGAAGAACTTCGCGGTCGTCAACCGCATCCCCACACCGGCCGACTCCAGCGGAAAGATGCCCTGGATCGACCCCTTGCCGTAGCTCCGCGAACCCACGATCGTGCCGCGGGCATGGTCGCGGATCGCGCCGGCGAAGATTTCGCTCGAGCTGGCCGAGTCTCCGTCGATCAGCACCACCAGCGGCACCCGCCAGGTGCCGGGACGACCGGCTGAGTAGTTGAAGTCTTCGTCGGGGCTGCGACCCCGCGTGGCCACCACCAGGCCGCGATCGAGGAACAGGTCGGCCACGTCGACGGCCGCCGACAGCAGGCCGCCGGGGTTGCCCCGCAGGTCGATCACCAGGGCCCGCATCCCGGCCGCGTCGAGCCGCCGCAGGGCGTCCTCCAGATCGGCCGCCGTGGTCTTCTGGAAGGAGGTCAGCTTGAGGCCCGCGATGCCCGCCGCGGAGTCGATCATCCGCACCTGTTCCACGCTGGGCACCTCGACATGCTCGCGGCGCACCGTCACTGCGCGGGCGGGAGCCGGAGCGCGAAGAATCGCCAGCGTGACCAGCGAGCCTTCCGGGCCCTGCAACAGATGGGCCGCCTCATCGACGCTCATGCCACCGATCGGGCGGCCGCCGACACCCACGAGATGGTCACCGGCCCGGATGCCCGCCCGCTCGGCGGGGCTGCCCGGGATCACATGCACGACCAGAAGCCCGTCGGGCGCGGTCTTCAACTCGACACCGAGCCCCACGAAGTTGCCCTCGATCTGGGCGTAGAGGTCGTCGAGCTGACCATTGGTGAGAAATGCCGAGTATTCGTCGAGCCCGCCGACCGCGGCCGCCGCCATCTCCATCAGCACGACAGCCGACGGAATGCCGAGGATCGAGTCGGCGGCTCGGGCCACCCACGCGGCCATCGCCTCGGCGTCGGACCGTGACGCGACGCTGCGGGTGGTGGCGATCCGGGTCACCTGCTCGTGGAACAGCGCCTGCCGCTCGGCCGAAGCCTGGCCTCCGTAGGCGGCGGCGAAGGCGGGCTCGTTCAGGGCGACGTCGATCGCCCGCAGGCCTCGGTCGAGAAGCTTGTAATAGTCCGGAACATCGACGTGATGCGATTCAATCCGCGACAAGACCTCGGAGTACACCCGCCGTGCATCGGCCTCCGGCAGCGCGGCGATCTGGGTGCGGAACGCGGGCTCCGAATGCCGACGGGCGACGTCGCAGTGCAGTTTCGCCAGGTCATACTGATGGCGGAGCGACGGAGCGAGGGTGCCCTTGCGGGCGGCGGTCTCGCAGATGCCGACCACGTCGGACCAGCGGCCCTGATGGACCAGGGCGGTGGCCCGCGCCGCGAGGTCCTCATGGGGAACGGCGGCGAGGATCGCCGCGTCCGGCGGTTCCGGCGCCACTGGCACGGGATCGGCGGCAGCCGACCGGACCACCAGCAGCAGCGTTGCCAGCAGGCCCCACATGGCCGCCGGGCGCAGCAGCCTGCAGGCACCTCGCGATGGCAGGGGGCGGCCGACTGGCACGTGGGCATCCATTCGCAATCACCGCGAAAGGTCGCGGCAGCCGGCGGTCGCTCCTTTGACCGCTCGCGATTATGGATCACGAAAACGCGCCGGGCAAAAAATCGGGCGGCCCCAAAACGCCGAATTAGGGCCTGAAAAAGCCGCCGCAGCCGTTACGACCGTCACGACCGTTCGGGCCGACAGCGAAGTGACACGTTGGTAGGATGGAGGTGTGACCAGCGACCCCGCCACGACCGGGCCGGATGACCGCGGCGACGGCCTCGTGTCGGCCGACGATGTCCCCCAGGTCACCCTGGTGCTTCTCGACCAGGTCCGTGGCGGCGACACCGACGCCGTCAATCGCCTGCTGGAGCGGCACCGTACGGCCATCCGGCGGATGATCGACAACCGGATGGATCGCGTCATCGAGCGGCGGGTCGATGCCAGCGACATCGTGCAGGACGTGATGATCGAGGCCAACCGGCGGCTCCGAGACTACCTCGCCAACCCGACGATGCCCTTCCAGCTCTGGCTGCGGCACATGGCCCGCGACCGCCTCATCGACGCCCACCGTCGCCATCGCGTGGCCGCCAACCGCAGCCTCGATCGCGAGGTTCCCCTGAGCACGCACGACGCGGATTCATCTGGCGACGACGGCTTGGCAGCGGTGGCCGACCGCGAACTCACGCCCGCCGCAGCCGCGACGTGGCACGAGCTCGAGCGACGCTTCGCAGCCGCGGTCGAGCGGCTCGACGACGACGATCGCCGCATCGTGCTCCTCCGGCATTTCGAGCATCTCTCGACCGCCGAGGCCGCCGAGGTGCTCGGCCTCACCAAACCCGCCGCAGGCATGCGGTATCTCCGGGCGATGCGGCGACTGCGGGGCCTGCTCGAGGGGACCTCGGCCGACGACTGACGCCTCCCCACGGCGGGGTGCGGCTCCTATCGTTCAGGGGCATCCACCACAGCATTTTTTCCTTCACCGCGCGTCCCCGAGCCATGGCGACCCGTCCACCCGCCTTCGACAACGATCTCGCGCCCGATCGCGAGGAGACGCTCGCCCTACTCGTGGAGCGGCTCTCCGAGTGCGCCCCGGTCGACAGCCAGAGGCTGCTCGAGTCGATGGCCCGCGAGCACCCCGACCTCGCCCCGCACCTCCGCGAGCTGTTCGCCACGATGTCGGTGGCCGACTTCGTGGCCGACGCATCGACGATCATGCTGCCGCCGGACCGCGGCCCCCTGCCGCAGTCGATCCCCGATGTGACGCTCCCGAGCTCATTCGGGAAGTCGGGCGTCGCGGCCGGTCCTCCCCGCGTCGGTGGGTTCGTTCCCGGCGGCACACCGCTCCCGGCAGCCTTCGGCGACTACGAACTCCGTGAGGAACTCGGGCGGGGTGGGATGGGAGTCGTCTACCGGGCCGTGCAGCGGAGCCTGGGCCGCACCGTGGCCGTAAAGATGCTCCTGCGTCGCGACCTCGCCAGCCCGGTCGATCTCGCCCGCTTCCGCAGCGAGGCGGAGGCCGCGGCCCGACTCGATCACCCCGGCATCGTGCCGATCTTCGAGGTCGGGGAACACGACGGCGTGCCGTACTACAGCATGCGGCTGATCGAGGGCACGACGCTCGCCAAGCGGCTGGCACAGGGGCCGCTCCCGCCACGCGAGGCGGCGGCCCTGCTCGCCAAGGTCGCCGACGCCGTCCAGGCCGCCCACTCGCGCGGCGTTCTGCACCGCGACCTGAAGCCATCGAACATCCTCATTGACACCTCGGGCGAGCCGCTCGTGTCCGACTTCGGACTCGCCAAGCGGTTGGAAGACTCCGACTCCGTGACCCACACCGGGGCCATCCTCGGCACACCGTGCTACATGTCGCCCGAGCAGGCGGCGGGAAGCCGTGGCGACGTCGGCCCGACGAGCGACGTCTGGAGCCTCGGAGCCATTCTCTACCAGACGCTCTGCGGCCGCCCCCCATTCCAGGCGTCCACGCCGATGGACACCCTGCTGGCGGTGCTCGAGGCCGATCCACCGGCCCCGCGATCGATCTCGCCGGCGGCCGATCGCGACCTCGAGATGATCGCCCTGAAGAGCCTGCAGAAGCCGCAGGATCTCCGCTATGCGTCGGCCGGTGACCTCGCCGCCGATCTTCGGGCCGCGCTGGCCGGCGAGGCGATCGCGGCACGCCGCGGCGGGCTGGCCGACGTCGTGGGCAGGCTGTTCCGCGAGACCCACCACGCCGTCGTGCTCGAGAACTGGGGTCTGCTCTGGATGTGGCACTCGGTGGTGGTGTTCGCACTCTGCTGCATCACCGACGTGCTCGCCTGGCAGGGCGTGACGAGTCGCTGGCCGTACCTCGTGCTCTGGGGCGGCGGGCTTGCGCTCTGGGCGCCGATCTTCTGGGCGCTGCGGCACCGCAACGGTCCGGTGACGACCGTCGAACGGCAGATCGCGCACGTCTGGGGCGGAAGCATGATCGCCAGCACGTTCCTGTTCGCGATCGAGCAACTCCTCGGCCTGCCGGTGCTCACGCTCTCACCGGTGCTCGCGCTCTTCGCGGGGCTCGTGTTCTTCGTGAAGGCGGGCATCCTGTCGGGAGCCTTCTACGTGCAGGCGGCGGCGCTCTTCGTCACGGCGCTGGTCATGTGCCTCGTGCCCGACTGGCAGCACGTGCTCTTCGGGCTGGTGAGCGGAGCCTGCTTCTTCGTGCCGGGGCTGAAGTATTTCCGCCAGCGGAACCGGCCGCAGTGACCGCACCCGAACGAGTCCGGGTGGGCGACGGTGCGCAGGCTGCCGTGGCGGTGGCCGTGACGGTGATCTCGCTGATGACCGCCGCGAACGCCGGCGACTGGCCGCAGATCCTCGGCCCCGCGCGGAGCGGCATCGCGGCCGCCGACGAGCGGCTGGCCGACGCCTGGCCGGAGGGCGGGCCGCGGGAGGTGTGGCGGCGGGGCGTCGGCGCGGGCGTGGCCGGCGTGGCGGTCGTGGGCGGGCGAGGCTTTCTGTTTCACCGCCTCGAGGGCCGAGAGGTGCTCGAAGCGTTCGACACGGCCACGGGAGACACCCTCTGGAGCGACGGCCACGCGACCTCATTCGTGCCGCAGGTCGGCGGCGGCGACGGGCCGCTGTGTGTGCCGGTCGTGTACGAGGGGAAGGCGATCGTGTTCGGCGCGCAGGGCACGCTTGCCTGTATCGACGCCGCCACGGGCCGCCGGCTGTGGGAGCGGTCCACACATCGTGACTTCAATGCCCAGGAGGGCTACTTCGGAGCCGGCTCCACGCCGCTGGTGATTGGCGGGCGGGTGATCGTGAACGTGGGTGGCCGGCAGGGCGACGCCGGGATCGTCGCCTTCGATCTCGCGACGGGCGAGACGCTCTGGACGGCAACGCGGGAAGGGGCGAGCTACTCGGCGCCGGTGGCGGTCGACCTGGCCGGCACGCCGCATGCCCTCATGGTCACGCGGCTCTCCTGCCTGCTCCTCGATCCGGCCACGGGCCGCGTCCGCTGGTCGTTCCCCTTCGGCCAGCGGGGCCCGACGGTCAACGCGGCCACGCCCATACGGCTCGCCGCAGACCGGTTTCTCGTCACCGCGGCCTACGGGATCGGTAGTGCCTGTGCGACGTTCGACGCCGATGGGGCGAGACCGGTGTGGCAGGGCGTGGAGTCGCTCGCCTCGCAGTATGCGACGCCCATGCTGGTCGACGGTCGGTTGCACGCGATCGACGGACGCGACGATGTTCCCCCCGCCGACATGGTCTGTCTCGATCCGGCGACGGGCCGCGTGCTCTGGCGTGAATCAGACTTTGGTTACGGCACGCTGCTCGCGGCAGACGGCAAGCTGCTCGTCGTCAAGACCGACGGCGAAGTCCTGCTCGTGCGGCCCGATGCCGGCCGGCTCGCCGTGCTCGCGCGGGCCCGCCCCTTCGCCGACGATCCTCGCGGCGGGCCCCTGCGGGCCCTGCCGGCGCTCGCGAACGGCCGGCTCTATCTTCGGGACGACCGCACGCTCGTTGCCGTCGACGTCAGCCCGTAGCGGCGTCGTGCGCCTTGAGCGTGTCGGCGTCGAACGGCAGCGGCAGGAAGTCGGCCAGCCGGAACGTGCCGCGGCCGTCGATTACGATCGCGGTGTCGGCCGTGCCGAACTCGGCGATCACCTGCAGGCACGCGCCGCAGGGGGCGATCTTCGCCACGAGCGTTCCCGACGAGTCGGTGCAGGTCAGCGCGATCCGCACGAGCCTACGGCCGCCGGCCACCACGCCGGCGAAGATCGCCGACCGCTCGCCGCAGATGGTCAGGCCGTAGGAGCCGTTCTCGACGTTGGCGCCCCGGTGAACCGCGCCGCCCGTCTCGGCGAAGAGAGCCGCCGAGCCCACCTTCCAGCCGGAGTAGGGCGAGTGGGCGTTGGCTCCCGCAGCCCGCGCGGCTGCGAGCAGGGCGTCGTCGGAGGGGATCGAGGCGTGAGCGGACATCGGCAACCTCGGTGGCGGCGGGGGCTGGTCGACAGGAGTCTACCCGTCGCGGGAGGCCGCGGCGCATTCGACAACGCGACCAGCGGCCGTATGATCATGCGGCCGTGGCCGGCAGGGAATCAGAGGGTGAGTCGCATGTCGCGTGTCCAGGTGTCGTCGCATCCCCTCGTGGCGCACCACGTCGTCGCCCTCCGCGACCCGGCCACGAAGCCGCCCGAGTTTCGCCGTGCCGTCGGCCAGATCACGCGGCTGCTCGCCGTCGAGGCCACGGCAGGCGTTCCCACGACCGACGTCCGCGTGCCCACCCCGCTCGGCGAGGCGAAGGGGCGGCGGATCGCGGAGCGGATCGCCATCGTGCCGATCCTCCGCGCCGGCCTCGGCATGGCCGAGGGCCTGATCGAGCTGATCCCCGACGCGGAGGTCTGGCACATCGGGCTCTACCGCGACGAGACCACGCTGCGTCCGCAGGAGTACTACAACAAGCTGCCGGCGAACTGCGGCGCCTCGATGGCGATCGTCGTCGATCCGATGCTCGCCACGGGCGGCTCGGCGATCCGCACCTGCGAGATCCTGCAGGCCGCCGGCATTCCTCGGCTGATCTTCCTGGCGCTGATCGCGGCTCCGGAAGGGATCCGCAAGCTGTCGGAGGCGATGCCCGACGTGGCGATCCACGTGGCGGCCCTCGACGAGGGCCTCAACGACGTCGGCTTCATCGTGCCGGGCCTCGGCGACGCGGGCGATCGGCAGTTCGGCACGTCGGCCCGGCACTGACCCACTCCACCACGGATCGACGCTCCAGCGAGTCGATCGAACCCCGGGACGAACCGCCATGCGTGCCGTCGATCTGATCCGCAGGAAGCGCGACGGCGGCGAGCTCACGGCCGACGAGATCCGCTTCATGGTAGGCGGGATTGCCAGCCGCGAGGTGCCCGAATACCAGTGGGCCGCTATGACCATGGCGATCCTCTGGCGGGGCATGACGCCGCGTGAGACCGCGGCGCTCGTCGAGGCGATGCTCCATTCGGGCACCGTCATCGATCTCTCCGATATCCCCGGACCCAAGGTCGACAAGCACTCCACCGGCGGCGTGGGGGACAAGACCAGCCTGATCCTGGCCCCGATCGCCGCCGCCTGCGGCGTGACGGTTCCGATGGTGTCGGGGCGGGGCCTCGGCCACACCGGCGGCACGCTCGACAAGCTCGAGAGCATCCCGGGCTTCCGCATCGACCTCGACCTCGCCGCCTATCGACGCGTGGCCCGCGAGTGCGGGATGGTGCTGATCGGCCAGACGGCCGAGATTGCCCCCGCCGACCGCGTGCTCTACGCGCTCCGCGACGCGACCGCCACGGTCGAGAGCATTCCCCTGATCACCGCCTCGATCCTCTCCAAGAAGCTCGCCGAGGGCATCGACAGCCTGGTGCTCGACGTGAAGACCGGCGACGGCGCCTTCATGGCGAAGCGGGAGGATGCCCGGGCCCTCGCCGAGAGCATGACGCGAATCGGCCGCGAGCTCGGCAAGCCCGTGCAGGCCCTGATCACGAGCATGGACGCGCCGCTCGGCCGGGCCGTCGGCAACGCGGTCGAGGTCTGGGAGAGCATCGAGTGCCTGAAGGGCCGCGGTCCCGACGATCTGATGGAGGTGTCGCTGGAACTCGCCGCCGAGATGCTCGTGCTCGGCCGGGTGGCGACCACTCGCGACGACGCCCTGGAGAAGTGCCGGCGGTCGATCGCCGACGGCTCCGCGCTCGAGCGGTTTCGCCGGGTGGTCGCGGCCCAAGGAGGCGATCCAAGGGTGTGCGACGATCCGCTGGGGGTGCTGCCCAAGGCGGCCCGCGTGGAGCCGTTCCGCGCCACCCGATCGGGCTTCATTGCCGGAATCCGCGCCTGGCCGGTGGGGCAGGCGTCGATGCTCCTCGGGGCGGGCCGGGCCCGCGCCGACTCCACGATCGATGCCGCCGCGGGCATCGTGTTCACGAAGACGGTGGGCGACGACGTCCGCGCCGGCGACGTGCTCGCCGAACTGCACGTCAATCCGGCCTTCGCCGCCGCGCTGCCGGAGTCGCTGGCCATGCTCGCCGACGCGACCACGATCGCCGACGTGCCGCCGCCGAAGCGGTCGCTGATCCTGGAACGACTCTGATCCCGGTTTTCCCGTCTGGAGGCATCACCATGGGCGATCTCGATCGGTTCCGCGGGCTCTTGGGCGTGGCCGCCATCCTCGGCGCCGCCTGGCTCTTCTCGGAGAACCGCCGCAAGATCTCGCCGCGGATGGTGATCGGCGGGCTGGCGATGCAGGTGGTGCTCGGATTCGTCCTGCTGCGGTCCACGACGGGCCAGCGGGTTCTGGAATCGGCGGCGAAGTGGGTCGACACGGTCCTCGCCTGCTCCGACGCCGGAGCCCGCTTCGTGTTCGGCGACAAGCTCGCCGACCCGGCCGGACCGACGGGCTTCGTGTTCGCGTTCCGGGTGCTCCCCACGATCGTGTTCGTCGCGGCCCTCTTCGCCGTGCTCTACCACCTCGGGATCATGCAGGTGATCGTGCGGGCTTTTGCCTGGGTGACTGCGAAGATCCTCGGTTCGAGCGGCGCCGAAACACTCAACGCCGCCGCCTCGATCTTCCTCGGCCAGACGGAGGCTCCGCTCGTGATCCGGCCCTACCTGCCGCGGCTCACGCGGTCGGAACTCGCCGTGGTGATGGTCAGCGGCATGGGGCTCGTGTCGGGCGGCATCCTGGGCGCCTACAAGGCGGCGGGCTGCGATCTCCGCGATCTCTTGACCGCGATCTTGATGAGCTTTCCGGCCACGATCTTCCTCACGAAGATGTTCGTGCCGGAGATGGGCGATCCTGAGACGCTCGGCACCTTGAAGGTGTCGAACGAACGGA
>Ga0315903_10009247_pt1 | contig 11944 bp, 16 predicted proteins | sample LakEriMetagenome_7_FD_203524 | JGI IMG/M metagenome (GOLD analysis project Ga0315903, IMG submission 203524) | Freshwater fungal communities from buoy surface, Lake Erie, Ohio, United States - Buoy 2 MA119 | ecosystem: Environmental > Aquatic > Freshwater > Lake | place: USA: Lake Erie, Ohio...
GATGGAGGCGGAGAAGGCGCTTGAATACGCAACCAGCGTAGTTGAGTACAACAGAAGCCGCATTCGTCGCCTTGAAGAAAGACTTAAAGTTTTAGGAGAACAAGATGCTTGAAACAATTGCATGGATAGTGTTACTGATGTGTCTAGGTGGCGTAGTCGTAGTGACGGTTGCCGTGGCAATATTTATGTTGAGCAGTGAAGAATGAAATGCCCTACATGTGGCGCATGGTCACTGGTAAAAGAAACAAGAGAATCGCCCACATTCGGGCATACAAGGAGAAGGGAGTGCGCAAATGAACACAGGTTTACAACCCAAGAAGTCGTTGTCCCGCAAGAGGCGATCGACGAAGAACGAAGAACTAATCTTGCGAATAACCAAAAACGATTGGAATCCATTCGAGCGGGCAGACCCAAAGCTGTTAGAAAAAGCAACGCAAGAATTTACTAAGCAAAGACGTCACGAGTTCGAGGACGCACCAATTTAAGGTCGGAGTATTCATGAAAGCAACGCATGCAAGCCTTGTAGATGCGAACATGTTTTGCTGGTGGTATAGGTCTCCGACACGATAGAGAACTGCCTATACTGCCCGCTCAATGCCACGACGAGGGGGCGTGGAATCTACATCACCCCCTCACCATTTAAGGAAACATATGACACCCGAAGCAAAAGTTAAGAAACAAATCAGAAAGATATTAGATGTAACCCGCGTGTACTACGCGATGCCGATCGGCACGGGCTATGGGGCGTCAGGTGTACCAGACTTTCTTGCTTGCTGTGAAGGTAAGTTCATTGGCATCGAAGCCAAAGCAGGCAAGGGAAAGACAACAGCACTACAAGAACACAACCTACAACGCATTAGAGAAAGCGGAGGATTAACAATCGTTGTAAACGAACTCAACATTAACGAACTAGAGGAACTAATATGCGAAATACAAAAGAAATGACGCAAGGCGCTATGGATTTCAAAGACAAGATAGATCAACTCAACGCCGATCAACGCGAACACTTACGCAAAGCCATTGAAAGATTGGTAGAGTGCTGTGTAGATCAGACACGACACGCCGTGATTGTGTTTGGCAAAGATGATGACCCGCGTGCTGAAGTGTTCACGCTCAACTGCAACGAGATGGATGCCGCCTTTATGCTGAGCTGTTTGTCAGAGACATTTATGTCGGCTAATTTAGAAGATGCGCCAGCCAAGGAGATGTTTAATTGAAACCCTACGATCAAATAATAACGATCGACTTTGAAACGCGTTGGTCTAAGAAGGACTACACGCTATCGAAGTTAACAACTGAGGAGTACATTCGTGATAAGAAGTTCATTGCGTTCGGCGCTTGTGTCCACGTATACGGAAGCGGAGACGATATTAGATGGATTAGCGGAAGAGACTTACCTGAGTTCTTTTCTGGAGTCGACTGGGGACGAACCGCAGTGCTTGCGCACAACGCACAGTTCGATGTATCTATTATGGAGTGGAGATACAACGCCCGTCCCGCATTCATCTTCGACACGTTATCGATGGGACGCGCTCTACGAGGCGTGGAAGTTGGTAATTCCCTCGCCAAACTGGCGCAAGACTTCGGGTTGCGACCTAAGGGAACTGCCGTATATAGCACAGACGGCTTATCGAAGTTGGACGCAACCATTGAGCGAGAACTCGCCGAGTATTGTGCGCATGACGTGTACCTGTGCGAAGAAATATTCAAACGATTCATTGAAGACTATCCGAAATCCGAACTGCGTTTGATTGACATGACACTGAAGATGTACACACGTCCTCAGTTAGAACTTGACCCAACCATGCTACAAGATGCGATAGACAAGGAGAAGATCGAACGTGAACAACTACTACAACGGCTTAACATTACAGACGCTGACCTCTCTTCCAATCCAAAGTTTGCCCAACTACTTGAAACCCTCGGCGTTGCGGCACCGACAAAGGTTAGTAAAACCACTGGCAAGCAGACACTTGCGTTGGCGAAGAATGACGCGCTCTTTCAGCAACTCCTCAACAGCCCAGTCGAAGAGGTCAGGCTTCTTTGTGAGGCTCGTCTTAAAGTTAAGTCAACAACTGAGCGCACGAGAGCAACACGCTTCCATGAGATTAGTCAGCGAGGAAAGTTACCAGTACCTCTGTCGTATTACGGGGCGCAGACCGGACGTTGGACTGCAAGCAAGGGCTCCGCAATCAACATGCAAAACCTCAAACGAGGTTCATTCCTACGCAAAGCGATTATGGCTCCCGAAGGGCATCAACTCGTTGTCGGCGACTTATCACAGATTGAACCGCGAGTACTCGCGTGGCTTTCAGACTACGAAGACATGCTCGACATCTTCCGCAAGGGTGGTGACCCTTATGCCGCGTTCGGCGCTCAGATGTTCAACATTCCCAACCTTAGTAAAGATTCTCACCCAGACCTACGACAGTCCGCGAAGAGCGCGCTCTTGGGTTGTGGCTACGGGTTGGGCTGGGCGTCGTTTGCGTCGCAGTTACTTACGGGCTTCCTTGGTGCTCCGCCGGTTAGGTACAACAGGGACTTTGCGAAGCAACTCGGCGTTGATAAGACGTTTGTAAATAGGTTTGTAGAGTGGCATGATAACGAGTCCAAACTGCTAGGCATCCCGCACACCTGTACTGTGGAGGAGTTACTTGACCACGCTATCGCTTCAAAGAGAATCATAGACACTTATAGGGCTACAGCCTATCCTGTGGTGGGGTTCTGGAGCATGTGCTCGGAGTTGTTGGTAACGTCTTTGGTACAAGGTCACGAGCACACATACAAATGTTTGACATTTAAAAAAGGCGCGATAGAATTACCAAACGGCATGTCTTTGCTGTACCCTAATCTGCGACAAGTCAAGGATGAAGAAGGCAAGAAGCAGTGGGTGTATGGAGAAGACGCAACTAAACTGTACGCTGGCAAGATCACGAACAACGTAACACAAGCGTTGGCGCGTATTGTCATGACGGACGGCATGTTAAGGGTAGCAAAGAAATACCCAATCGTAGGTACTGTGCATGATGAACTGATTGCGCTTGTGCCTGACGAAGAAGTAGAACACGCTAAGACTTGGGTCTTGGCGCAAATGACTATGGAGCCGAGTTATATGCGAGGCATTCCATTAGCCGCTGACGGTGGCGCCCATCGTAGATACGGAGAAGCAAAACAATGAAGATACCAAAAGAAATCACAGTCGGTAAAACGACGTACACAGTACGCCGAGGTAGTAAGACAGGGTGCCTTGGGCACATCGACTATCAAACCAAAATCATATCTGTCGCTACGCAGGATGCTTACGGCAACAAGTTAGAGAGCGAAGAAGTACACGACACGTTTTGGCACGAGTTGACGCATGCAGTTCTGCATGACATGAATCACCCACTACGCGACGATGAGAAGTTCGTCGGCAAGTTCGCATACAAACTATCCTGCGCAATCGACAGCGCCCGCCTATGAAAAAACCTGCATGGTCACACTCCTCCCTCAAAGACTTTGAGGGTTGTGCTAGACGCTATCACGCGGTCAAGGTCTTAAAGAACTACCCGTTCACAGAGACTGAGGCAACGCGCTACGGCAACCAAGTCCACGAGTCCTTAGAACTCTACGTCAGGGACGGCAAACCAATACCGCCTGAGCATTCGCAGTTCAAGGAAGTTGTTGACAAGTTGTTATCAAAGAACGGCAGAAAGATTGCCGAGTATGAGATGGCGTTGGACATTGACTTGAACATCGTGGGATGGAAAGACAAGAACGTGTGGGTGCGTGGCATTGCAGACTTACTCATCATTGATGATGACAACTTAACTGCTTGGGTTGTGGACTACAAGACAGGCAACAACAAATACCCCGACAGAGAACAGCTAACGCTGATGTCTCTGATGGTGTTTCAATACTTCCCTCACATACGCAAGGTGAACTCAGCGCTATTGTTCCTCGTGAAGAACGACATGGTGCGTGCGCAGATGATGCGTGAGCAAGCCGACGCAGAGTGGTGGAAGTACCGAGAGAGGTATGCCCGACTTGAGGCATCATTCAGCAACGACGTATGGAATCCAAACCAGACTCCCCTGTGTGGCTGGTGCCCTGTGAAGACATGCGAATTTCACCCCAAGCACTAAAGGAACACTCATGCCTTATAAAAACCCCGAAGACCGCCCGTCCTACGCAAAGTACGAACAGCGACCAGACATTATTAAAAAGCGTTCCGAACGCAACAAAGCCCGAGCACTGTTAATGAAAGAAGGAAAAGTACATAAAGGAGATGGAAAAGATGTCGACCACAAGAAGCCGCTCTCAAAAGGAGGCACAACTACAAAAAGCAATCTCCGCGTTAAGTCCGCAAGCGCTAACAGGAGTTTCGCTAGGAAGTCTGACCACAGCATCAAGTAGCCAGATTCACCAAGTAAATCGTTGGCCCGAGGTACAGACAAACTGCATAGAAATTAAGGAGCACGAGGCATTTAACGCACCCGTCGCCACACTCCTTAATCTCTGGCTAACTCGTTATGGTAATGAATGGATTGACTTAGAAGATATTGAGAAGGACGAGTTCTTCGCTATTGCTTACAAAAGACTCAAACAAATGGGCGAACTAGAGCAACACTATCTAACCGATAGAGCAAGATACGTATGTAGAAAACCGGAATAAATAAAGGAGAAGTAAATGAAGATGAAAGAAGCACAAGGGTTATACAACCCTGCACAGGGAATGACGTACGCACAAATGATCACGCAAGGCGGACAACGCGCACAAGCCGTTAAACAGCGAATGCAATCAGCGCCACAGAAAAAAGCAATCAACCCAAACACGCATGAAGCGTGGTCAATACCTTTGTCGCAACTTGTTAATTTGTGGCAAGCAAAGTATGGCGATAAGTGGATTGACGTGTCCGACCTCGATGATGAGTTTTGGCCCGAAGCATCTTCGCGTTTACACAGAAACAACAAGTTGGAGGAGTGTGACAACGACAACACACCTTGGGCTCGGTTGAAGGAAGACGCGTAATGGAAATCATTGAAGACAAAGCGTTACTACTACGCACACGCAACCCGCACAAGTTCAACGTCATACCCAAGCACAAAGTTGTTGGTGAAGAGAACGGCATCTATGAGATCGCTGTGTACTGGGGACTCGATGAAGTAAGGGTACTAAAAAACCTTGGTGTGAAGAATGTGCCCTCGCCTATCACTAGACGCTACACATGGGCAGGGCGTTACAAGCCTATGGCGCATCAGATAGAGACGTCTGCTTTCCTCACAATGAATCGCAGAGCGTTCTGCTTCAATGACCCCGGCACTGGGAAAACTTTATCTGCGCTATGGGCGGCAGACTACCTAATGAATCGTGGTGACGTTCGTCGTGTGCTTATCTTGTGTCCGCTATCAATCATGCACAGCGCTTGGATGGGGGACATAGGCAACAGCATCATCCATCGTTCAGCAGTTGTGGCGCATCACGCGCAGTCATCACGTCGCATCGAGATGATTCAGCAGAAGTACGAGATCGTTATCGCCAACTACGACGGCTTGAACTTGATAGCAAATGAGATCAACAACGATGGGCGCTTTGACTTAGTGATCGTCGATGAAGCCAACGCATACAAGAACCCAAGCACACGCAGATGGAAAGCCTTAGCGTCAATCATCAAGCCTGAGACATACCTGTGGATGATGACGGGCACTCCTGCTTCGCAGTCACCAGTGGATGCGTATGGTCTTGCACGCTTAGTTAATCCAAATGGTGTGCCTAAGTTTCAAACTGCGTGGCGCGACAAGGTCATGAACAAGATCACAATGTTCAAGTGGGCACCAAAGCCAGACGCAAGAGAGAAAGTGTTCATGGCACTTCAACCAGCAATACGCTACACAAAAGCACAATGTCTTGACTTGCCCCCTGTAATCACGGTGACGCGTGAGGTGCCTATGACACCGCAACAAAACAAATACTACCGACTGCTCAAAGAGCAGATGCTTGCACAAGCGGCGGGTGAAACGATCAGCGCTGTTAACGCCGGTGTGGTGGTGAGTAAGTTGTTGCAGATTAGTTGTGGTGCCGCGTACACAGACGATAGGGAGGTTGTTGAGTTCGATGCCGCGCCAAGATTAAATGTGCTCTGCGAGATACTAGAAGAGACTAGCCGTAAGGTGATCATCTTTGCTCTGTTTCGCTCAAGCATCGACACCATCGTCACGCACCTAACCAAGCAAGGCTATGGCGTAGGACAGATACACGGCGACGTGACTGCGTCTAAGCGCGGACAGATCATCAACGACTTTCAGACTACCGACAACATACGCGTACTGGTGTTGCAACCACAAGCAACGGCTCACGGGATTACCCTAACTGCCGCTGACACAGTTGTGTTCTTCGGGCCGTTGATGTCTGTTGAACAGTATGTGCAGTGCATAGCACGCGCCGATCGTAAAGGTCAAGATTCCGACAAAGTTACTGTGGTACACATTGAGTCAAGCCCGATAGAGAAAAAACTTTTCAAGGCGATGAACACAAAAGTTAACGACAGTATTCTTTTGACTGACATGTTTGCAGAAGAAATGCGAGGTTAAAAATATTTTTAAAGAAAGGAGTTGCATTGGACAAAACTGTGTGTATGATGTCAAACACTAGACAAATAACAGGAGAAGCAAAATGGTAGATATAGATGATGAAGTCGAGGCACCGCCCTCGCTCGATGCAGAGGAGATCGCCTCTGTGCCGATGGATAAGTTAGCCAAGGTCTATCGCAAGATGGCTACTAAGATTCAGCAGTTGACCCGAGAGTACGAGACAGAGGTTGAAGCCATTAAGGCGCAACAAGAAGTCGTAAAGATCGCGCTCAAAGATCAGATGTTGAAACTTGGTGTGAAGTCTGTACGCACAGACCAAGGCACAGTAGTCTTGTCGACAACGACAAACTACAACACACAAGACTGGGACTCGTTCAAAGAGTTCATGAAGCAGTACGACGCGCTTGACTTAGTTCAACAACGCATATCGCAACTCAACATGAAACGCTTCTTAGAAGAGAACCCCGGAGTTGTACCCCCCGGCCTTAACTCGATGACCGAGTATGGCATTTCAGTTCGTAAACCAACCAAGTAGTTTTAGGAGAAAAAACAATGAGCAATGTTGCTGTATTTAACCCATCCCAAGTCCCCGCCTTTGCAAAGAATCGCGGTCAGTTGTCTGCCGTAGCCAAAGCCCTAGCCGGTGGTGGTGCAGGTGCTGGCGGTAAGAACATCTCCATCAAGGGTGGTGTGTTTCGTTTGATCGCCAGTGGCAAAGAAGTTGCCGCGATTGAAGAACGCTACCTCGACGTGGTGATCGTGAACGCCGCACCTAAAGTTAGCCGTGTGTGGTACGCCAAGTCCTATGACGGCGCAAGCAGTTCACCTGACTGCTACTCACAAGATGGTGACAAGCCTGCACCTGATGCAGAGAACCCCCAAGCATCTACCTGTGCTGCGTGCGAAAAGAACGTCGCGGGCTCTGGTCAAGGTAATAGCCGCGCTTGCCGTTACCAACAACGTCTTGCCGTAGTGTTGGCTAATGATATGGACGGAGATGTTCTCCAGTTGACTGCCCCTGCCACATCTGTGTTTGGTAAGGAAGATGGAGAGAACCGCCCACTTCAGGCGTACGCTCGTTGGTTGACTGCGCAGAACATTGACCCAAGCGAAGTCATCACCCGTATGCGCTTCGACACCAAGTCTGAGTCACCCAAGTTGTTTTTCAAGACTATGCGTTGGTTGACTGAAGATGAGAACGAGACTTGCCAAGCCAAAGGCAATACGCCCGAAGCCAAGCGTGCTGTCACCATGACGTTCGCTAAGTCTGCTCCTGCCGTAGCCGCTCCTGTGGAGGAAGAAGCCCCCGCCCCTGCCCCAAAGGCAAAGAAAAAACCTGATCCAGTGGAGGAAAGCGACGAAGAGCCTGTTGTTCGTAAGGAAGAGAAGAAGCCAAACGCTGTGCCCGCCAAGAAAAGCAACCTAGCCGCTATGGTTGATGATTGGGACGAGAACGAGTAATGGCTTACTCACCGCAAATCATAGACACCGTTAAGAAAGCGCCTAAGACTTTGGGAAACCAACTTGGGCGTTGGGCGGTACACCTTGATTTCCCCGTGACTAAGATTGCTAAGGCTACTGGTGCATCGCGCCAGTCAGTCTACAACTGGTTCGCGGGGGGTGAGGTCTTCGTGGCGTATCGACCCGTAGTCGAGGCGCTTCTTTCTATACTAAAAACTTCGCCTAATGCTGACGTGGCGTGGAGATCAACATGCAAAACCTTCGACCTGACACCTTGACTGACAATGAGATACTACGCTACGCGCTACTGGAAAACCCTAAAGGTCTGTCTGAGTCTTGGGGCAACGTGTTACTACAACGCATGGCAGTCTTGATAGATCAGAACGACACACTTCTTAGCGCACAAAATAAGATGTATGAGCAAGCCTTTGAAGAAGGCTTTGCCGCTGGCGTAGCAGTAGCCAAACAATAACCAAAGGATACACATGACACCCGCTGATTTTCTAGCGGTGGTTTTGCCGTCCTCTGGCGAAGGCCTGTATTGCGCGGTAGAACTCACAAAAAAGAAGGAACACTTCTATGCAGACAACCTTGCTGACATCGTTGCTAAGGTAGACGCTTGGCATAAACTGAACTACGACTGCTTCTACGCAGTCTCTACATTCGACGAGAAGCGCGGCTCGGCTAACGCCCAGTTCGTACGATCGTTCTTTGTGGACTTGGACGGCTATGCCAGCAAGAAGGAAGCGGCACTGGCGCTGGACGCGTTCCTTGAGAAGACTGGGTTTAACAAACTCGGCAACCCTTGGGTGGTGGACTCTGGCGGTGGACTCCATGTCTACTGGCCTTTGGTGGACTCCATCCCCGCATCTATTTGGCAACCACTTGCAGAGAACCTAAAGGAACTGTGCAAGCAAGAAGGGTTCAAGATAGACGAAGGTGTCTCCGCTGACTTAGCCCGTATCCTGCGGGTGCCTGAGACAACCAACTTCAAGAAGAAGTACACGACGCCGCGCCCTGTGCGCATACTACAAGAGGGCGATGTCTTTAACCTTGAGGACTTCTCCAAGGTCTTGTATGGCAACCTCGTCGCTCCTGTCATGCCCACGCCAAGTGAGCAGATTGAGGGCACACGCCCGAGCCGTAAGCCTGACGCCAACCAAGTCAAACTGGTGGAGAACAGCATCACGTTGTTTGCCAATATCCGCGCTAAGGGTTGCGGTCAGATCGACGACTACATAGCGACAGCCACAGAAGACGGCAAGGAGCCTGTGTGGCGTGGCATCCTGTCATGGACGCAGAAGTGCGCAGACGGCATGGAGCATGCGATTGAGTTGAGTGACTTGCACCCGTACCCACTGGAGCGCATGCACCAGAAGTTATCTGAGATCAAAGGCCCGTACGCCTGCGCCAAGATGGACAGGGAGAATCTAGGGGTTTGCCCTAAGTGTCCGCACTGGGGCAAGATCACCAACCCGCTCATCCTTGGGCGTGAGATTCAAGTCGACAACACCGAGAAAACCATTTCGCTTGAGACGTTTACGCCTGAGCCAGAGTCGATCGACGAAGACTTTAACGAGGACTTTGACGACGAGGGCGTCAAGGACACAGCACCAACCATCACCCGCCCCGTGCCCCCACGAGGCTTTAGTTATGGCAAGAATGGTGGCGTCTACCGCACGCTTGAGGAGAAGGATGCCGAGGGCAAGAAGATAACCAAAGAGGTACAACTACTTGGCTACGACTTGTTTGTGGTTGACTTGCTCAAGCAGGAGAACGACCATCTGATTCACATGGCGGCTGTACGCCCCGAAGGCGTGATAACGCTCAACTTTCCACAGCGATCAATCGTGAGTAAGGACGAGACTCTCAAGTGGCTGGCTAGTCAGAACATTGTGGCTGGTGGCTTCCATCAAAAGAACCTATACGACTACGTGCTGGCAAGCGTTGAGAAGGCGTCGATGGAGAAGAAGGCGATCGTCGTGCCGTTCCAATGTGGCTGGCAAGAAGACATGTCATTCGTCTATAACAACCGCGTGTTCACCAAAGACGGACGCGAGACTCGTATCCCCATGCCGGGGCTTGAGAACATCAACCGCAACACCAACAGCAAAGGCACACTCGACGAGTGGCGCGAGGTTTGGGAGGTCTTCAAGTCCAAGAAGATGTACGACACGCTGGCATCTTGTGCTGACTCGTTTGGCTCAACCCTGATGAAGTTCACCGAGTACGAGGGGTTCATGTGGCACATCGGCTCACGCCAATCCGGTACGGGTAAGTCCCTAACTCTGAGCGCCAAGGCTGGCGTGTGGGGTCACCCCGTGCGCTACCGCACCGGCAAGAGTACGTCCCCCGTAGCCATGATGCAACGCGCTGGCTTACTTAACAGTTTGCCTTTACTGATTGACGAGATCACCAGCCGGAGCCGTGCAGACATGGAGTGGGCACCAACTTTCATCTTCGACTATGCCGAGGGTTTGGGTAAGGAGCGGATGGAGGCGGGCTCTAACAAGGAGCGTATCAACCACAGCGTGTGGGCGGCTACGGGCACGATGACTTCCAATGTGCAGTTGCTCGACTACATGGCGGGTGCTAGGACGTTCAGTTCCAACGGCGAGTTAAACCGCATGCTGGAGTGGAACCCTAGCGAAGAACTCAAGTGGACGGCAGAGGAACGCGAGAAACTCAAAGGTCTGAAGCAGAACTACGGCGTGGCTGGAGAGGCGTGGATTCGATGGCTCGTTACTCACCAAGACGTTGCCAAGAGAATGCTGGCTAAAGTGGATGCACGGCTCAAGGAGATGATGGAGTTTGCTGACTTGGAGCGTTACTGGCACGCTGGGTGCACAGTTACTGTGGCTGCCGCCATATTGCTCGGACCGAAGTACGCCAACATTATTGAGTTGCCGATCGAGGGCATCATAGAGTCTCTGAAGAAGGTGGTGGCTAACGCCCGTGCCAAGTTCAAGAGCAATATCCGCACAGCCGAGGACGTACTCAACGCCTACACAGGCAACAACTACGGCGGCTTCGTCATCATCAAGCGCAACGAGGAGAAGCGCATCCTTGCCTCATGGGGTAGCGGAGAGACGATCGACAAGTCGATCACGAAGACGAAGGTGCTGGGCAGGGTAGAGCATGATCTCTTAACTCCGGGGTACATCGAGTACTACATTGAGGAGCAGTTGCTTAAACAACACTGCGTCAACATGAGTTATGGGTACGACGACTTCTGCGAACAGTTGGAGCAGTTGTTCACTGTGCACTACGTCAAGAAAGACATGTTGGCGCGGACAAACGGCCCAAGTATGCGGGTCAACGTCATGCACATAAGTTGTAGATCGGACATCGTAGATGAAGTTAACTTATCCGTTGGACAACCTAAAGCCGCATGATTGCTTCTTTGTCGCGGGGCTAGACGTAGATAGGATTAAGGAGCGCGGCATGTCCGCCGCGCTCCAGTACCGCTACAAGATGAAAGCCACTGTGTGTATCTACGACGGCCTTATTGGGGTGCGATTTTGTCGACTGCCCGGCGGCTTGACTCGGCTAAGGTCGTCTTCAACTTCCGAATGTTCGTTAGACGCTGACGCTTTTCCTCTGGAGTAATGTCCATAGCCTGCACAGCCTTTTCAAACTGCGTCAACTCTTTCATCTGACTTGCAAAGAAGTCACCCATCTCAGCCGCCAAGTACTCATTACTACGTGTTTGCAGTAACTCTTTAGCCTCTGCCATGCGCCCCTCGTTCATCATGCTGTCCACGGTGCGCTTGAGTTTGATGGAGTCCTCGTAGCGATCGTAGGTGGCGTTGATGATTCCCCCTGCGTCGTTGGGCTGGAAGGCTCCGCCAACCAAAGGTGTGTCGGACAGTCTTGCGGCGGCTTTCTCTGGTGTGTTGCCTTTGGGGATACC
>Ga0315903_10009249_pt1 | contig 11943 bp, 12 predicted proteins | sample LakEriMetagenome_7_FD_203524 | JGI IMG/M metagenome (GOLD analysis project Ga0315903, IMG submission 203524) | Freshwater fungal communities from buoy surface, Lake Erie, Ohio, United States - Buoy 2 MA119 | ecosystem: Environmental > Aquatic > Freshwater > Lake | place: USA: Lake Erie, Ohio...
GAACGAGCACGGGTCAGTTGATTACCGTCCCGACAGCGGGCAATGGATGGTCTGGTCCTGCTGCAACGTCTATCAGCGCGGCCACCGCGTACACCAATTCGTTCTATGTAAAAGCCAGCGTTGGAACACAGATTCGACTGTTCATGCGGTACTACAACAGTGGTACTCCAACAGGAAACTCCACGACCACGTTTACGATTACCTCGGGTCAAGATGTTGGCAACGGCTGGTATCGCATCGCCTTTACAGAAACAACGCCTGCATCAACAAATCAAAGCCAAATCACCTTTTTGGCGGTGAATAACAATGATGCTTGGTATGTCTGGGGCGCTCAACTAGAAGCCGGCTCCTTTGCCACTTCTCTGATTCCGACACAAGCCTCCCAAGTCACCCGAGCAGCGGACAATGCGTCGATGCTGGGGGATAACTTTGCGACTTGGTATAACCAGACGGAAGGCACTTTAGCTGCAGAAGCGCAATTTATCGGTATTGCGCCTTATTCAACTTTTATCGCTGATGCAACAGATGCAAGCACAAATAATTTTGTTGTAATAGGTCACGGTGGTTCTGGTTCAGCGCCGTATTTTAGAGTTACCGTAAGCAATGTTGATCAAGCTGTAATTACTGTAGCTCCTGCAATTGGCACTACATTAAACAAATACGCTGGGGCTTATAAAGCTAACGATTTTTCATTTGCTAGAAACGGCAGTTTAGGAACTCCTGATACTTCTGGGTCTGTGCCAACTGTTACGCAACTCATTTTTGCCAACAGATTTGGAAACGACAGGCCAGCAAGCCTACTGCTCCGTAAATTCAGCTACTACCCGACTCGCCTCGCTGACGCAACTCTTCAGAGCATCACAGCATGACCGACGAAACCCTAACCGAGCCCATCGTCACCGAGGGCTACTGCGACTACATGGTGGTCTTCGCTGATGAAGCGGAGGCATTCTCAGTCCTGTTCAACTCAAGCACCGATGGTGAAGGCAACGTAACGCTGACGCCCAAGTTCACTGCGGTGGACATGATCGGCACGATCTACGAGCCTGCGCCTGATCCGGTGCCTGATGATTACGTTCCTGTGGCGTATCCGGGCTACCACGCAAACGTGCGCAACATCGGGCCAGCGCCTGAGTTAGATGCGTTTGTGGTGACCCCGACTCCCGTAACTCCCCTTCGCGTGTGGGCGTAAATCATGGCCAACCAAAAAGTCTCTGATCTTCCGGCGCTCAGTGGTGCCGATGTAGTCGGCGCGGACTTGCTGTACATCGTAGATTCGTCTGCCGGTGTCGCGGGGTCGAAGAAGATAACGGTCGGTCAATACCAAGTGGCACCGGTTTCCGCGGGAACGGCGAACGGTGTTGTGTACCTTGACGCCAGCAAGATCCCCGCGTCTGGTGCCGATTTGGTATACAACGGCACCAACTTTGGGGTTGGTGTGGCCAGCCCTGCAGCCAAGTTCGACTTGGGCGGCGACTACAAGGAAAAGGTCAACACCGCCAACACCGGCACCGCGTACACCATCAACCTGTCGGATGGCACGATTCAGATCTTGACGCTGACCGGCAACTGCACATTCACGTTCCCAACCGCCACCGCTGGCAAGTCCTTCATGATCTTGCTCAAGCAAGACGCTACTGGCAGCCGCACAGTGACCTGGCCTGCCGCGGTCAAGTGGCCTAGCAGCACCGCGCCGACCATCACCAGCACGGCCAGCAGACTGGATAAGTACGTCTTCACCGCTGACGGCACCAACTGGTACGGCAGCAACGGCGGCCAGAACTACACGGTGTAACGCATGTTCAGTTCTAACACCGCAGGACTGCGTTTAATCACTGTTACGTTTCCTGCCGGAACTTCCAGTTGGACTGCTCCTGCGGGAGTTGCTAATATCAGTACGGCTGTTGGTAAAGGTGCTAACGGCACAGCAGATTTTTGGGATAACTCTACTGGATATAATTACTTAGCTAGTGTTTTTGTAGGGTATCCTTTTGACCCCGGACATCCTACAACCAGTTCCACTACAACCGTTGGCGATGTTTATAACGAAGTAACATCTTTATACAACAGCAGAGTTGCCGCTATTTCTGCTACAGCACCACCAGGAACGTATTTATCTAGCAATCCGTTTTCAGAATACTTTACAAATTACCCAACCACGGGACAGTTAGAGAAAAATATAAATGGTTACGGAGCCGGGTACTATTACAAATCTTCACCAAGCGTTAATTACGGTGGGTTTACATCTGGAAGTGCTACAAAACTGATCGATTTAACAAGCAGCCCTGCTTCTGCTTATTCGACAGGCATCTTTGTGTTGATCCCAGGAACAACCGGTGCCAGCACAACAGCATTCTCTCGAACTTTTCCCGGAGGCAATCCGTCCACCCCCACAGCGCCGACCACTACGTTCACCAATGTTGCGGTCACCCCGGGTGTGACTTACACCATCGTCAATAACCAATCGTTGACGATTACTTACCTAGGGTGAGCGCAACAGCAGCCGCCCGGGCTTGCCATCGTTTTATGAACGGTGGTACTATGAAGCGTACTGGCCCGATGACCAGGTTTTCTTGAGGCCCATACATGAGCCAAGAAGTCGCAGCGGAGATCGACGCCGCACCAGCCGCACCGGAACCCACGGCAGTTACGGAAGCGAGCCCTGTCGAGCAACAGGGTACTGAGCCGGAAGTCGAACAACAGACGAAGACGTTTACTCAAGAAGAGTTGGACGCCATCGTCAGGAAACGGCTTGATAGAGAGCAGCGTAAGTGGGAGCGTCAACGGGCACAGCAGCCCGTGGTGGAGCAGCCTAGGCAACTACCGTCTGCCGAGCAGTTCGAATCGACTGAGGCCTACGCGGAAGCGTTGGCAGTTCAGAAGGCCGAACAGCTATTGGCACAGCGGGAGATGCAAAAGCAGCACACCGAACTGCTGGAGGCTTATCACGACCGTGAAGAGCAGGCTAGGGACAAGTACCAAGACTTCGAGCAAGTCGCGTACAACCCCAAGCTGCCCATCACGACCGTCATGGCCGACACCATCCGCGCATCTGACGTTGGCCCTGAAGTAGCGTACTACCTCGGCACCAACATCAAAGAAACGGAACGTATCGCTCGCTTACCGCCCATTCTGCAAGCCAAGGAAATTGGAAAGATCGAGGCCAAACTGGCCGACAATCCGCCCGTTAAACGAACCACGTCCGCGCCAGCGCCGATTACACCTGTCACCGCACGTAGCGGCAACAACAACCCGTCATTTGACACGACTGACCCGCGTTCTATCAAGAACATGAGTACGTCGGAGTGGATTGAAGCCGAACGAGCAAGACAGATGCGAAAGATGCAAGCACAGGCAAATCGCTAAATCTGAAAGGAGCCCGCTGTGGCCAATAGTATTCTGACCATTGACATGATCACCAGGAAGGCCCTGGAGATCTTGGAAAACAACCTGGTGATCACGCGCAATGTGAACCGCCAGTACGACGACAGCTTTGCTGTCGAAGGGGCCAAGATCGGCTCCACGCTGCGTATCCGCCTGCCGGACCGCGCTCTGGTGACTGACGGCGCCGCTCTGCAAGTGCAGGACGACAATGAGCAGTTCACGACCCTGACCGTCGCTTCGCAAAAGCATATCGGCGTGAACTTCACGTCCGCTGAGCTGACCATGCAGTTGGACGACTTCGCTGATCGTGTGCTCAAGCCTCGTATCAGCCAGTTGGCCGCCAGCATCGACGCCGACGTCGCCAACGCCTTCCGCACCATCGGCAACTCCGTCGGCACGCCCGGCACCACGCCGGCCACCTCGCTGGTTCTGCTGCAAGCTCAGCAGAAACTCAACGAGAACGCCGCTGTGATGTCGCCGCGCTACGCCACCGTGAACCCGGCTGCCAACGCTGGCCTGGTCGAAGGCATGAAGGGTCTCTTCAACCCCACCGACACCATCAGCAAGCAGTTCAAGAACGGCATGATGGGCACCGGCGTGCTGGGCTTCGACGAGATCAATATGTCTCAGTCGATCAAGCAGTTCACCACCGGCTCGCGTACCGCTACCGGCGGATCCACCTCTGCTGCCGTGTCCAGCGAAGGCGCAACCACCATCGCCATCACCGGCGCTGGTGCCAACGCCACCGTGAAGGCCGGCGACGTGTTCACTGTGGCTGACTGCTTTGCTGTGAACCCGCAGACCCGTGAATCCACCGGTTCGCTGTTCCAGTTCGTGGCTCTGGCTGACGTTACGCTGAACGGTTCTGGTGCTGGCAACATCACCGTGTCCGCTGTGTATTCGGCCAACCACGCCCTGGCCACCGTGAACGCTCTGCCTGGCAACAGCAAGGCTGTGGTGTTCGTGGGTGCTGCGTCTTCGCAATACGCGCAGAACCTGATCTACCACAAGGACGCCATCACGTTTGCCACCGCCGACCTGCTCCTGCCGCAAGGCGTGGACATGGCCAGCCGTGCCGTTCACAATGGCATCAGCCTGCGTGTCGTGCGTCAGTACGACATCAACAACGACCGCATGCCTTGCCGGATCGACGTGCTGTATGGCTACAGCACCATCCGTCCGCAGATGGCCTGCCGTCTCTGGGGCTAATGAGAATGGGGGCTACGGCCCCCAATCTTGCAACTGAACACTGAAAGGAAACTCAATCATGGCACTCCCCAATGGCGCTGGCGGCTACCAAGTTGGCGACGGTAACGTCAATGATCCGCTGATCGACACGATCGCTGATCCGGTTACGGCAACCACCACGACCACTTTCACCGCTGCTCAGATTCTGAACGGCTTGATTTTGGTCAACAGCGGCATCACCGCCAACGTGGCGTACACGTTGCCGACGGTGGCTGATCTGGAAAACGTGCTGATCAACTCAGACAAGGTGGGCACCTCGTTCACTTTCCGTCTGGTCAATCTTGGCACGTCTTCGGGCACCGCCACGATCACCACCAACACGGGTTGGACGATCACCGGTTCGCTGACTATGGTCGTCCCCGTGACGACCGGCGCTACGCTGCTTGCTCGTAAGAGCGCAGCCGGCGCCTGGACCCTGTACCGCGTAGCCTAAACTAGGAGAACACCATGCCGAATAGCAAATCTGTCGGCGTGGCGTTTTCCGACCCGGCGATCTCGACGCTCTTCCTCAACGCTCCCGTCACCAAGACGGCAGGCTTTACGCTGGGCGGTGAGGAGAACTTCGTCATCTGCAACGGGGCTGCGGCTAACGTCACGGTCACTCTGCCAAGCGGTGCCGACAACATCGGTCGCGTGGTAGTCATCAAAAACCTGTCGGGCACCTACACGGTCATCTCGGCGTCGTCTAACGTCAAACCCGCCAACTCTGGCACCGCAGGCACGGCGATCCTCGCCGCGACCGCTGGTGCCTGGGCGATGCTGGTTTGTGAAGACGGCACGAACTGGGTTGTGATGGCGTCCTAAGCCAAAGGGGGGCTTCGGCCCCCTTCTTTCCATGCCCATCATTTACATGAGACACCCCATTCACGGCGCCAAGGTGGCGACGATGGAAATGGAGGCGCAGTACGATGAGCGTAGCGGGTGGGAGCGGTATACTCCGGGCGAAGAAGTTGAGCCTGCGTTTCTGAACCAACTTCCCAGACGCGGACGCCCTCGAAAGGAGCCCGAGCATGTCAACGACGGCGGGTGATCAAATCAATCGCGCCCTGCGTCTGCTGGGCGTTTTGGCAGAGGGCGAGACGTCTTCTGCTGCCGTCATGCAGGATTCGCTGACGGCGCTGAACCAGATGATCGAATCCTGGAACACCGAGCGTTTGTCGGTGTTCTCAACGCAGGATCAGGTGTTTGATTGGCCCACCAGCACGGTGAGCCGCACGCTGGGCCCCACGGGCGACTTTGTCGGCAATCGACCCATTCTGCTGGATGACGCGACGTACTTCCGCGACCCCAGCACCAACGTCAGCTTTGGCATCAAGCTGATCAACCAGCAGCAGTACGACGGCATCGCGGTCAAGACCGTGACGTCAACGTACCCGCAGGTCATGTGGATCAACATGACCTATCCGAACATTGAGATGTACCTGTACCCGGTGCCTACGCGGCTGCTGGAGTGGCACTTCATTTCGGTCGAAGAGTTGACGCAGCCGGCCACGCTGTCCACGGTACTGTCGTTTCCGCCAGGCTACCTGCGGGCGTTTGTGTACAACTTGGCAATGGAGATTGCGCCTGAGTTTGGCGTGCAGCCCCCGCCGCAGGTTGTGCGCATCGCCATGACGTCCAAGCGCAACTTGAAGCGCATCAACAATCCGAACGACATCATGAGCTTGCCGTACTCGCTGATTGCGACGCGTCAGCGGTTCAACGTGTACGCCGGTAACTACTGATGAAAACGCCGATCCTCGGCTCCAGCTATGTGGCCCGCAGCGTCAACGCTGCGGACAGCCGCATGGTGAACCTGTTTCCAGAAGTTGTGCTGGAAGGCGGCAAGGAGCCGGCGTTTTTGCAGCGGTGCGCTGGTTTGCGCTCGGTCGTTACGGTTGGCCAAGGCCCGATACGCGGGCTGTGGAAGTTCGGCGACTACCTGTACGTTGCGTCTGGCGGAGAGTTGTACCGGGCCGACGGCAACTACAACACGTCGTTTTTAGGCTACATCGACGGCAGCGGGCCGGTCAGCATGGTGGACAACGGCGAGCAGTTGTTCATCGCTTGCAATCCCAGCGCGTTCATCTACAACGCCAGCACCGGCGTTTTTGGTCAGATCACAGACCCTGACTTCCCGGGCGCCGTAACCGTCGGCTACCTTGACGGATACTTCGTCTTCAACCAGCCCAACAGCCAACGATTCTGGGTGACGTCGCTTAACGACGGTACGCAGATCGACCCGTTGGACTTTGCCAGCGCTGAAGGCAACCCCGACGACGTAGTGGCACTGAACGTCAACCACCGCGAAGTGTGGCTGTTTGGCACCAGCACGGTCGAGGTTTGGTACAACGCCGGCTTAGCCGACTTCCCGCTTGCTCGCATCGCAGGCGCGTTCATGGAGGTTGGTTGCGCGGCGCCGTACAGCGTGGCCAAACTCGACAACTCGGTGTTTTGGCTGGGGTCCGACATCCGCGGCAACGGCATCGTTTACCGCAACAACGGCTACAACGCCCAGCGCATCAGCACGCACGCTATCGAGTGGCAGATCCAGCAGTACGACGTCATCAACGACGCCATCGGGTACTCGTACCAGCAAGACGGCCACTTGTTCTACATCCTCACGTTCCCGACTGCCAACGCAACCTGGTGCTACGACGTCACCACTGGTGCATGGCATGAGCGTGCGGGGTGGGACGGTGTGAGGTTTGTGCGTCACCGTAGCAACTGCCAGGCTAACTTCAACAACCAGATCTTGGTCGGCGACTGGTTGAATGGCCTTGTGTACGCTTTTGACCCAGAGGTCTACAGCGACGACAACGCCACTCAGCGATGGTTGCGTTCGTGGCGGGCGCTGCCTACCGGCCAGAACGACTTGCGGCGCACGGCGCACCATACGCTGCAGCTTGACTGCGAAGCAGGTGTCGGCGTCCTAAATTCTCAGACGTTTCTGCTGTTGCTCGAAGATAGCGACTTTTTGTTGTTGGAAAACGACGACTTCATTTCGTCTACCAACTCCGGGGACGTGTTGGGCGTTGACCCCAAAGTCATGTTGCGTTGGAGCGACGACGGTGGACACACCTGGTCCAATGAGCATTGGGCCAACATGGGCAAGACCGGTGAGTATTACCATCGCGTGTTCTGGCGTCGGTTGGGCATGACGCTTAAGCTGCGCGACCGCGTATACGAAATCAGCGGAACGGACCCGGTGAAGATCGCCATCATGGGGGCCGAGGTGCTGATGTCTCCAACGAGCGCCTGACATGCAGTTGGCCCCTCGCGTACCGGCCTCGCGTGACCCGCTGGTGGATGCAGGGGCGTTGACCACCCGCGCCTGGTTCCGCTTCTTTGAACTGCTGCAGTCGTCGATCGAAGATGCTGCGCTGCGTCAATACACCGTCGTGCAGAACAGCACTGGCGTCACCATGCCCAAGGGCACGGTGGTGGGGTTTGCGGGTGTGGGGTCCAACAACGTGTTGTCGGTCGCGCCGTACTTGGCAGACGGCAGCACGCCGACGCTGTTCATTCTTGGTGTCTTGGCCGAGCAGATACCTGACAGCGGATCGACGGGCTTGTGCTGCGTGTGGGGTGAGGTCACCGGCATCGACACCAGCGCGTTCAACGTCGGCGACATCCTGTACGCCAGCCCGACGGTGGCAGGCGCGTTTACCAACGTCAAGCCAACGGCGCCTGACAACGTGATTCCGCTGGCCGCCGTGCTGATCAAAAGCGCCACGACGGGCGTCATCTTTGTGCGGCCAACCATCGAGCAAGAGTCGTACTACGGCGAGTTCACGCGCACCACCAACCTGAGCGCAGCGGTCATCAACACGGCCTACGCAATCGCGCTGACCAACACTGAAGTTGCTGGCGGCGTGACTTTGACGGGCTCACCGACTGACCGGCTTCAAGTGCCTCAATCTGGCCTGTACCAGTTTTCGGCTCGGTTTCAGTTGTCGTCCACCAGCGCATCGTCGAAAAACGCGCGGTTTTGGTATCGGTTAAACGGCACCACTGATTTGTCCAACAGCACCGCTATCGTGTCAGTTGACGCCAACAACGGGTTCGCCACAATATCGGTGTCCGAAATCATATCGTTGGCTGCAAACGAGTACGTTCAGTTGATGTGGGCGGTCAGCGACACAACACTCTCGCTGTCGGCAGTGGCGGCTACGGCTTACGCACCTTCCGCGGCTTCTGTGTGGGTGTCAGTCACTCAGATTCAACAGTAAGAGGACATCATGGCGATCAGCCTTTCCCTGTACGCGGGCGCAGGCGCTCAGTTCTTCGACAACAACGGCGTGCCGCTCAACGGCGGATTGATCTATACCTACGGCGCCGGCACCACCACGCCGGTGTTGACGTACACCGATTCGTCCGCGTCTGACTACAACACCAACCCCATCGTGCTCGATAGCGCTGGCCGCACGCCAGCGCAGATCTGGCTGACCGCGGGCGCGGCGTACAAGTTCGTGCTGCAGACGTCTACGGGCGTGCTGATCAAAACAGACGACAACATTTACGCCTCGTACGAACTGACCAAAGAGGTTGGCATCACGGTTGGTCAAGGCGGCAATCAGATCGCTACCAACGTGGCGATTGGCAACACGGCGCTGGACTCCAACACCACCGGCTCGAACAACACCGCCACTGGTTATGACGCGCTGACGGCCAACACGGACGGCATCCAGAACACAGCGTTTGGGGCATCGGCGTTGGACGCCAACACGGGTGGCGACTACAACACCGCTGTCGGCTACAACGCGCTGACGACTGCCACTACAGCCAACTACAACACCGCTGTTGGTTACCGAACGTTGAACGCGGCGTTGACCGGATCGAACAACACCGGCGTAGGCAGTGACGCGCTGTTGTCGGCCACCGGTGCTAACAACACCGCTGTTGGCTACCAGGCCGGCAATGCGCTGACCACGGGATCGAACAACACGGTGATCGGCTACGACGCCGATGTGTCGTCGGCCACGGTCAGCAACGAAGTTACGTTGGGTAACGCAGACGTCACGTCTATGCGCGTGCCCGGTTTGACGCTCACGTTCAGCGTCAAGTATTTCAACCACGGCACACTGACCGTGGCTACACTGCCGGCTGCGGCTACTGCAGGTGCGGGGGCTCGGGCGTTTGTCACCAACGCCAGCGCAACCACGTTTGCGTCGATTGTGGCTGGCGGCGGGGCTAACGGCGTTCCTGTGTACAGCGACGGCACCAACTGGCGCATCGGGTGAGGTAAATCATGGCGACTAGAAATAACTTGCGCACCAGCTACGCGACGGAAGTTGACGGCGGGGGCGCCGATTTTGGAGTAAACGCGCTAGCCGCGGCTTCTGCTGCAGAACAAACAGCGTCTTCTACTCCTACGCCTGAGCAATTACAACGTATCGCTAATGGCGAGACGATGGTTATCGGCGGGGCCACTTACTTTCCTGAAGCAACAGGCGACACGGGAAGCGTAGAACAAGGCACTTACGCCCCCGGTGAACTTACGGGCCGCATTCTTCGCTACACAAGCGCGGGCGGCGGCGCACCATATGAAGTTTTGGATACATCAGGCAACGTAATCGGTGCGGGAACGTTTAAAGAAAACAGCAAAGGCTTTTTTGGCGACCTGTTTAGCATGACAGGCCAGTTTGTCGAAGACATGGCGCCGTTGGCAGCGTTTGCTATCGGCGCCAACGCGCTTGGCGCCGGGCTTGGCCAACCTAGCATTTTTGGCCCCGGCACGGCTGCGGCGACTGGCGGCGCGCCGTCAGGCGCCGGCACGCTGTCTGGCGCTACGGGCCTGACGCCTGCGCAGTTGGAAGCCGCCATTGGCACGCCGGGCTACGGCGCGCTGGCGCCTGAGACGCTTGCGGCGTCTACGGTGCCGGGGCTTTTGCCGTCTGCGGGTTTTGCCGGTATGACACCAGCAGATATTTTTGGTCCGTCCGTTGGCGGCACACCGCCTATCGGCGGCACATCGCCTATCGGCGTCGGGCCTTCCAGCCTGTCTACGGCGCCCATGACGACGGTATTGGGCACGCCTGCGGCTGAACTTGCCGCAACACCAATTACGCCGCCTGTCACGCCAACCATCACGCCGCCAACAGTGCCACCGGTGGTTCCGCCGGTAGCGCCGCCCGGCGGCACACCCGCTGTTGCATCAACTCCCACCGGCACGCCGCCCGGCGTTACACCTCCCGGCGGTGCAGCTACCGACCCGTTTGCGTATTTGTTGCCGGCCATCGGTTCGTTGATTGGTGGCTACACGCAAGGGCAGTCCGCTAAAGAGGCAGCGGAAGCAACCGCTGCGGCGTCCACCCGCGCCGCAGAGCTGCAGCGCGACGCGCAGCGCGAGGCGCTGGCGCTGCAGGCGCGGATGTATGACGAGGCGGTTGCCCGTCAGCAGCCGTACTACCAAGCCGGCACCAACGCGCTTGCGCAGATGCAGCAGCGTACCAACGCCATGCCGGAAGCGTTCCAGTACGGTGAGCAGATTCCTCAGTTTGCCTACGGCGGCCAGCAGCCGGCAGCGTTCCAGTACACCGGCCAGCAGCCGACGTTTGAGTACGGCGGCCAGCAGCCAGAAGCGTTCAAGTTCACGGCTGAGAATTTCCAAGCCGACCCTGGCTATGCGTTCCGGTTGAGCGAGGGCCTGAAAGCGCTGGAGCGCAGCGCGGCGGCGCGTGGCGGTCTGCTGAGCGGCGGCACCGGCAAGGCGCTAACTCGTTTCGGCCAAGAGATGGGCTCGCAAGAGTTCCAGAACGCTTACGGTCGGGCCTTTAACGAGTACGGCGCGGCGCGTCAGCGCGAGCAGGAGCAGTACGGGCGGGCGCTGACAGGCTTTGACATCGCTCGCCAACGCGAGGCGCAGGAGTATGGGCGCGGGCTGACCGGCTACGACATCAATCGGCAGCGGGAGCAAGAGCAATATGGCCGGGCGTTGACCGGCTACAACGCTTTGCGGTCGCGTGAGAGCGATATGTATGGCCGGGCGTTGACCGGCTACAACGCGCTGCGTCAACGCGAGGCCGATCAGTACAACCGTCTGGCTGGGCTGGCCGGCATTGGCGGCACGACGGCGCAGCAACTGACCGCTGCAGGTCAGAACTACGGTAGCCAAGCCGGTAACCTGATGGCCAACACCGCGACCAACTTAAGCAACCTCGCCATGCAGCAGGGGCAGACCGCAGGTAATGCGTTGCTGGCGCAGGGCGCGGCGTATGGCAGGGCGTTTGGCGATCTAGGCTACTTGGGCGGCCAGTACCTCGGTTATCCTCGCCCGTAAGGAACGAACATGGCACTCAATTTCGGCATCCTCTCGCAAGTTCCTTCGTT
>Ga0315903_10009254_pt1 | contig 11941 bp, 9 predicted proteins | sample LakEriMetagenome_7_FD_203524 | JGI IMG/M metagenome (GOLD analysis project Ga0315903, IMG submission 203524) | Freshwater fungal communities from buoy surface, Lake Erie, Ohio, United States - Buoy 2 MA119 | ecosystem: Environmental > Aquatic > Freshwater > Lake | place: USA: Lake Erie, Ohio...
GGGCCATGGTCTTGCACACCGCCGTCACCGTGCCGTCGGCGGCGAGGCGATAGATGCCGCAGAAATCCAGTTCGCGGCGCGGGTCGTCGAACCGCTGCGGCAGCCCATAGGGCGGATCGGTGAAGTACACGGCCCCCGAGGAATGGACCGCCACGTCGTTGGGGCTGTTGAATCGCCGGCCGTTCCAGGCATCCGCGAGGGTCCGCCTGCCGCCCCGCGGCTCCAGGCGGCTGACGCGGCGGTCGCCATGCTCGCAGAGGATCAGCCGGCCCTGGCGGTCGAGCGTCAGGCCGTTGCTCCCCGGCTCCGGGCCGTAATCGCCCGGCCCGGTGAAGCCCGACGGCTCGAGGAACACGCTCAGCCCCTCTCCCGGCTTCCAGGCGTGGATGCGGTTGCGGGGCACGTCGGAAAACAGCAGCCGGCCTTCGGCCTTGATCCACACCGGGCCCTCCGCCCACGCGAACCCGCCGGCCAGGACCTCGATCGTCGCATTCCGGGGCACCAGCGCGTCGAACCGCGGGTCGAGCCTCTCGATCGAACCGACCGTGGGCAGGAGATCCGCGGCCGTCCCTTGGGCGGCGACCCGCGACGGCCGGGCGGCAAGGAGGACGACGAGCAAGGCCGCATGCCAGCGGCGGCACGCGGGCGGGGAGAGCGGCATGGGGCACCGGCGACGGGGCGGTTGGGACCGGTCCCATGGTATCGCGCGGCGGCCGACCGCCCATCAGCCGGCCGCGGCCCCGGTCAGGCCACGCGGGCGATCACGCACTTGAGATACTCCCCCTCCAGGCAGCTGGCGCTGACCGGATGGTCGGGGGCGGCGGCCCGGCATTCGAGGATCTGGATCGCGCGGCCGGACCGCTGGGCCACGCCGCCGAGCATCTGCAGGAAGTCGTCCCGCGACACGGAGCCCGAGCAGGAGCAGGTGACGAGCACGCCTCCGGGCTCGAGCAGGTCAACGGCCAGGCGGTTGATGCGATGGTAGGCCCGCAGGGCGTCGTCGAGCGTCGCCCGGCTGCGGGCGAACTTCGGCGGGTCGAGCACCACCATGCCGAACCGCTCCCCCGCCGCCCGCAGGGCGTCGAGCTTCTCGAAGGCGTCGGCGGCCTCCACCGTGACGTGCGCCGCGCCGTTGAGGTCGGCGTTCGCCTTCGCCAGGGCGGCGGCCTTGGCGCTGGAGTCCACCGCCAGCACGCTGCGGGCGCCGCCCGTCACGGCGCAGGCCACGGCGAAGCCGCCGGAGTAGCAGAACATGTCGAGCACCCGGCGGCCGCGGGCATGACGGGCCGCGGCCTGGCGGTTGTCCCGCTGGTCGAGGTAGTAGCCCGTCTTCTGCCCGGCCGTGAGATCGACGCCGAACTTCAGCCCGTGCTCCGCGACGAAGATCGGGCCGGTGGGCGCCGTGCCGCGGAGGACGCGGTCCGGCAGGTGCAGGCCCTCGAGCTTGGCCAGGCCGCGCTCGGCGCCGCGGAGCAGGATCCCCCGCGGGCCGACGATCTCGCCGAGCATGTCGGCCAGCGGCTCCAGCCGCAGCGCCATGGCCAGGGCCGTGACCTGCACGGCGAGGTGGTCGCCGTAGCGATCGACGATCAGGCCCGAGAGGTCGTCCCCCTCGCTGTTGACCAGCCGGGCCGCGCCGCCGCGGTCGTCGAGGCCCAGCGACCGCCGCAGGCCGACGGCCGCCTCCAGCCGTGCCCGCCACAGGGCGTCGTCGAGCCGGACGGCCGGATCGAAGGCGTAGAGCCGCACCCGCAGCCGACTGGCCGAGTTCCACAGGCCGCGGGCCACGAAGGTGCCGTCGTGCGTGGCCAGATCGACCACGTCGCCGTCGGCCGGGCCGCCCTCCACCCGCAGCACGGCGGAGTCGAGCACCCAGGGATGGCGGCCGAAGAACGGCCGGGCCCGCTTCGGCTTGAGGACCACCGTGGCGGTCGGCAGGCCGGTCGCACCGCCGCCGGCGTCAGGCATGCACGACCTGCTTCGCCGGGCCTGGCACCACGTGCGGCGGCGGCAGGGCGTCGCTGCCGGGTTCGGTCGTCACCCGGCGCCGGCCCTCGCGGTCCGCCTTCTTCCGCTCGATCCGCAGCACGCTCCAGCTGAACACGGCGCCCAGCGGGCCCGCCAGCAGGGCCGGCATGAGCACGAGGTTGCCCACCAGGGCGATCGTGAGCATCGAGAGCATCATGTAGCCGAACCGCTGCGTGGGGCCGAAGGGCGACAGCGAGAACACCGACAGCCCGATGCCGATCACGCCCCAGCTCTGGTACATGGCCCGGGCGCAGCCCTTGTAGGCGAGCATCACGGCCTGCCTGCGGTCGAGGCCGTCGGCGATCCCGCGGCGGAACCAGAGCATGAAGTGGACGACGTCGTCCACCGTCACGCCCAGGGCCACGCTCGGCGCCATCACCGTGCCGATGTCGATGAGCAGGTTGCCCGTGCCGAGCGACTTCAAAAGCGCGTTGCCCCAGCCCATGCCGCCGAAGACGAGCAGTGCCGGGAAGGCCGCCGGGAGGAGGAGCACGAGGCCGGCGGAGAGGGCGCGGCAGAGGACGATCATCACCGCCACGATGATCGCGAAGTCCCAGATGAAGCCGATCTTGAGGCCGTCGAGCAGCGAGTGCTGGGCCTTGTAGACCAGCGGCACGAGGCCCGTGTAGTCCACGCTCACCCCCGTGACGCCCTCCGCCGCCAGCCGCTCGAGGACGGGGTTGATCTTCCGCTGCAGGTCGGCCTTGAAGAGGGCGTAATCGACCTCCTTGACGGCGCTGACGCGGGCGCTGATCCGCCACAGTTCCTGCGTCCGCTCGCGGCCGTCGGCCGCCAGGCGGGCCTCGCGGAGGTAGTCGCCGTCGAGGAAGTCCTGGCGGTGGGCCATGAGCCGGCGGTTGAGGACGTCGCGGCGGGTGCTCTTGCCGATGCCGAAGGCCCGGGCGGCGGCCCCGCCCATCCCGCTGCCGGAGTCGCCCGCCTCGAGGCTGCGGCCGAACGTCACGGTGGACAGCGAGCTGCCCACCTCGTCGAGCGTGCCGATCTCCTGCTGGATCTCGCCGACGAGCTCCATCCGCTCGAGGAAGTTGAGGTCGCAGTCGCCGGGGGCGGCCTCGCCCCGCTTCGCGGCCGGCAGGCCGTCGATCCGCACCAGGATCTCCATCGGCACCAGGGGCCCGAGGTTCTTCTCCAGCCACTTGTAGTCCTCGCGGATCCGGGCCTTGGGCGAGAACAGCCGCATCAGCTGCACGCTGCTCTCCACGTGCGTCATGCCGTAGGCCACGCCGGCCATGAGCAGCAGGCAGGCCGTCGCCACCAGGCCGTGGTGCCGCGTGATCCACTGGCCGACCCGCCACCATCGGCTCTCCTCGATCGGCCGCCAGTTCGCGTCGCCCTCCCCGCCGCCGGCCGCGGCGCCGATGCGGAGCTTCGGCGGAAACAGCTCGAGCGCCGCGGGCATGAACGTGATCAGGATCAGGAAGCTGACGAACACGCCGGCGGCCGAGAAGATGCCGAACATCCGGATCGGCACCAGCTCGCTGACGGCCAAGGTCGCCAGGCCCACGGCCGTCGTGCCGGTGGCGAGCGTGAGCGGCAGCAGCGCGTGGTGGACGGCGCGGCCGGCCGCCCCCTCCTGGACGCCGGTCTCGGCGAGCTGGTCGCGGTAGTAGTTGGCCAGGTGGATGGCGCCGCTGGTCGTGGCCACGTAGACCAGCGACGGCATCGTCAGCAGGATGGCGTCGACGGGGTAGCCCGAGTACCAGACGACGGCCAGGCTGGCGAACATGCTGTAGACGCCCGACGCGATCACCATCGCCACCAGCGCCTTGCTCTTCAGGCTCCACCAACTGACGAAGAAGCCGACCACCAGCGAGAGCCCGAAGAGGATCGTGACGCTCGTCTGGCCGGCCTTGTCGATGGAGACGTTGTCCACCGGCGGCCCCCCCATGTGGAGGTCCTTCTCGGGAATGCCGCACTCCCGGGCGGCCACGTCCTTGACGAGGTCGATGGCGGCGTGGAGGTTGGCCCGGGCGGTGTCGGCCAGCGTCAGCACCAGGCAGGTTTGCCTGGCGGAGAGGTCGTCGGCGGGGGCGTTGGCCGGCACCCCGGGCGGCGGCGGGCCGATCAGGGCCCCGGTGAGCCGGGCGACGGCGTCCTCCACCTCGAGCTTGAGGGGGCCTTCCTTGTCGGTCATCCGGGCCACGGCCCGGGGCCCGGTCTGGGCCGCCTTGAAATACAGCGGCCGGTCGATGCGGGAGGCCTCCTCCGGGGGCGGGAGGAGCTTCTTGGCGAGCAGCTCCAGCCGGGGGTCGGCCATCGTGCAGCCGTCCCAGCTGACGAGGACGAACTCCTCACCCGCGAAATTCTGCCGGAAAAACCGGTAGGTCTGGGTTTCGGGGTATTCGAGGGGCAGCCAGCCCTTCACGTCGTTGCGGTTGTTGCCCTTGGCCTTGATCGCCCCCACGACCACCAAGGGCAGCAGGAAGACCAGGACCGCCATGATCCCGACGCTGTGCCGCTGGTAGAGGTTTGGTCCGTGATGCGACATCGAGGCCGTCCAAGGCGGTCAGCCGGGCGTTTTTCCCCGGTTCGGGAACCATGAACCCTACAGGCGTTCGATCCCCCAGTCCATATCGTTCGCCCCCGGTAGGTCGGCTTTTTGCCGCCCACCGCATGACGCAAGTGGTTCTCCGGGAACAGTTTCCGTACACGGCACACTCCCCGCGACCCCGACGGGCGTCACGGGCCGGGCGGGGCCAAGTCGGCCGCCCGGAAGCCGCCGGCCTTGTGGGAGCCGTCGCAGAACGGCCGGGTGCCCGACAGGCCGCAGCGGCACAGGGCGACGGCCCGCTTGCCTGCCGGCAGGGCGAACTCGCCGCCCTCGTGGTCGGTGACGCGGAGTCGCAGGCCGACAAAGAGCTCCCCGGAAGGCATTTCCACGACCAGCGGGCCGTTTTGCCGGCAGCGGATCGTGATTGCATCCGGCGGGAACTCTCGGGCGGCCGGGCTGTCGCCGGCGCCATCGGCCGGCGGGCTGGGGTCTGTCACGGGTTGTTCTCGCCCGCGGGGGCCGCCGGGGCGGTTTCATCGACGATTTCGATCCACAACCGGACGACCCCGGGAGCCGCGGACGCAGGGATCGAGCCGATCCAACTCCCACCTCCGCCGCCACGGCCAGCGAGGGGAGCCTCGCCGCTGCCGCCTTCAGCCACCGACGACCCGGTTTTGGCCGCCGGTTCGGCCCGGAGGTGAGCGGCACGTGCCCCATCCTTGGCGAAGGCGGGGGTTTCCAGGGCGGCGATCAGGTCGGCGATCGCCGCCGGAGGGCCGACGATCTCCCACCGCTCCCCGGGAAGCCCGGCCCGCCGACCCGCGGCTTCGTTGGCCGCCTGAGACAGGTATCGATCAGCTTTACCTTGCTGCCCCTCCGCCGGCGCCCCCGGCGGGGCAATCCCGCGCTTGGCAATGGCCTGTCCGTCCCCCTGCATGGCAGCGGGCGAACCAATTGCAGACGACGAACCAGGCTGTCCCTTGGCCAACGGGCCATCGGCACCGTACCCGAACGCGGGCTGGTTCGGCCCACCTTTGTCCAGGCCGAGATTGGCTCCCGGCCTCGGGCCACCGACGCCATCACCGGCCGGCTTGGGCGCCGCAGCAACCTTCAAGGCCGCAGACTGCTTCAACCGCCCGTCATCGACCACCAGCCCGCTGTCGGCCAGCAGGGTCTGGAGCCGGCGGCGATCGTCCGCATGCCGGATGCGGAACGTCACCACGCGGTCGGCGCGCTGCTCGAGCTGGTTTTTTTTCAAATTTTCCAACACCAGAGACCCGCCGCCCAATCGGTGGCCGCTTGCCTCTGCATCGGCCAGCAAGCCCTCGCGAGCAGCAGGTGTTCCCGGATCCAGGGCACCGGCCTGCAGTTCGCGAGGTCCGCGGTCAGCGATCCGCTTGGCTTGCTCTAAGGTCCCCGCCATCGCTTCTGCCTCAGTCGAGGCAGAAGCCATATCTTGAAGCCTGCGAGCATCCAGTGCGGCGGGCGTTGGCGGCGGCCCGGCCGCTGCGGGGGCGGCGTTGCCAATGTGGTCGGAGTGCGATTGTTCGAGCCGCTCGCCCGCCAAGGCGGCAGCTTTCTCGGCCACCGCTTCGTCCGCGGCGGATGCTTCTCCTCGGAGAGCTTCTCCAAGCTTAACGTTCAATTTCCTCGTGGCGTCGTGGCTCTCCTTGCGGGGCTCGGCCAACGCCACGTCGCGACGGCCGGGGGCCGCCGGCCGTTCGATCACGACGGCGACGAGCAGCCCGGCAGCCAACGCGCCGGCCAGCGCCAGCCACGGCCAGCGGTGTCGCAGCGGCCCGCCCGCCGGCTCCGCCGCGTCCTCCCGAGCCTCGGCGATCTCCTCCTCGAGCCGCTCCCGCTCGATCCGTCGCCACTCCGCCTCCACCGCCGCGGCGGTGGAGGCCTCGTCGCCGGCCGCGTCGAGGGCCGCGAGCACGTCCTGCACGAAGCCGGCCGGCGGCGTGGCCGCGGGCAGGCCCGCCAGCCAGGCCTGCTGCCGGCGGAGGTCGGCCACGACCTGTGTCAGTTCCGGCGACGCGGCGACGAGCCGGGCGATCTCCGCGGCCTCGGCCGCGGGCAGACGGCCGTCGAGCCACTCGCTCAGGCGCGGGTCGGCGGCGGACAGCGGCGGGTTCGAGCGTGGGTCGTTCATGGGTTTCCTCGATCGACGGATCCGAGCAGCCGGCGGAGTTCCATGCGGGCCCGATGCAACCGGCTGCGGACCGTGCCCAGGGGGATGTCGAGCGTCTCCGCGATCTCCTCGTAGCCGATGCCCTGCATGTCGGCGAGGACGACGACCTCGCGGTGGTGGACTTCCAGCCGCCCCAGCGCCGCCCGGACGCGGGCGGCGAGCTCCTCCCGCGCGAGCCGGTCCGACACGTCGGCGCCGGCCGCATCCGGCACGATCAGCGGCCGGCCGTTCGCCGGCGGCGCGTCGAGCGAGATCGCGGCCCGCTCCCGACGCCCCGCCGCGGCCGCATGGTTGCACGCGATGCGATGGAGCCAGGTCGAGAAGGCGCTTCTGCCCTCGAACGTCGCGATGTTGCGGTATGCCGACACGAACGTCTCCTGGGCGAGGTCGCGGGCCTGCTCCCGACAGCCGGTCAGCCTCTCGAGGAGCGCCAGGATCCGCGCCTGGTGTCGCTCCACGAGGGCTGCGAACGCCTGTCGGTCGCCGGTCGCCGCCGCCGTCGCGAGCACGCCGTCGTCCTCGGCCCCCGGGGGGGTCGTGGCCGGCGGCGACTGGCTGCGGTGGCTGCCCACGTGCTTTCGCCCTGGAGGATTGGATGCGCGACCGGGGGAAAAAGTTCCCGAAATTTTTCCAGGCGGGTTTTCCCCGGGAATTCCCAATGTCTCCGGCCGGCGGGCGGCCGTCAAAGGCCGGGTGCCGGGGGGCCTCCGGGCGGGCGAGCCGGGGTGGGTGGGCGGCGGAGGATCCACCACCACAGCGCCGCGGCCAGCGACAGAAGCACCAGCGACACGAGCTGCGCGATCGACAGCGGCGTGCCCCAGGCCGGCGGCTCGTCGATGCGGATCGCCTCCAGCAGCAGCCGCGAGAGCGGGTGCAGCGTGAGCACCAGCGCGAAGACCGCGCCCGGCCGGCGGGCCAGGGGCGTGAACGCCACCGCGACGCCTGCCAAGAGCGCCGCGTCGATGGCGGCGTAGAGCTGCGTGGGGTGCACCGGCAGGCTCCAGGGCGGCCGTCCCGGCGCGGCCGGCGGGAGCAGGCCGCGGGCCGCCTGGTCGAGCCACGGCGGGCTCTCCGGGGGGAACCGCACCGCCCAGGGCAGGTCGCACGGCCCGCCGTAGCAGCAGCCATTGAGGAAGCAGCCCACGCGGCCCAGCGCCAGGCCGACGAGCAGCCCCGGCGCGATCACGTCGGCGAGCTTGAGGAGCGGCAGGCCGCGCCGCCGCGCGAACCACCACGCGGCGACCGCCGCGGTGGGGAGCGAGCCGAAGACGACCAGGCCACCCTGGGCGACGTTGCACACGTCCATGAGCGCCGCCGCCAGCCCGCGACCGGGCGGGAAGAAGCGTTCGTGGTACTCGATCACGTAGAAGAGCCGCGCGCCGACGAGCCCCCAGAGGAAGATCTCCATGCCCAGGGCGAGGATCGTGTCGGCGTCGATGCCCACGGCGCGGCCGCGACGGATCGACAGCCAGATGCCGGCCGCCGCCGCCACGAGGAGCATCAGCCCGTAGCCGCGGATCGGCACCCCCTGCCCGTCGTCGAGCGCGGGCAGGCCCCAGCGGATGAACGCGCCGGCCGCGAGCAGCGGCAGGCCGACAGCGGCCGCCGCCCGGCCGAGCCCCTCCCGCCGGGCGGCCCACGCGAAGGCCGCCCCGCCGAGCACGGCCCACAGGGCGAGGAGCAGGCCGATGCCGAACAGCGGCAGACCTCCGAGCCGCGCCGGGATGTGGAACAGCGTCGAGAGCATCATCCGCTCCCGCGAGGCGGCAGCGGGAAATTGTCGATGAGCCGCGTCGTGCCGAGCCTGGCGGCCACGAGGGCCACGGCCGGTGCCGCGGCCCGCACCGGCCCGAGCGACTCGGCATCGACGACGGTCGCGTAGTCGATCGCCAGCCCCGCGGCCTCGAGCGGCTCCCGCAGCGCCGCCTCGACCGCGGGCAGCGCGGCCCCGGACCGCCAGGCCGCCTCCGCCCGCTCCAGCCCCGCGAACAGCGCCGCGGCCCGCGGCCGCTCCGCGGCCGCGAGGTAGGCGTTGCGCGAACTCATCGCCAGGCCGTCGGCCTCGCGGACCGTCGGACAGACGACGATCTCCACCGGCAGGCCCAGGTCACAGACCATCCGCCGGATGACGAGCGTCTGCTGCCAGTCCTTGGTGCCGAAGTAGGCGACGTCGGCCGGCACGGCGAGCAGCAGGCGGCAGACGACCGTGGCCACGCCGGCGAAGTGGCCCGGGCGGATCGCCCCCTCGAACCCGTCGGCCGGTCCCTCGACGACGACCCGCGTGGCGTGGCCGGGCGGGTAGACGGCGGTCGGCTCCGGGGCGAACACCCAGCGGACGCCGAGCGGCTCGAGGACCGCGAGGTCGGCGGCGAGCGTCCGCGGATAGCGGTCGAAGTCCTCGCCGGGGCCGAACTGCGTCGGGTTGACGAAGATCGACACCGCCACGTCGGCGCAGTCGCCGGCCGCCCGGGCCACGAGGCTCGCGTGGCCGGCGTGCAGGTTGCCCATCGTGGGCACGAAGCCCACCCGCCGGCCCGCGGCGCGGGCCGTGACCACCGCCTCGCGCATCGCCGCCGGGTCGCCGATGACCATCGGCCGGGGAGGCATCAGAGCATCGCCTCGACGGCGGCGGTCGCCTCGGCCGCCGCCCGCCCGAGGTCGTCGGCGTCGATCGTGAGCACCGCCTTCGGGATCCGTGGGTCGCGGGGGCCCGCGCCGCGGAGGCGGCGGACGAGCCGCGCCTGGAGTTCCTCCAGCGCCGCGGCCGACGTCGGCGGCGGCGCGAGCGTGGCCGTCGTGGCGGCGAGGTCGGCGAACGGGTCGGTGGGCGGCGCCTGCCGCCCGCGGAAGGCGAGCCGCTCGCCGAGCGCGTCGGCGGTCGCCGTCAGCAGGATCACGACCTGCGGCGCGGGCACGGCCGCGGCCGCGCGGGCGACCTCGGCCTCGAGCCGCGCCGCGTCCGCCGCGGCCAGACGGCCGCAGGCCGCGGCCGGGATCATGTCGAGCCAGAAGTCGATGACGGTGCCGTGCGGATCGGCGGTCCAATCGGCCGCCGCCAGCGGCCGCGACCAGGCGGCGACGGTCTCCCGCCACGCCTGCGGTCCCGTCGCGGCCACGGGCAGCGGCTGTGGGGCGTGGATCGGCCGGGCCAGCACCGTGTCGGCGACGACGGCCGCGACCTCGGCCGCGCCGCTGCCGGGCACGCCCACGATCGCCACCAGCGGGTGCGGCGCCGAGATGTTGTCGAGCAGCGCGCGGAGCGAGCAGCCGGCGAGCGGGTGCGGGAAGTCGGCGGCGATCTCCACCGCCGGCTCGAGCACGAACCGCCGGGTCGTCATCCGCGGGTGCGGCACGGTGAGCGACGCGTCGTCGAGGACGAGATCGTCGTAGAGCAGCAGGTCGAGGTCGATCGTCCGCTCGCCCCAGCGGACCGTCCGCTCGCGGAGGAGCGTGTTCTCCACGGCGGCCAGGATCTCCAGCACGTCCCGCGGCCCGAGATCGGTGTCGACGAGGCAGGCGGCGTTGAGGAAGGCAGACTGGCCCGCCGGGCCGCCCACCGGGCGGGTCTCGCGGTAGCGGCTCACCGCCAGCACACGGACGCCCGGCATGAACCGCAAAAGCTCGACGGCCCGGTCGAGTTGCTCACGCCGCTGGCCGAGATTCGACCCGCATCCGATGAGGCATCGTGCCATGGCTGTTCCCGCATCCGCGACCGGAGGCCGGCATTCTACCGGCCACGGGGCCCCGGCCGGCAAACGGGCCGCCGGCCCGCGGTGCGGGGCCGGAAAACGGGGGGGACATCCAGGCCACGACCAAGGTCGTCGACTGTCGATCCCTCAAGTCGTCGCCCCCCTTGTTTTTCCGACTCCGCACCGATCACCTTCGCGGCGTGACCCGGCTTCGATCACGATTCTCGCACGGTCTTTTCGCATCGGCTGTGGATCTCGTTGGCGAGCGATGGGCGTGATTCTGGGGAGCGGCTCCGCGTTGTCAAGGACGTGCCCGTGTGGCCCGCCGCCCGCCGGCCGTCGCGTCGCTGCCAGCGGCGCCAGCATTGCCGCCGGCGCGAAAAGATGATGTGCTTTCAGTCCGGGCGGCCGCGTGCCGCCCGTGGGAACGATCCATGGGCCTCTTTCCCGACGACGACGCCGACACCGCCGCCGGCGATCCGCGCGCGGCCGCATGGATCGACCGGCCGCCCGGTGACGACGCGGAGGCCGCCGCCGACTCGGCATCCGCGGCGGCACCGGATTCCTACTGGAGCCTGTCGCGGACGCCCCTGACGAGCCTGATCTTCGCGCTGCCGCTCGTGCTGGCGTACGAGGGCGGCGTGCTCCTGCTGGGCCGGGGCTCGCCGCGGAACGGTGCCGACGTGTGGCTGCGGCACCTGCTCGACGCGCTGGGCTTCGGGGCGTACTTCCTCCTCCCCGCGCTCACCGTGGTGGGGCTCGTGGCCTGGCACCACATCGAGCACGACCGCTGGCGGTTCAGCCCCGCCGTGCTCGCCGGCATGGCGGTGGAATGCGGCCTCTGGGCCGCGCTGCTCGTCGGCCTGGCGCGGCTGCAGGGCCGGCTCTGGGACCGGCTCTGGCCCCTCGCGTTCGGGGGCGGCTTGGAGGGGGTTTTCGCCCGCCTGATCGGCTTTTGCGGGGCCGGGCTCTACGAGGAGGTGCTCTTCCGGCTGCTTCTGCTGCCGGCGCTCGTCTGGGTGTGCGAGCGGCTCGGAGCCTCGGCCGCATGGGCCGCCGTGCTCGGGCTGGTGGGGTCGAGCCTGCTGTTCTCCGCGGCCCACTATGTCGGCCCGCTGGGTGACGCCTTCGACCTCTACAGTTTCACCTTCCGCACGCTGGCGGGAATGTTCTTCGCGATCCTGTTCATCGTTCGCGGGTTCGGCATCGCGGCAGGCACGCACGCTTTGTACGACGTGCTCGTGGGGCTGCTGTGATCGGCGCAGCCTCGAGGACGAGGCGCGGCGATCTTGTCAAGATGGGCGATGCGTTTTTTCGCGCGGCTGTCGCGCACGGCTTTTCCCGGCTGCCCGTCGGCCGCACGGGTGAACTTGGTGGGCGACGGGCGGCAGCCGTATACTTCGCGACATGCTTCGATCCTGTAGCAGTTGGTTCGCGGTCGTGCCGTGAGCCGCCGCGAGTTCCCGGAGTCGCTCGCACCGTGATCTCCGTTCGCCCCAAGGTCGCGGAACTCGTCTT
>Ga0315903_10009259_pt1 | contig 11937 bp, 11 predicted proteins | sample LakEriMetagenome_7_FD_203524 | JGI IMG/M metagenome (GOLD analysis project Ga0315903, IMG submission 203524) | Freshwater fungal communities from buoy surface, Lake Erie, Ohio, United States - Buoy 2 MA119 | ecosystem: Environmental > Aquatic > Freshwater > Lake | place: USA: Lake Erie, Ohio...
GGAGGAACGCACCTCTGGTGTACCAGTTATCGTGCCAACGGTAAACGCTGGGTAGCCATGTGCGGAGCGGATAACCGCTGAAAGCATCTAAGTGGGAAGCCCACCTCAAGATGAGTGTTCCCATGGCTTAAGCCAGTAAGGTCACGGGCAGAACACCCGTTGATAGGCTCTACGTGGAAGTGCTGTAAGGCATGAAGCGGAGGAGTACTAATAGACCGAGGGCTTGACCTACAACGGCTTTAACCGCTGTTTTTCCAGAGCCCAGTCTGAGCCAGTTTTTACGGAAACTGATCTCAATGGATTGGGTCAACCTATGCAGTTCTCAGGGTTCAACACCGCATCTGTCCATGACAGAGCAAGGTGTCCTATCCTGGTGTCCACGGCGCTGTGGTCCCACACCGATCCATCTCGAACTCGGTTGTGAAACGCAGCAGCGGCGACGATAGTTGGGTGGCAGCACCCCGCGAAAATAGCTCGATGCCAGGTAAAATATTAACAATCAGCCCGGGTGATCTTTAGAGATCGTCCGGGCTTTTGGTATTCAAGTCGATCACATCTATTTCCCCTGACCAACTTTGTCTGTTGTTGGGAACTCTTACATTGTCTAGTAATATTTTGTGAAGGCAGTTCCTTGTATTTTTCCATCTCCAATGCCGTTGTCGCCATAGGCAAGCTGACCGCCGAAGTTCGGAGCAAGCGGCAACCTTGTAGCAGTGAGCTCGATTGCTGACTATGCGGTGAGGCCTTGGCATTTTCACGACCCGACGGACCAACGCGAGTGATGTGGTTAGGTCTGTCGCCTTTCGTGTGATTTATCGGCTGGATTGAGGCAACTCTGAATAAAAGGTCACAGCCAGTTGCGGGACCTGGGTGCTTCGCATATAAAGTGCGATTGGAGTCATCTAGTCATTAAATGCCCTCCAAGCAAACGGTATGGTTGTCCTTTCTAGTAGGATTGGAGGGTGCTCAGAGGGTTGGGCTATCCACGCAGAGTTTTTCGGTCTTCCCCGTGGCTGATCTTCGAGTTCAATGCACCACATAAAGTATCGACTCTGGCAAGACCATGAAGGACCTATTGCTGCAGAGCTACGGCGATCAGGGTGATCTCTACCCAACCCGAAGCTACCAGGAGCAACATCGTCGGGACTCACACGGCTGCAATGTTGTTGGAAGCGGCCAGATTCCTGCTCTGTTCGGAAGGTAGCAGATGGCCGTTTTGGTTCACAATCAAGCAATGCTAATTTGGTCATTGAACTGAATTGTAGCTAAGGAAGAAGTGCTCGGATATGAACCCTCGTCTTGCTCGGGATTGCCATCGCGTTTGCTGAAGATCACCGACATTCCGGCTGCGCTGGCAGCATGAAGTTCAGCGATTGCATCACTGACGAATAAGACATGCTCGGCTGCTGTCCCCATCACATCGCTGATTCTTGTGTAGCTGCTTGCATCCTGTTTGCTGCCAGTTTTCGTATCAAACCAGTGGCTGAACAGGGAGCGGAGATCGCCGCTGCTGCTGTGGCCGTAGAGCAGTTTCTGGGCCTGGACTGAACCAGAGGAGTAGACCGCTAGCACCAGCCCACGGGCGGCCCAGGCGTGCAACGCAGGCGATACATCCGCAAACAAGGGGCCTTGCAGTTCACCCCTGTCGTATCCCTCCCTCCAGATTCTTCCCTGCAGATCCTTGATGGGCGTGAGCTTGCGGTCTGCCGTGATCAGCCACTGCAGATAGGGCAGAACCGTTTTCGGTTCGATGGCATGGGTCTTTGTCCCAGCTGGCGGCATTCGCTCTGCGGCACAGCGCAAACTCTGAGCCTGGGGATCGGGGTCCCCACGCCACAGATGTTGCAGTTCAGCCAGCACCTGCTGGATCGCATGCTCTGCGGCGTGGGCGTTGAGATAGTCCTCGAGCTGGCGGGCTGCGTAAGGAAACAGGGTGTCCTTCACGAAGCTCACCGGGCAGGTGGTGCCTTCAATGTCGAGCAGGACATGGCTGATGGACTCGAATCGCAGGGTGTTCACGGCTGTTTCCTCCTGGCGGCCTCGAATGCTTGCGGCAGCTGGCAGGCCTGCAGCAGCAGCCAGCGCCATTGCTGTTCCAGCAGAAACTCGTGAATCTCAAGATGGCGTTGGGCTTCCTGCAGATCCCGCCCCCAGGCGTAGAGACCATGCCCGGCGATCAGGATTCCCTGCGGCGCCTCCTTGAGGTGAGGCGATGCCCGTTCGCTCAGGCGCCTGAGATCCTGATCGTTGCTTAGCACCGGCACGCTCACCACGCAGTCGTGGGTGGTGATGCCGGCAAGGCCCTTGAGCATCTCCAGATCCCGATGGACGAGATAGGCCACGCCTGGCTTGTTGGATGGGTCAGGGTCGTCTGCGCCAGATGCCCCCGGGTCCTGCAGGGCAGAGAGCAGAGTGGCGGCCTGGGAATGGGTATGTAGCACCGCTCCCGCTCCGGTGCAGTGCACGATTTCCAGATGCAGCTGGGTTTCGGCGCTCGCCCTGCCTTCTCCCTGCAGCACCGATCCCTGTCCGTCCACCAGGATCAGCGCCTCAGCGACCACGCTGCCCTTATCCACGCCGCTCGGGGCCATCAGCAATACCAAGGGGTCCCGGCCGGCCACGCAGCTGAAGTTGCCCCCTGTGCCATCACACCAACCGCGCTGATGGATCCGGGACATGGCGTTGCATAGGCCTGCCCTCAGAGCTGCCAACGCCGGTGTCTCTAGCGGCTGTGGCGTTGGCTGCTTCGTGGGGGCCTGGGGCATGGGAGAGGGCGGGGGCACGGGTGATCGGGGCGCCTGTGGGATTGCTCCTGCGTTCAGCATGGGCGATCGTTCGCCCTCATCGCTGGCAGCCTGGGCACCAGTGGGTGCTGCGGCCCGACAGGCGATCGCGCTGGATCAGGCCGCCGCAGCGCCTGCATGGTTGGCCGGTGCGGCGATAGACGCTGGCCTCTCCTCCGTAGTTGCCGTTGGTGCCGGTGAGATCGCGAAAGTCGCTGAAGCTGGTGCCTCCGGCTCCAATGCTGGCCTGCAGCACCTCGATCAGGGCCCCACGCAGGCTCTGCAGCGCCGCCCTGCGCAGCCTGCCGCTGGGGGTGTGGGGATTGATGCCGGCGGCGAACAGGGATTCATCGGCATAGATATTGCCGACCCCCGCCACCAGCGATTGGTCGAGTAGGGCGCTCTTGATCGGCCGTTTCGATCCCTTCAGGACTCTGCTGATGTGCTCAACGCTGAAGGCGGGATCAAACGGTTCCGGCCCCAGGCGCTTGAGGCCTGTGATTACGCTCTCGAGCGGCTGATCCGGTGGTACCCACCACATCTCGGCGAAGCTGCGCGTATCGATGAAGCGAAGTTCCTCACCAGCCGCGCTCCAGATCCTCACCCGAGTGTGGAGTTCAGGCTGCCTGGGCTGCGCAGCGATTTCGCTGTTCTGGGCTGTGGTCGGGCCTTCGCGGCAAGCCGCGGGTGGGTTCGCCGGAAGCCAGAGGAAGTGACCCGTCATGCGCAGATGCACCCCCCAATGGCCAGCCTCTCCCCCCTGGCCATCGCCCAGCCTGGCGATCAGATATTTCCCCCGCCGGCCCCATTGCTCGATCGTGCTGTCCCGCAGGGCCAGGCAGAAGAGCGTCGGATCCGGAGGGAAGGCCACGGCCCTGTTGCGCAGCACCTCCACCCTGGCGATGGTCATCCCCAGGGTCTGGATCTCCAGCCCCCTGCGAACGGTCTCGACCTCCGGCAGTTCGGGCACAGCGCGCTGCGTTCAGGCGGGAAAGGATGTTGGCATGCAAGGCATGAAGGCAGCAAAAACCGCCATAGCTCCTGGTGAATCAGAGAGCTCTGGCGGTCTGGGCAAATCAGAAGGAAGCTTCAAGGATGCCGTGGCTAACCCAGGTGGTCGGCCAGGCAACAAGCTGAGCTGGTGCCACTGCCTCATCGGCAATTGGCGCCGTGGCAGTTTGCCAAGCCATCCTCAGGCCTTCTCGAGTTCGGCTTCAGCGAAGTTGTTGGTGTTGATGCCTCCCTCGGAGCCGCTGACGCCGTTGTAGTTGACCTTGTCGAAGCGGACGACGACCGGGTAGCGGATGCCGGAGGTGTCGACCGTAGCCACGGTGCCCACTTCGTTGAACCAGTAGGACTCGGGGCGCTTGATGCGAACTTTGTCGCCGCGGGAGATGGCCATCGCTGGGCAGGGAGGTCGGGTGGCTGTCGCCGTGACCTTACCCGCTCCGGCCCTGCCAGGAAGCGGGGACGTCACGATTCGTCGCCAGCTCCCGTGGCAGCATCGCGATCCGCTCCGCCCGACTCAGCCGATGGTCGTCTCCGAGGCCCCGCTGCTCAGCCTCGACCTGCCCGATCCCGACAACGAGGCCATCAGCACGGTGGAGTTCCTGGCCAGGCTGGAGGAGGCCTGGGGAGTGTGCGATCGCTTCGATCTGCAGACCGAGATCTGGCGCGGCCGCATCCTCACCGCCGTGCGTGATCGCGAAAAGCGCGGCGGCGAGGGCCGGGGCACAGGCTTTCTGCAATGGCTGCGGGAGCGGGAGATCAGCAAGACCAGGGCTTACTCCTTGATCCAGCTGGCCGAATCGGCCAACAACCTGGTGGGGGATGGCCTGCTGGAGGCGGGGAGCGTCAACAACTTCTCGAAACGGGCGTTCCTGGAAACCGCCCAGGCGGAGCCAGAGGTTCAACAGATGATCAGCGAAGCCGCCAACGAGGGGGTGCAGATCACCCGCAAGCAAGTGCGGCGTCTGCACGACGAGTTCACGGCCGCCACCAGCCCGCTGTTGCCCGAGGAGATCCGCCAGCGCACGGCCGACAACCTGTTGCCCCCTCGGGCCGTGGCGCCCTTGGTGCGGGAGTTGGCCCGTTTGCCTGAACCCCAGCAGGAGGATCTGAGGGCGGTGTTGCGGGAGGAGCCGGAACTGGACAGGGTCCGGGATGTCACCAACACAGCCCGCTGGCTGACGCGCTTGGCCGAAGCCGGGGTGGCGGTGCGGGCCTTCCAGCAGCTGGACCTGGATCTGGAGAGCGCCATCCAGGAGGCGTTGCGCCTCGATGCCCTCGGCATCCTCTGCGACGCCGTGCGCCAGGCCCAGCAGCTGGAAAGCGCGGTGTTGAAGCTCCACACCAGCTGGCGGCGCCTCAATGGCCTGCAGGAGCGCCTTTGGCTGGAAAGCGGCAGCAGCACGCCCCACCTGCGCGAGCTGATCACGGCATTGCAGTCGTTGAGCGGCACCACCATGCGGGTCTCCCTGGGGGAGCTGGCGGGGGGCAAACGCCTGCGACTGCAGTTGGTGGAGGAGTCGCCGGAGCAGCTGGAACCGCCGCCGCTGGCCTAAGGCCTGCGAGGCGATTCGCAGGGGGTTGGGAAGGCCTCGCGTCCGGTCCCGCGGTTGCCGAGCGGCGCCGGCCTTGCTCTGGCGTTGGCTGATTCGGCAGGCCCTGACGGGCCCGCTCCCGATGGCTGCCTACATCTGGTGCCCGCTATGGTCCGGAAACCCCAGATCTAGCGCCGTTGTCCGCGGATCCCCTGGAGACAGCCTTGGCCCGCCACTTCGGCTGGACGTCTTTCCGCCCTGGTCAACGGCCGGTGGTGGAGGCCTTGCTGGCGGGGCGTGATGTGCTGGCGGTGCTCCCCACTGGCGCTGGTAAATCGCTCTGCTACCAGCTGCCGGCGTTGGTGCGCGATGGCCTCGTGGTGGTGGTGTCTCCCCTAGTCGCCCTGATGCAGGACCAGGTGGCCCAGCTGCGGCGCCGCGGCATCGCCGCCGCTTGCCTGCATCGCGGCCTCGAGCTGGGCGCCTGGCGACCAATCCACGATCGCCTGCGCCAGAACCGCCTGCGCTTGCTCTATCTCGCCCCGGAGCGCTTGCGGGCGGAAGCCACCCGTCAGTTGCTGGATGAGGTTCGCGACGCTGGCCAACTGGTGGCGGTGGCCGTGGATGAGGCCCACTGCATCAGCGCCTGGGGCCACGACTTCCGGCCTGACTACCGCCGTCTCGGCCACGTGCGGGATCTGTGCCCCGGCGTGCCGCTGGTGGCCCTCAGCGCCACCGCCGCGCCGCAGGTGCGAGCCGACATCATCCGCTTGCTTCAGTTGCGTCGGCCCCTGATCCAGGTGCGCTCCGCCCAACGCCCCAACCTCTCCTACGCGATGCGTCTCCGAGCGGAGGAACCCCTGCCCGATGTTCTCGAGGCGATCGCCTCCTCCAGGGGCGCGGTGCTGATCTATGCCCGCACGCGCCGATCGGTGGAGAGCTGGGCTCGGCGGTTGTCCCTGGCCGGGGTGGAGGCGATCCCGTATCACGCCGGCATGGACTCCCCGTCACGCCAGTTGGCGTTGAGCCACTTCCTCGACCACCCAAGGCCGGTGCTGGTGGCCACGGTGGCCTTCGGCATGGGGGTGGACCGCCCCGATGTGGGGCTGGTGTTGCATCTCGATTTGCCCTCGAGTCCAGAGGCCTATCTGCAGGAATCCGGACGGGCCGGTCGCGATGGCCAGCCCGCCCATTGCCTGGTGCTGTTCGACCCGGCCGATCGCAACAGCCTGGCCCGGGCGATGCGCGCCTCAGCCCTGGCGTTGCCCTGCGATCTGAGAGAGCAGGAGCGCTGGCGGCAGGAACTAGCCCAGCAGCAGCTGCGTCGCATGGAGGCCGTCGCCGAAGGGGAGACCTGTCGCGAGCAAGCGCTGTTGCTGGCGGTTGGAGAGCTGGTGCCGCCCTGTGGCCGCTGCGACAGCTGCGCGCTCACGGAGAGGGCAAGCCGCGACTGGTCCGCTCAGGTGTCGCTGCTGCTCGAGACCCTCCAGGAGCGCTGTGGCGGCGACCTGCGCGGCCTGGCTGAGGAGTTGGCCTCAGCCCACGGTTCTGAGCAGGAGCGCTGGTCGTGGCTGGCGCGGCGCTTGGTTCAGGAGGATCTGATCCGCGAAAGCGACGACGGCGTCCAGCGCTTGTGGCTGCGCAGTGCGGGGCGGCGCTGGTTGGAGCGCCCCTGGCCGTTGCATTGGGCCGCTTGAGGGCTGCGATTGGCTGCCTGGCAACCCAGGGCCTAAATCGGAGCGTCCCTGCTGATTCGGAGACGACCTCACCTCAGTGGCAACAGAGGCGCTCGCGCGAGCGCAACCATGGCGCCCGCCCGCCCGAGCGCAGCCATGCCAAGTCGAGCCTGCTGAGCAAGCCGGTTCGACCCTCCCCGCTGCGACGGTCTTGGCTGGCATGCCACGACGTATCTCGGAGCTTCATGCCACGGGCTTGACAGCGATTGGGGCCGTGGCAGTTCTCCAGGCCGTGCTGAGGGGCCTGTTGCTGATCGAACAATCGGCCAAGCCGTTCCACAGACCCCGCTCACCCATCGCTGCGAGCGGGTTGACGACGCGATGGTGATGGCTTGGACCAGGAATTGGGCTTGCGTTTGGCTTGCTTCTGGCCGATTGGACTGAATCGGCAGGATGAAATCCCGCTCAATCCAAGCGGACTGGCGAGAGGCATCGCAGCTGGCCCCGCGGTGGCGACAAAACAAGCTCGCTGGCCAGGCCAGGCCTGAGTTCTGCGGATGGCCAACAGGCTCGTCATGCTGATCAGCCAGAAGCACTGCCGCGAACTGGACAGCTGGGCTGGCTGGATGGTCGGGGGAGCTCGCCTCCCAGTGCCGCGCCGCGAGAGTGTCAGCTACGCGACTTGCAGAGGTCGGAGACGATCTGGGATTCGAAGTCGGTCTGGGGGTCATCCCAGGTTTTCCACTGGCCCGCTTTGCCGGTGGCATTGAGCTTGCGGGCACCGCAGTTGATCGCGAGATACAGGGAGCGACCATCGGCATTGAGCGTGGGGGCCACCAAGCTGCCGCCCATCGGCTGCCAGTTGGCCCAGTCCACCTGCAGGGGCCCGTAGGTGCGCCAGTCCGGCTTGGAGGGTGTGGCGCTGGCCTGCGCCGGCCGGCTGCTGGCCGCGGCTGTGGCCACCTGGGCGGGACGGGGGGTGGTACTGGCCAAGTTCGGCCGGCTGCCGCTGGCTGGGCTGGCCGAAGCCATCGCCAGGGTGGTTGGCTTGGCGCCGTTGGCCAGCGATCCCCTGCTGGCCGCCGTCGCGGCGGTTGTGCCGCTGTTCGGGGTCACCGCGACCGAAGGACGGGCACTGACAGCGCTGCCGGTGATCGGCGCGGCATTGGCGCTGGCAAGAGTCGTCCTGTTCGCCGAGGGGCTTGCGTTGGCGGTGTGGCTGGCGAGGGGCTGACTGCTGGCTGGTTTCGGGGTCGGCTTGGACGGGGCGGCAGCCACGGCCTTGACCGTGTTGGTGCTGGCTGGCTTGGCCGCAACGCTGGCTGGCCGCGACGCGGTGGGCACCGATCCGCGCAACTGCAGCTTGGTGCCCACGTTCACCTTGTTGGGATCGCTGATGCCGTTGAGGGCCAGCAGCCGGCTCATGGGCACGCCGTAGCCCTCGGCGATCCCCGAGAGGCTGTCCCCAGGCTTCACTTCGTGGGTACTCGCGTTGCTGGGGTAGGAGCTTGGCCCAGGAGATGGCTTGGGCTTGGCAGCCGCGGCGACGCCGCTTGCGCTGCCATTCCCCAGCAGCAGTTTGGAGCCAACCTGCAGGTCGTCGGGCTTGGCGATGCCGTTGAGTTGCATCAGCCGGCTCACGCTCGTGCCCTCCCGCTCGGCGATCTGCGAGAGGGTGTCGCCGGGGCGGACCACCACAGCGGCGCCGCCCGTTGCGGCAGTGCGGCTCGCTGTGGTGCGAGGGCTGGCCGCGCCGCCTCCCAGCACCAAACGGGAACCCGCCTGCACGGCATCGGCTTTGCTGATCCCGTTGAGTTGCATCAAGCGGGACAGGCTGATGCCTTCCCGTTCGGCGATCTCGGAAAGGGTTTCACCGGGCTGCACCACCACAACTCCAGCGGCAGTGCGCGAGCTGCCGCTGGCCGCACGGCGGATAGAGGTCTGTGATGATGCCCCCGGGGGAAGAACCAGCTTGCGGCCCGCTTCCACATGGTTGGCATTGCTGAGACCATTGGCCTTCAGCAGGCGTTCCACACTCACCCCGTGCCGCTCGGCCAGTTCCGAGAGGGTCTCGCCGGGGCGCACGGTGACTTCGGCGGCGACAACCGGCAACGGCAGCACCATGGCTAGAGCCAGGGCAACGAAGCAGCGACGCATGGGCACTAGGGGTGGGATTTCGGCACGTTAAGGGCCATTGACGGTCTCGCCCAGCCCCTGCGGGGCGAAATTTCTGAATCCGTCGATTGAGCGGGGAGCGGATCGAGCTTCAGCTGTGCGAGGGGGCTGGCCCACGGCTGCGTCTGGCCTCCAGCAGCCGGACCTCGCGAGCCTTGCGACAGCGGATCTGCTGCAACCCTGCGGGTGCTGCTCGCGCTCCGACACGCCACGGCGGGCCTTGAGCTTCGCCTGCCGCGAGAAAGGGCCCTTCCAGCCAGGCTCGGCCTGCCCCCCCCCCTTCTCGCTGGCGCCGCCCAGATCGGCCGGCGCGAGCAGCGCCGATCCCTATTCACCTCAAGCGCTCAAAGCAGCCGCAATTCGCCCCATCGCCTCCTCCACATTGGCGCGGCTGTTGAAGGCGGAGAGCCGGAAATAGCCCTCTCCCGCGGCGCCGAAGCCGCTGCCGGGGGTGCCCACCACATGGGCCTTGCTGAGCAGCAAGTCAAACAAGCCCCAGGAATCCAGGCCAGCGGGCGTCTTCAGCCACACATAGGGAGCCTGCTCACCGCCGTACACCCGCAGGCCCAGGGCGCTCAATTCGCGCCGGATGATCGCCGCATTGTCCATGTAGAACTTGATCAGATCTCGCACCTGGGCCTGGCCTTCGGGCGAGTAAACCGCTGCGGCGCCCCGCTGCACGATGTAGCTGACGCCATTGAACTTGGTGCATTGGCGTCGGTTCCATAGCCCCCACAACTCCACCGGCTCACCTTGGGCTGACGTGCCCATCAGGCCACGGGGCACCACGGTGAAGGCGCAGCGGGTTCCGGTGAAGCCGGCATTTTTGGAGAAGGAGCGAAATTCGATCGCGCAGTCGCGGGCACCCTCGATTTCATAGATCGAGTGGGGGAGCGTCGGATCCTGGATGAAGGCCTCGTAGGCCGCGTCGAACAAGATCAGGGCGCCATGGGCCTTGGCGTAGTCGACCCAGGCCTGCAGCTGCTCACGACTGGCGACGGCGCCGGTGGGGTTGTTGGGGAAGCAGAGGTAGATCAGATCCACCGGCCGCTCGGGGATCTGGGCGGTGAAGCCGTTGTCCGCGTTGATCGGCAGATAGGTCAGACCGCCGTACTGGCCAGCCGCGTCGGCATCACCCGTGCGGCCAGCCATCACGTTGCTGTCGACATAAACCGGGTACACCGGATCGGTCACGGCGATGCGATTGCCCTCGCCCAGGATGTCGAGGATGTTGGCGCTGTCGCACTTGCTGCCGTCCGACACGAAAATCTCCTCGGCGCTGACTGGGCAGCCGCGGGCCTGGAAATCGTGCTGGGCGATCGCTTCCCGCAGCCACAGGTAGCCCTGCTCCGGCCCATAGCCGTGGAATCCCTCACGGCTGCCCATCTCGTCGATGGCGGCATGCATGGCGCTGCGGCAGGCCTCCGGCAGGGGTTCGGTCACGTCGCCGATGCCGAGGCGGATGATCGGGGCCGTTGGGTTGGACTCGCTAAAGGCCTTCACCCGTCGGGCGATCTCCGGAAACAGGTAGCCCGCCTTGAGCTTGAGGTAGTTGCCGTTGACCTGAACCATGACGGGCAGCCTGCGCTGGGTGGATGGCGGGATTGTCCTATGGCGGGGGGCTCCCGCTCCTGGCGGGGTTGTCAGCGCCTGCGTCCAGGAAGGTGGCCAGGACTGCGGCACGGAAGCGCGGTTCAAGCGGCCGCGGCTGGCAAGGCCGATGACACCTGGTCAACGATCGTGTCCACTGGCTTGCCGCTGATTGCAAAGAAGTTGCGTTTGCTTGCTTGGCTGATGCCATCATTAAAGTGGTCAGCTCTCCATTGCAACGGAACGCTTGCGCCGTAGGGGGAATCTGGAGCAACTGGAGCGCATCGGATCGTGTGCAGTCGACTAAAATGAGCACGCCTAGTGGTAGATCTCTTCACCTTGGTCTGGCACGAATTGGTCTGGCACGAAGCTGGTGGTGCGATTGAAAAATCCAGGTCCCCCCGGTTCAGCAGATCTGGGCAGGTCGTTGCCCGGGTTCATGCTTTCGCCAACGTGCAGGGGAAGCGCCGCTGGCCAAGGCAACATAGCCCTGGCAAGCCCTGTTTGGTCTGTGGCCATGAGAAAAACGGCTGGTTTCAGCGGCACGTCTCTCGTTGTTTCCAGCATCGGCCAAGGGCGCGCTTCTGGCGCCATTCGCCAAGAGCAGCTCGGCGTTGGATGTCGCTGCTTTGCAGCACCTTAATGCCGGAGGGTGGGGCGCCTGATGTATAGATGTTTGGGCCATACATCGGCAGCCTGTCAATGGCAAATCCAATGCGCTTAGCGTGGTTCACGCTCGCCAGATCATTTCGGCTCTGCAGCTGCTCAACAAGCAGTGATCAGCCACGGTGGTTGGGGAGGGCGCGGCTCCCTGGCAGACCTGGTGTGTTGCTGGGCTGGGCTGCGACGCGGTAGCTGGCCTCCCTGTTTGCCGGTTGGCAGCCTCTGAACAGTTGCGATGTCTCGACCTTGAACGCGCTGCTGCCGCAGACACCGGTCAACGCCCGTTGCCCATCCCGGGTGGTCTGGATCCCCACCACATCCGCGGGGATCGTTGAGAACACGGCCTGCCAGGCCGTCGAATCGGCCAGGCCGAAGCAGGGATCAGCGCAACTTCCGCCTTGCTGGCGGTCGATCCCAGGGGCTGCTCAAGCTCTCGCCGCCGGCCTCATCGATCGCTCCGCCATGGCGGCTGAACCCTGTTCCGCCGTTCGCCGCCGCCTGGCGAAG
>Ga0315903_10009261_pt1 | contig 11936 bp, 10 predicted proteins | sample LakEriMetagenome_7_FD_203524 | JGI IMG/M metagenome (GOLD analysis project Ga0315903, IMG submission 203524) | Freshwater fungal communities from buoy surface, Lake Erie, Ohio, United States - Buoy 2 MA119 | ecosystem: Environmental > Aquatic > Freshwater > Lake | place: USA: Lake Erie, Ohio...
GGGTTACATCATCATGTAAAAAATGAATACATGCAACAATATTTGAACGAGTTTTGCTACAAGTACAATCGAAGATTCTTCAAGCAATTAGCTTTTGATAGACTTATAATAGCAACACTAACAGGTGCATGGTTTCAATTGGTGTAGCTTTACGGATTATCATTAAAAAGTCCAATTTCGAGTAAACAAAAAAGCCCTAGGAAATCTATCCAAGGGCTTTTTAATCGATATTCTCTATCTTTTATTTCACTTCTTCAACAATTTCCGCATCTTGTACATCATCCTGTGAACTTGTATTCGCATTACCTGTATTCGGATCACCAGCTGTACCACCTTGTGCTTGCTGATCATTCATAGCCTTGTACAATTCTTCACTGGCAGCTTGCCAAGCCTGATTCAAAGCTTCTAAGCTTGAGTCAATCGCAGCTAAATCTTTAGCCCCATGTGCTGTTTTCAAATTTGCTAAAGCTGATTCTATGGCTGATTTCTTTTCAGCAGGTATTTTATCTCCATAATCTTTTAATTGTTTTTCTGAATTAAAGATTTGACTATCAGCCATATTCACTTTCTCTATTTCTTCCCTCATTTTCTTATCCGCATCTTCATTCATTTTGGCATCATTCTTCATTTTTTCGATCTCCTCCTTACTTAAACCACTACCTGCTTCAATTCGAATATTTTGTTTCTTCCCAGTTCCTTTATCTGTTGCGCTAACTTGCAAAATACCATTCGCATCAATATCAAATGTTACCTCAATTTGTGGAATACCTCGTGGGGCTGGTGGAATACCATCTAATATAAATCTTCCTAAATTCTTATTGTCTTTTGCCATCGGTCTTTCACCTTGTAGCACGTTAATTTCTACCGAAGGTTGATTCTCAGCAGCGGTACTAAACGTTTCTGATTTTTTCGAAGGTATTGTTGTATTGCTTTCGATTAATTTAGTAAACACCCCACCTAAGGTCTCTATCCCTAAAGATAGTGGTGTAACATCTAGTAATAATACATCTTTTACATCTCCGCTTAATACACCTCCTTGAATAGCAGCGCCTATTGCAACCACCTCATCAGGATTTACACTTCGATTTGGCTTTTTACCAAAGAATTTTTCAACTACTTCCTGTATTTTAGGAATACGTGTACTACCGCCTACTAAAATTACTTCATCCAAATCTTTAGCTTCAATACCTGCATCTTTTAATGCTTTACGGCAAGGCTCTAATGTTCTTTCGACTAATGAATCAACTAATTGCTCAAATTTTGCACGTGTCAATTTTTTCACCAAGTGTTTTGGCACATTGTCAATAGCGGTTATATAGGGTAAGTTAATTTCTGTTTCTGTAGCTGATGATAATTCAACCTTTGCTTTCTCAGCCGCTTCTTTCAAACGCTGCCAGCTCATAGGATCTTTGCGTAAATCAACATTTTCCTCTGCTTTAAATTCACCTGCTAACCAGTCCATCACCGCTTTATCGAAATCATCACCACCTAAGTGCGTATCACCATTGGTTGACTTTACTTCAAATACACCATCACCCAATTCAAGTACAGATACATCGAAAGTACCACCACCCAAATCGAAGACAACTATTTTAGAATCTTGATTCTTTTTATCTAAACCATAAGCCAAAGCAGCTGCTGTAGGCTCGTTGATAATACGCTTTACTTGCAAGCCAGCAATTTCACCAGCTTCTTTAGTTGCTTGACGCTGTGCATCATTAAAGTAAGCAGGCACCGTAATAACAGCTTCAGTCACTTCTTGACCTAAGAAATCTTCGGCAGTTTTCTTCATCTTTTGCAGCACCATTGCAGAAATTTCTTGTGGTGTGTACAAACGACCATCAATATCCACACGAGGGGTATTGTTATCTCCTTTCACAACCTTATATGTGCTTTGCTCGATTTCACCACCGACTTCATCAAATCGACGACCCATAAAACGCTTAATACTCATAATGGTATTAACCGGATTGGTAATAGCCTGACGCTTTGCTGGATCTCCAATTTTACGTTCTCCATTTTTTAAAAAACCAACTACCGAAGGTGTCGTTCTTTTGCCTTCATCATTGGCAATTACTACTGGTTCATTCCCCTCCATAACACTTACGCATGAGTTGGTGGTTCCGAGGTCAATTCCTATAATCTTTCCCATTTTATTATTTTTTTAAGTTTGATTGATTCTACATTCTCAATACTTATGCCAATCAAACATTCAGAGAAAATCCCTGTAAAGCTGTCAGTTTTCTACAAAGAATGGCATAAAATTGTGTCTAAATTTCGTTTTGTAGGGCGGCGATTCGTGCTATCCGCTGCAATCTTTGCCTTTGGCTAAGCTACAAATCCAACCCTAGGCAAAGGATTTTCGCTACTATCACGGCCGCAGGAGAAACTCTATTTAAAATAATATCTTTATCAAACAGGAATATTATGTGAGATGCTGACGCTAATTTTGGATAACCCAAATTTTAAAGTTGAAAATACAAACTGCAAAATCGATTCAAAGAATTTAGCCTCGAACTTTTTTGCCAATTGACTTTTACAACGTTCTCAGATTGAGAAGGTTTACACCTTTCTTTTACGCTTTATGATTCTAATATTTTGACAATATCCCTGTAAATCAAGTTGCGGAGTTAGGGTAAAATATTAAGACTTTTTACTAAAGTTAAGGCAAATTACCCTGATAGTTTATTCGAAACCAATAAAACAGATGTTTAAAACTATTTTCTCTTACGTTAAAGATCCTTCAACAATTCAACAGCTGGAATACAAACCGTTTTACTATTACGCCCAAATACTAATGATTCGCCATGAAGCGCAGATTCTTTCACCAACTTTTCGTAAGCCATACGAAAGCCTAAGGTGAATTTGTTTAATAAAATTTCATTTTCTTTACTAATTGTTCCTTTCGTTCCCATTTGCAATTAATTGAATTTGAATCTGAAAGTAGTTATTATATACAGAATGAGCAATAAATTTTTGTCCGCTTGCAATAGTTTCCAATTCATCACCCATATTATTTGTGACCGACCAAAGATCAACAATAGGAAGTTACAAATGGATTAGATTATGCAAACCTCTTTGATATCTGCGTCTTACGATATCATTCGGGATATGATGACCTCCTCAAGAAACCCGTTGCGCTAGCCGATCAATAGCCAATTCAGGACTTTCGAGCCAAACATAAATTAACGTTACTTTTCAACCTTTTGCTTGAGCTTCCTTAACTAAACCAACATAACTCCGAGTTGACAAAGTGGTTTCGATAGCAAAATCAACTCCTTCTCGTAATAATTCAGCAATGCGAGTTAACATAATTCGTCTAGCTTCAAAAGCCACCTACTCCACATTATATGTCGACAAACCTCCTGCGATATAATCGGCATTTACAAATCCAGGGCAATCTAAAATATCTGGCAAGATAGTATCACTGGCGGTCATTTTACCCGCACCATTACAACCAGCGATAATGTAAAGATTACGAATACCCATTTTTCAGAATTCAAATTTAAGTAGAATACTTGCGGCAACATCTTCATTTTGATAATATAAAAAAATGAGTATTTTCACCACAAAATAAATACAATGAAACACGCATACATATTTCCAGGACAAGGCTCTCAGTTTACAGGCATGGGTAAAGATTTATATGAAAAATCACCTATTGCAAAACGCATGTTTGAAGTAGCTAATGAAATACTTGGCTTTGATATTGCCCAAATCATGTTCGAAGGCAGTCCCGAAGATTTAAAACAAACAAACGTAACTCAACCTGCCGTTTTCCTGCATTCTGTTATTTTATTTCAAACTTCCGACATTGAGAAGCCGAGTATGGTTGCGGGGCATTCGTTAGGTGAATTTTCTGCTTTAGTTGCCAATGACACTTTAAGTTTCGAAGATGGATTAAAACTAGTTTTACTTCGATCGAATGCCATGCAAAAAGCATGCGAATTGAATCCTTCAACCATGGCGGCGATTCTAAATTTAGATGATGCCAAAGTGGAAGAAATTTGCGCTTCGATTGAGGATGAAATTGTGGTGGCGGCGAATTACAATTGCCCAGGTCAACTAGTTATTTCTGGAAGCATAAAAGGCATTGAAATCGCATGTGAAAAAATGAAAGAAGCAGGTGCAAAGCGCGCATTGGTATTGCCCGTTGGTGGTGCTTTTCATTCACCACTTATGGAACCTGCTCGAGTTGAATTACAAAAAGCGATTGAAGCAACGCAATTTAATAATCCCATTTGTCCTATTTATCAAAATGTAACTGCGTTAGGCACAATGGATGCTGATGAAATAAAAAGAAACTTAATCACACAACTTACCGCTCCTGTACGCTGGACACAAAGTGTGATGCAGATGATAGAAGATGGTGCTACTTTGTTTACCGAATGCGGTCCTGGCAATGTATTGCAAGGCCTAGTCAAAAAAATAAATAAAGAGATGGAAACAAACGGAATTATTGCATAAAATCGAGATTGATTTATTCATTTTTTTCATCAACACCTTCTACTAACTTGACATATAATTTATTATCTTTTGTAAAATTACAATAGGTGCAATTCCCATCACCGCATCCTTTATAAAAATCATGCTGTTGTATCTTTTGCCAAGTATCTTGTATTTGATTTCGGACGGTTTGCAAATCATCTTCACTAGGCATAATGATGACATTTTCATAAGTATCATTATCGCCGGGTTCAACAAACTGAAAAGTAGTTTGAATTGCATGCCAATCTTTTTGCTTGTTATTATCCACGAGCAATTTGTAGAAAACTGCTTGTCTCCAATAATCACCCCCCAAAGGTTTTTTGGCAGTAGGCGGTGCTAATTTATCATTTGACTTACTTGGATTTCCTGTTTTGTAATCTACAATTGTTACATTACGAAAATCGAATTCAAGTTTATCGAGTTTACCTTTTAAGGGCACACCATCCACAACAATATTGGTGAACATATGCTCAACGGAAACAATTTTAGACCATGTATCAATATTATGGTCATAAAAATCAGACAATATTTGCTGTCCATATTCCAATCTACGTTTCAATGCTTCTGGGGTAAATGCCGCTCGATTGCGTTGCATATACCATACAAAATCATTCGATAAATCTTCTTTAGGTAAAAATTCATTTTCATTATCGCGCATCTTCTTGAAATAACGCTCCAAGGCATGATGCACGGCACTTCCAAATGTACTAGCTTCTGATCGTCCTGATGGAATACGTAAAATATTATTATAATAAAACCGTAATGGACAATTCAGGTAATTGTTCAAAGCGGTTACATTCATTTCAAACCTGTCCACAATTTTATTTACAAAATCAAACTCCAAATCGGGCAACACGGGTTGCTTATCTTTCAATAAATGTATTTGCAAATAATCAATCACATCATTCTCTGATAAAGTAATTTTTTGTTGATGCCAATTCGTTTTTTCAATTATTTCAGCAATAAACATGGAAGGCTCAGATACTTTTAATTTCGAATCTGTTTTACTCCAAGATATATGTAAATGCTCTTCCGCTCGAGTCATAGCCACAAAAAATAATCTGCGTTTCTCTTCTATCAAACTTTCTTTACTCGATTGATTAGACATCAAAATCGTATCAGGAATAGTATACCCATCCGATTTAGCATCTTTCCTTTCCCAAGCCGCAGCAATTGCATTCACAATAAATACATACTGGAATTCTAAACCTTTTGCACTATGGGCTGTCAGCAAATTCACACCTAACTCATTGCCATAACTTCGTTGTAGATTGAACTTAATTTCTTGTTCTTCCATTTCATCTAACAAAGTTGTAAAACTTGTTAAATCATGATGAGGATTTCGCAATGTTTCTTCTTTTGCAAAATCCATCACGCAACGTAGTACATCTAAATGCCATATTTTATCATCACTTTGCATGGCATGCTGAAGTAAATTTGATTCAAGTAAAATCATTTCAAGCAGCGCTACAACACCTATATTAAAACTTTCTTTAATCCATTTTTCAAGCAAACTGCTTATTGTAATCATATTTGGATGCGGCTTAGTTTCAAACAATGTTGGGTTCTTGGTATGAATCCAATCTTGCAAATATGTACGTAATGAAGCCCCATTTTTATACAACATTTCATTCGCACGAACGGATGCTTTTGCTATTTCGTAAGGAGGAATTTGATATAAATCGTAGTGCAAAATTTCAAACAATAAATCATCTGCGCTATATGGAACTTTTCGCTCACGAGCAACATATCGCAAAATTTGTATCAGTTTCTGCGACAATGGAATTTCAAAAAGACTTTCACTTGTTTTACTAAAATAGGAAATTTGTTTGGCTTGAAAATATTTCATAAACTCACGCCCTTGCGCATTAGTTGTATATATAACAGCAATGTTTTGTGACTTTACACCTTGCCTCGAAATTAAATTATAAATACTTTGTGTAACCCCCATATATTCTTGCAATTCATTTTCATACACATCTATACTTGGTTCTATGCTGGACGCTAATCGCTTCTCATTACCTGCCTCTAATTGCTTCACAATACTCTTATCTGTATTCGATAATCTTTCTTGATTATTTTCAATCACATATCGAGCACTATCTAAAATAACTTGCGTAGAACGATAGTTTTTAACGAGAACAACCTTCTTGAGCATGTCTTCATACGTATCACTATATCGCTGCATATTCGCCACATTTGCACCTTGAAATCGGAATATGGATTGATCATCATCGCCTACCACAAACAAATTAGGCTTCTCAACATCCTTCACTAAAAGCTCAATCAATTTACTCTGCGAACCATTTGTATCTTGAAATTCATCGACTAGAATATACTGATACTTTTCTTGATTATCCGCTAAAATATTGACATCGTCTTCAAAAGCCTTAATTACCCAATTAATCATATCATCAAAATCATATCGATTATTGTCGTACATGATTTTCTGATAAGTATCAAAAGTGAGGGCTGCCGCTTTGAGCACGTCCATCCGCTTTAATTCTTTATCTATCAGCGCTCGACGCAAATCACCCTTCTTATTATTCTTGTGGTTTATTTTATATACAAAACCATCTCGGTTTGGTAAGTCATTCAGATAAACATTGGCTTGCTCAATAATAAACTCACTCTTCCAACTTTCTTTTTTCATTACCTCAAATAATTTCTTCATCCTACCCATTTCATAATAGGCGTCACCTCTCATTCTTTTTAACGGATTTTCATTGGGCAAATCATCAATTATCTTCTTTAAATATTGATGAGTTTCTATTTCTGAAACTGCGTCTAAACTATTTTTATTGAAATAAGAAACATTCTCTTGAATGACTTGATTACAAAATGAATGAAATGTGTGAATATTTACACGATAAGCATCTGCCCCAATCATTTCTTGCAAACGCTTGCGCATAGCTATTCTGCCAGCATCAGTATAAGTCATGCAAAGTATATTATCAGGCAAATAATCTGTGTCGAGCAATATTTTTCCTATTCTAGCAGATAATATTTGGGTCTTGCCAGTACCAGGACCAGCAACAACCAATACTGGACCATCGATTTTATCGACAGCTTCTTTTTGTTGATTGTTGAGTTGTGCGTAGATTTCTTCAAATCTCTTATTGAGTTGTTCTCTTATCATAACAGGGATAAAAATAGTTTAAATAATACACAAAACTAGCAAGCAGGTATGTAACCAGTTTACGCAGTAAAAAAAATCCTACCCATTAACTCGAACCCAAGTAAATCGTTGAAGTTTAAACCCAAATTGCGCGGTAGCATTTGAGGAACGAAAATTGTGGCATATCAGATATCTCACTAACTTTAACGAGACGAATTAGAAGATGTTTTTAATATTTGCAAAATATTGAATTACAGATTCTTAATCGTTTCAACATTTCTAATGCTGAATCTGGGATTAATTTTTCGAAAAAAATAAAATACTTCACTACATAGCGTTATGAATACTCTTTGAACCCTAGCTTTATTGCATGCCAATTCTAGATAAATAAAAAAAACCATCTTTTTAAAGATGGTTTAGAAAGTTAAATTTTATTTTTTTAGAAACGAGGACAAGCAAAATTATACTTACGCTCTTCGTTACGGATGATACAACCATTGTAAATTAATGAAATCTCCAAGGCTCCATTACCACGTGTTGCAGGTGTGAATCCAGAAAGATTAACATCATAACTAATACCAACCTTCGCACGAGCCCATTCAAAACCTACATAAGGTGCAATCGCATCACCATAACGATACCAAGCACCTAAATAGAAGACAGAATTTGCAACATCATCTTCATGCTCTGGATTCATGATGAAACCAACTGCCGAGCCTAACAAAGTTTCATTCGCCTTACCTTGTTGTTGGTACATGGCACTTGCATATAAAACGGTTTTCTCACTCATTGTTAAGGAACCTCCTATAGAAGCGGTTACTCTTGAGTTGATTTTGTTTGTTCCGTTCAAAAAAGTTTCAACAGGTTGTGTAATATGATAGTAAGAAATACCAGCATACATATTCGTTCTTTCTGACACAAAACCTGAATACATAATACCTGCATTGAAATCACCATAAGTCAAATCGGGATTACCAATAAACTCACTTGTTTGGTAATCTGCAATACCTGTGAATGGGTTGTATTGGTCTTCAAATTTTAATTTCCCGAAGTCGATACTCTTTTGAACCAATGTTCCTTGAATACCTAAAGAGATATTATGTGGACGATCTTCATCGCTACTTAATCTCTTGTGATAAGCCAAAGAAAGCCCTGTTGTAATATTTTGCAAGGCTCCTGTTCCTGATTTGTCGTACAAAGCAATTACACCAACGCCCAAGGCATCTCCATTTAATTTACCTTTTAATACGGCCATATCATAAGATAAGGAGGCGGTTTGATAAGGAGTGGCATTTACGCTTCCCCATTGACTTCGGTAGTTACCCGAAAGACGCCAATCACAATTAACCAAGCCTGTATTAGCCGGATTTAAAGTTAAGGGGGATGTAAAATATTGTGTAAAGTGAACATCTTGCGCGGAAGCTTGTATGGCAACCAAAGCAAGCAATGATGTAATAATTTTTCGCATAATATATTTTGATGTTGCTAAGTTAAAAGATTATTAGGATAAAGGAAAAAAATTTACTTGAAATTAATAATGATTTATAAAAAAGACGGCAATATGACAAATTTCGTTGGGAAATTACCCTATAAACCTTGCGTCTGCTTCCATAATATGCCCGCATGATTTGCATGTTCGCAACTCTTCTGAATTATAATAATGTTTGAAATGCTTTAAAAAATCCGTCTCAATATTATCAGGCACAAAATAGACTTCATGTAATTTTTGGTTACATTGCTCGCAGAACCATAAAAGTCCATCTTGAGCTCCAGCACTTTTTCTCACTCTTTCTATCACTAAGCCAATAGAACCTTCGCTCCTACCTGGAGAATGCGGTACATTGGGTGGCAACAAAAACATATCACCGGGACCTAATGGAACTTCCACCATTTTGCCATTTTGCTGTGTTTTTATAACTATGTTACCTTCGAGTTGGTAAAATAATTCCTCTGTTTCGTTGAAATGATAATCTTTACGTGCATTTGGACCTGCCACAACCATTACTATAAAATCAGAGCCTTCAGGATATAAATTTTTATTACCAACTGGTGGCTTAAGTAAATGTCTATTTTCAGCCAACCAATTGTTTAAATTAAAAGCTTGTTTAATTTCCATACAATCTTGTATATTTTGTAAGATTAAAGGTATTTCATTTTATGATAAATTTTACAACTAATTTCCAATTTGTCTTCTTTGAATACTTAATTTTGTGGCTTATTAAATTTTTGCATTTCGAATGTTTATTATTCGCACTATTTTTTATTTAATCATCGCTTATTTTGTATCAAAATTATTGCGTGTATTGTTCGAACCAAGTACTCTCTCGAATACCCCGAAAAATAGGAATACAAACTTCAAACCTGAGCCTCAAGAAGCGCCTCGTAAGGAATCCCCTAAATCTAAACTAGGTGAGTACGTAGAATTTGAAGAAGTCAAAGCTTAAGACTTAGGCTTGAAAACTGTTTCTTCCATCGTCATTCCATTAGTCATATGAATGACTTGTATACCTAATCGCTGCGCCGTCTGTATATGCTGCAAACTATCATCGATGAACAAAGTTTCATGCGCTTGCAACTGATTATCGTTTAATACATGTTCAAATATTGCAGCATCGGGCTTTCGCATGCCTACACGGTGAGATAAATAAACTTTATCGAAAAATACTGCTAGACTTGGATAGCCGCAAACGCGTTGAAGTTGTTTATTAAATTCCAATTCGTGAATTTCATTGGTATTACTTAATAAGAATATATTATAATGCAATTGTAATTGTTGCAGAATCTGCAGCCTACGAAGTGGAAAATCTAACAACATAGCATTCCATGCTTCACGTACTTGCTTTTCAGTGATAACTTGATCAGATAAACTTTGAATATGTTGAATAAATTTATCGCCAGACAGTTTACCTATTTCTAAACTATCAAAAATTTCACTTTGAGCTTGCTGCGAATACAACCCTTCTCGAGGATGAATACCCAAATCTGCAAATGCTTTTTGTGTGAGTTGATAATCGATATTAAGTATAACACCACCTAAATCGAAAATAATATGCTTAATGCCTTGAATCAAATGATGGCTTAATTAAACTCAAATAAGAAATAACGCAAACCGATAGAAATACCTAAATTGAATGGATGTGTACCCGATCGATTATGATTTTGCTGTAATCGTGTCATGTACTTTGCATAGTTACCAAACTCATGTCGGGTAACTGGTAAAATAGGATTATTGACATTTGCACGAGTATTGGTGTAAGTAATCTGATCAGTCACTTCTAAATTATTAATTTGGAATTCACCACGGGCCAAAATATTTAAAAACAATTTTTCCTTTAACTTGTAAGAAATACCCAAATTAGCAACTGCTCCAAAACCGTGCCTTGTATAAGGCCGACTACTCATGAGATAACTATTCAGAATCGTGTCTTTTATATCCCATTTCTCTACCTTAGATTTTTTGTTAGTAGTTACACGAACATCTTTTGTATTTTTATCTGTAAAATCAACAAGCAAATCATCACTGTAAGAAGCGTTATAAACATAGTATAATCCTGCTGAATAGATAAGCACTGTCTTATGTTCGCCATCCATACGCTGCTTTCCTATAGTAATTGGAATTTTTACTTGGGTTAAATTGGTGGCAGCTTCTATCTGAAAGGGGAAAGTGCTATCTCCGCCACGATAACGTTGGTTGGCTTGTCCAATATGAAGTCCTGAATTGATACTCACACCATTCTCAAATAAATATCCGAAATCAAAACCTCCTGTAAATCCTGGTGTAAGCACGTACTCTTGAAAACTATCTACGCGTAAATCATCGGAATTAAAAAGGTTAGATTTATAGGCAAATACGTTAGCGCCAATATAAGGACCATATGCTTGAGCAGATGCAATTAAAGAAATAATGGTACAGCAAATAATTAAGCTTAATTTTTTCATAAGCCGTAAAGTTAAAAAAATACTTTAATTGAGAAAATAATTTATGTAAAGTTCCTTTTTCGCAAAATGACACGTTGGGAACCTTTATTTCATTCTGTCCCACAATTCCGGGATCCGTTTGACCCAAACTAACTCCTCCATTTTATCTTTCGCATCTTGCACCGGAATACCAAACCAAACTTTACCGCCTGGCAATGATTTGCCAACACCACTTTTCGCTAGTACTACTGTATTGCTTTCTATGACCAAATCTTTCGAAACCCCTACTTGACCATATAATAATACATTGTTTTCAATAGTCACTTTACCAGCTACTCCCACTTGGGCGGCGAACAAACAATTTTTACCGATAACCGTTCCATGTCCTACATGAATAAAATTATCGAATTTA
>Ga0315903_10009262_pt1 | contig 11936 bp, 6 predicted proteins | sample LakEriMetagenome_7_FD_203524 | JGI IMG/M metagenome (GOLD analysis project Ga0315903, IMG submission 203524) | Freshwater fungal communities from buoy surface, Lake Erie, Ohio, United States - Buoy 2 MA119 | ecosystem: Environmental > Aquatic > Freshwater > Lake | place: USA: Lake Erie, Ohio...
ATTCAGTTCTCATTCTTTTAAATCCGTAACGTTATGAAAAAGCAAGTTCTGATTTTGGGCGGCACCATGTTTGCCGGGCGCGCCTTGGTAGAAAGATTATTAACCGATGAGCGCTATGCGGTTACTTTATTTAACCGAGGAAAATCTAACAGCGATATTTTCCCTACGGCAACGAAACTACACGGCAACAGAGAAACTGATGATATGCTCCAAGTGTGTAATCAAGCTTGGGATGTAGTAGTTGATTTTAGCGGTTACTATCCCATCACCTTTGCTGATTTATTAAACAAGTTAAGTGGCCGGGTGAGGCGCTATATTTTTATTTCTACCATTTCTGTGTTTCCCAAGAGTCAAGCACCGCATGATTGGATAAAAGAAGAAGATAAAACATTTGAGTGTAGTGAAAATCAATTGACTTCGCCTTTGCCCGATGCTTATGGCGAAAAGAAAGCCGAGATGGAGCGTATTCTCCTCGCACATCCGGAGATGGACCCCATTATTCTTCGACCTAGTTTTATATATGGTCGGTATGATTGGACGGACAGATTTTATTACTGGATATATCGCGCTTGTAAGTCCGATAAAGTTTTACTGCCTTCCGATGAAATCTTGTCGTTGACCTATGTAGAAGACTTGGTAGAAGGTTTGCTTCGTGCCATCGAGGTGAAAGAACACCGAGCGTACTACAATGCCATTACGCATCGAAATGTCTCATTAAGTCAAGTGCTGCATCAAGCCGCTCAACTGCTCCATCGTGAAGTAGAGATAGTCCCTGCTCCTCAAAACATTTTGGAGGAACATAAAATAGAGCGCAATGCTTTCCCACTGGCTCTGCCTTTCGCTCTGCAAGTAGAGGGCGAAAGTTGGTTAAACGATTTAGGTATTTCACCCACCCCATTTCTCGATACCCTGCAACAGACTATTCAATATGCCGAAAGCATAGCTTGGCCGGAGCCTAAAGCCAGTTTGTCTTTTGCTAAGGAGCAGGAGGTAATAAGTAATTACTCTAAGCCACTGAAGTAGGCATACTCGCATTTTCTTGCTCTCTTCTTATGCGGTCTAAACGCATAGATTGGGAGCGGTACTTGGGCATGAAGATGCTGAGCACATACGTGCGGATCATGTACCACCAGAAGCTTTGCTCGGTGAGGTGAGGGGCTATGAGGTGTTCAATCTTTTTGTGGGCTTCGGGCAGCTCGCTCCAGTGCAACACGGCTTTTTCGTGGTGCATGGTGTGGTAGCCGTTATTAAATAAAAACCAGTTTACGCCCATGAAGTTGCGGGAGTGGTTGTACTTGCTCTCTTCGTCCACGTGCACATGCTGCACATAGTTAAACACAAACACCGCAAAGGCAGAAACTTGCTGCGGTATGATGACCATATAGATGGCTTTTTTCCAGTCGAGGATAAGGAAGGCCACCACCCAAATGATTAAGACAAACACTTGTGCCCAGTTTTCGAAGAATTTGGCGCGGTCTTTTTTGCGGAGTTCGGCCATGTAGGGAAACACGCTGTGGGTCATTTGATAGAAGCCGCTCATGCTCGGGTAGGTCAATACCGAGAGGAGGTTGTTCTCTTCGGTTTTGCGATAGGTCAAAGACGAGTCGCCTTCTTTGTTGACGAAGCGGTGGTGATTGCGGTTGTGGGTAGGTATCCAGGTAAACACCGGCACACCATAGAACACAGTGAGCCACCAATCGGTGAGCACATTGAGCGGACGCCAGGTCCAGATGTTGAGGTGATTGTGGTTATGCGTGATGACCGACACGGCCACTTCGAAGTGCAAGAAGATAAGATAAAGCCACCAATTGGTGCCATATATCCATTGATAAGCGAAAAGACCGGTGGTGATTATGATGTACCCTACGGTGCGAATGTCTGCTTTGTACTTGAGCATGCGGTTGATTTTGTTGATGAATAGACGTCAAATAAAACCGAAATAACGGAAAGAAGAGCGTAAGACCAAGGGATATTTATTGTGCAACGGGTCAATTTTCTTTTAAAAGTTTGAGCAGTAGGGGAATAGAAGAGTGGTGAACAAGCCACAAAATCTGCTTATCATTGTTCTTGATGCAGACCAAGGTCCTTTTAGTCACTCCTCCGTTTACCCAACTCAACACGCCCTATCCGGCCACGGCCTATTTGAAAGGTTTTTTGAATACCAAAAACATAGCGGCCAATCAAGCCGACTTGGGTATAGAGGTTATACTCGCATTGTTTTCGAAAAAAGGTTTGCAACAACTGTTTGAACAATTCGAAGAAATGGATGCAGAGTTGGAGGCGAATACGTATCGTATCTACAACCTGCGCGAAGCTTACCTACAAACGATTGACCCGGTGATGCGGTTTTTGCAAAACAAAAATCCGACTTTGTCGCATGCTATCTGCGATAGAACGTTTCTGCCGGAGGCAGGGAGGTTTGCCGCATTGGAAGATTTGGAATGGGCGTTTGGTAGCATGGGCGTGCAAGACAAGGCGAGGCATTTGGCTACCTTATATTTAGAGGACTTGGGCGATTTGATTTCCGCCACGGTTGATCCGCACTTTGGATTTAGTCGTTATGCGGAGCGATTGGGCCGAACGGCCACGCATTTTGACGAACTAGAACAATCATTGCTGGCTAAAGAAACTATCACCACCACTTTTCTTCTTCAGTTGCTCGAAGAGAAGTTGAAGAAATGGTCCCCGACCTTGGTGTGCTTGTCGGTGCCTTTTCCCGGCAACTTGTTTGGTGCCTTGAAATGTGGGCAATACATCAAGCAACATCATCCGCACATAAAGATAGCTCTAGGCGGAGGGTATGCTAACACGGAGTTGCGCAGCTTAAACGAGTCGAGGTTGTTTGATTACATAGATTATGTGTGTCTGGACGATGGCGAAACGACATTGCTTTCTGTCATAGAATATATAGAAGGGAAACGAAGTGCTGCACAAATGAAGCGAGTGTTTATGCGAGAGGGTAGCGAAGTAGTATACTGTAACGAAGCTGCCGAACAGGATGTGCCGCAGAAAGATGTGGGTACACCGGATTATAGTGATTTGTTGTTGGAGGAGTATATCTCGGTGATAGAAGTAGCCAACCCGATGCACCGACTGTGGAGCGATGGGCGCTGGAACAAATTGACCTTGGCGCATGGTTGCTATTGGGGGAAATGTAGTTTCTGCGATATTTCTTTAGATTATATCAAGCGCTACGAACCGCTTACGGCAGCTCTGGTGTGCGACCGCATGGAAACAATCATGGCCCAGACCAATCAGAATGGGTTTCACTTTGTAGACGAAGCGGCTCCGCCAAACTTGTTGCGCGAAGTGGCTTTAGAGATTATTCGGAGAAAGTTAGTCGTGGTGTGGTGGACGAATATTCGTTTTGAGAAACTGTTTACGCCTGACTTATCGCGTTTGCTCAAGGCCAGTGGTTGTATAGCCGTGGCGGGAGGCTTAGAAGTAGCCTCTGACCGACTGTTGACGATGATGAAAAAAGGAGTAACCGTGGCGCAGGTATCTCAAGTGGCCGATGGGTTTACTCGGGCGGGAATCATGGTGCATGCTTACCTGATGTATGGCTTCCCTACGCAGACCGCACAAGAGACGGTCGACTCTTTGGAGATGGTGCGGCAGTTGTTTGAAACGGGAGTATTGCAGTCGGGTTTTTGGCATCGGTTTGCGATGACTTCGCACAGCCCCGTGGGCTTGAAGCCGGCAGAGTTTAAAGTAGAAAAAGTGGGGCCGGAGTTTGGCGGCTTTGCCGATAATGATTTGTATCACGAAGACAAGCTTGGAGCCGACCACGATTTGTTTGCCGAAGGTTTGCGCATTTCCTTGTTCAACTACATGCACGGTGCAGGGTTTGAGCTACCGCTGCAACAATGGTTTGCCAACAAAGTGCCCAACACCACCATCAAGAAAAACTATATTGAAAATTGCTTAAACGAAGGCTTGCGCATCATCAATAAACAACAAGCCGTGGTGGTTTGGTTGGGTAATATGCCGGAGATGCATTTGTTTGAAGCTACTATTAAAGGACAGCAGGTGTCCATGGCGGAATTGGAGTTTTTTGACAAGAAAAAAGATTGGGTGCTGCAACTGCGCGCGAAACAAGGCGAATGGTTAATGAACGTAATGCCGCGATTGCTCATCGCCTCCGAAAATCAGCCACTGCTTTTGAAAGAGTTGAAAGCGGATTATGAAACCTACATGGAAGATCGTTTCGAAGTATTTGAAACCTCTCCCGTTTGGCTTCAACTCCGTGAGCAAGGGTTGTTGGTCTTGTAAGCGATTGGAAGGGGTGCAGATAAGGTCTACCCAAAACATATCTGTCAATTTATCACACAAATTTTTTTTACTTACCAAAATTCATTATTTTCAGTTTAACTAAATGTAAACTGTATGAAAAGAATAATACTTCTTCTTTGTTTTTCTGTTGTGTTTTATGCCTACTCTTCAGCTCAGTGCGTTGAAGTAAATCAGCCAAAAGTGCTTTTGATAGGAGATAGTTGGGCGGCATTTATGAACACCGATCAAACCATTAACAATGCATTTAAGAACTGGGGGCATTCGAACTATAAGTTTGTGTCCAATAGCATTGTGTCAGAAAACGGTGCACAAACCGATGACTTTCAGAAAGTGAGCAAGCAAAATGAAATTGTGAATTTGATAAATGCTAACCCATCTATTGAGGTGATACATTTAAGTATTGGCGGCAATGATGTGTTAGGCGATTGGAAAGTTAGTTTTACGCCCGGTCAAACGGATACGTTGTTAGAGCAAGTATCAGAAAGACTAGATAGCGTTATTCGATTTTTGAAAAGCACAAAACCCGGCATTAAAGTATTGTGGAGTGGTTATACTTATCCCAATTTCGCGGAAGTAGTGGCTATGCCGGGTTTCTTGAGTGGTTCGCAACATCCATTCTATGGTACTTGGGACAACATGGAGCAACCTACATTTACGGAGTTGAATACCATGTTGAACAGATTTTCGGATTCAGTAACAGCTTATGCCGCTCTCGACCCGCAAGTTGATTTTGTAAAAGCCACCGGCTTGATGCAATATACATTTGGACAAACCGCACCGCTAGGCATCGCTCCCGGAGGAACATATCCGGCTTTCTCGGTACCACTTCCTGAAGGCGACCCTACTTACCCATCTCCTAAACAATCCATGCGCGATTATTTTGGTGTAACTTTAGATTGCTTTCACCTTTCGCCTAAAGGATATTTAGACTTGATTGAATACCACACACAGAAGTATTATCACAAACTATTGATGGACGATTTGTATTTGCTTTCTGAAGATAACGGTAACACCGGAGGAGTAACTTCAACATCAAATACTGCTAGCAACTTGAGGATTGGGGGAAGCTCTACAGAGTTTTTCGGGACACACTTATCATTCAACACGCCAAATATGGCAGACACTACTTTGGCCAAAGCAAGTATATTCTTGCGCAGAGAAGCGCTGACCGGGTCTAATCCATTGAACGGCACTATTGATGTAAAAGTAAAGAGCGGAAACTTTGGAGCATCTGCCGCTGTAGAGGCGAGTGACTATGCAGCACCCGGAGATGGAACAGGTAATCCTTGTGTGTTTGGCAATAGTGCTAATAATGGCAATTGGGTAAGATTTGATTTGCCTGCTTCACTTTATCCTTTCATCAACAAAAACAGTAACACACAATTTATTATCAGCACACCAGGTTTTAATAGCGGAGATATGGCTTTTTCAGGAACTAGCAATCCAGATTATGCTCCGGTGTTAAACTTAAAATATGGCTCACCTTCGGTGTCGGTTAAAGAAGTAGAAAACTCCATCAAGTTTTCTGTGTTCCCAAATCCGGTGAAAGACCAATTGCAAATCGAAGGCGTGTATGGAGATATTCTTCGCCTACAAGTGGTTAACATTTTCGGTCAACAAATAGGCGTTAACCTACTAAACGATAGAAGCATTAGTACAGAAAATTTACCTTTAGGGAACTACTTTATTTCCATCACTACCAAAGAAGGCTCAGCTACTCAGCGATTTATCAAAGAATAAATAAGTCATGAATGAATTGAAATCGGCAGTCCTACAAACTGCCGATTTTTTTTGTTTATGTAACGTGCTTGGCTTTTCACACAACTTTTGTATAACTTGTTTCCTAAATAGAAAATTCTTGCAAACAGAAATGGTTGGTTTATCTTATGTTTAACCTATGATACAAAAATTACTCATTGCACTAGTCGGATTTTGCTGGAGTGTTCCGGTGTTGGCGGAGCATTGTTCCTCTTGCTATCCACTTTACTTTAAGGAGAACAAAGGGCAATGGGGAAAAGAAGTACGCTATAAAGCTGAATTGAAAAATGGAGCTGTATTTTTCGAGCAAAATGCAATCACGTTTAACCTAGTGGACACAAGAGATATTTTACGGATTAAGGGCGACCATCACAAGATGGAAAACTATCAGCCCACTATAGATTACACTATGCACTATCATGCATTTAAACTTCAGTTTTTGAATGCTAATCCTCAACCTGTTTTAAGTCCGGCTTCACCAATTGAAGAACATTTTAATTATTTTATTGGGAATGACCCATCAATGTGGACATCGAAAGTACGCGGATTTGAGCAAGTAAGTTATTTGTCGCTCTATAGCGGTATAGACTTTAAAGTGATAGCGGAGCAAGGACAAATGAAATATGTCTATGAAGTAAAACCTAACAGTGATGCGTCTCAGATTAAAACTAAAATTATTGGTGCAGACAAGTTAAGTATCAATGAGCGAGGAGATTTGATGATTAGAACATCTGTTGGTGATTTAACAGATACTAAGCCATTCAGTTATCAAGTGGTGAATGGAAAACAAGAAGAAGTGTTATGCAAATTTGTGTTGAACGGTGATGTGTTATCCTACGAGTTTCCGAAAGGTTATAAAAAAGATAAACCGTTATTTATTGACCCTACTTTAGTGTTTTCTACCTACTCCGGTTCTACTGCCGACAACTTTGGCTATTCAGCAACCTACGACAGTAAAGGAAATGCGTTTGCTGCCGGTTCATCATTTGGTACCGGCTATCCCGTAACGGTTGGAGCCTATCAAATGACTTACGTTGGTGGCCCCACCATAACTTTCAGTAACGGAGGAACATATCCTGGAGCAGATATAGGTATCACTAAGTATAACGCCACCGGCACACAACGAATTTTCTCTACCTACCTCGGAGGCTTTGGGCAGGACTTGCCGCATAGCCTCGTGGCAAATGCAGCAGATGAGTTATACATCTTAGGCACTACGAGTTCCGCTACTTATCCTACTACTACAAATGCTTATGACAAAACCTACAACGGAGGAACAGATCCGGGCGTGTTTGATGGAATTGCTGCACATTTCAGTGCTGGTTCAGACATTGTGATTTCCAGATTGAGTGCAGATGGTTCGCAGTTATTGTCTTCTACTTATGTAGGTGGCTCAGGAAACGATGGATTGAACTACCGAGCAGGCCAACCTTATTCTACTCCCGGTTTCACGCGCCACAATTATGCCGATGAAGTACGTGGAGAAATTGATATTGACAAAAACAATAATGTGTATGTGGCTTCTTGTACACGCTCCGCAGATTTTCCTCGTTCAGCTACCTCCTTTCAAAATGCTTTTGGTGGTCAACTTGATGCTTGTGTGTTTAAAATGGATGCCAACCTAGGTAACATGATTTGGAGTACCACGTTTGGTGGCTCGGATGATGATGCAGCTTACTCAGTGGTAATTGATGCTAGTGAAAATTTATTTTTAGCCGGGGGTACTCGTTCAACTAATTTTCCGGCCACGGTTGGTGCTTTGCAAACAGCAAATGCCGGTGGGGAAACGGATGGTTTTATTACACAAGTTGATAAAAACGGACAAATCAATATCGCCTCCACTTACTATGGTTATGCTGATTATGACCAAATTTATTTTGTGGATTTAGATAAACAAAGTAATGTCTATGTTTTCGGGCAAGCTGACAACTCCGGTTCGCAATACATTAAAAATGCGCTCTATAGCAACACGAATGGCGGGCAGTTTATATCTAAATTGAACAAAGACCTAAACAATGTGGAATGGTCTACTTCATTCGGTCGCGGATTGGGGGTAACTGATATTTCTCCAACAGCTTTCTTAGTGGATGTGTGTAACAGTATTTATGCTTGCGGATGGGGAAGTCAAGGCACCAACAACATCGTTGGTGGTTCTGCGGGCACCACTGGTTTGGATGTCACCCCCAATGCATTCAAAGCAACAACAGACGGTCAAGATTTTTATTTGATGGTGTTGAAAGATGATGCTTCTGCTTTGACGTATGCCACATTTATGGGTGGTAATATAAGTGGCGAACACGTAGACGGTGGCACTAGTCGTTTTGATCGCAAAGGTGTGGTGTATCAATCGGTGTGTGCGGGTTGTGGTAGCAATGACGATTTTCCAACCACAACGGGTGCTGTGTCAAACACCAATAATTCAAACAACTGCAACAACGCGGTATTCAAATTCAATTTAGATTTACCGACTTGTCTGGCTGATTTTTCTGCACCAAACTCTTGTGAGAACATTCCGGTTTCTTTTACCAATTTAAGTTCATCACAAAACACACCCGACTATGAATGGTATTTTGGCGATGGCGCATCTTCTTTTCTAGAAACTCCTTCGCATACCTATACACAACCCGGATTGTATGATGTTACCTTGATTGTAAAAGACCCAACTTCGTGTAATGGTAGCGATACAATTACTAAATCTATTTTAGTAATTGGCTCCAATGGTACAGACACATTGCCAACGCAAACTATCTGTAGTGCTCAAAGTATTCAGATTGGTATTCCGCCATCCACCGACCCCACCATCTCATATCAATGGACACCTACAAATACTTTGAGTTCTTCAACTATTGCTAATCCTTTTGCATCGCCAAGTCAAACTACTACTTACACTTTGTTGGTGTCTAATGGAGTTTGTATAGACAGCTTCAAGCAAACTATAATTGTTTTTACCGATGCACTTGCCTTGCAAGGTACCGATGTGCTTTGTCCGGGAGATACACTCCAACTGCAAGTGACGAACAGTCAGCCTAATCAACAACTTACTTTCTCTTGGCAGCCTGCTAATCAAATTATCAGCGGTGCTAGTACAGCAACACCCTTAGTTAGTCCTTCGCAGAATACTACATATATTGTTACTGCCACCAACAGCATTGGATGTGTGTTTGTTGACTCTATTCGTATTGATGTACTTTCTTCTATACCCAACGTTAATGCGGTCGCTAATCCCGACACGATTACATTTGGCGACAGCACTCAACTTAATTTAACTCAACTGCAAAATGTAGTGAGCATCAATTGGCAAAGCCACCCGACATTGAGCGAAACAACCATTGCCAATCCTCTGGCTAAGCCCACTCAAACTACCACCTACTTCGTAGAAGTGGCCGACTCTCAAGGTTGCAGGAAAAGAGATTCGGTGATTGTTGTGGTTTTGAAAACACCATGTTTATCCTCTAACATTTATGTGCCCAATGGATTTACACCAAACGGGGATGGCAAGAACGATGTGTTGTATCTACGCGGCAACAACATTTCAAATGTATATTTTGCTGTATATGATCGATGGGGGCAAAAGGTGTTTGAGACAAGAGATTTAGCTAAAGGATGGGATGGAGTATTTAAAGGAAAGCAACTCGACCCAGCTGTTTTTGCTTACTATGGTGAGGGTGAATGTGTAGGTGGAGAACAGTTTTTTGTAAAAGGTAACGTAACCCTAATTCGATAAGCCATGATAATGTACACTAACGGTTATCTGCAAAATATGGCAAAATTAGGAATGATGAATTTGCTCCTATTTTTTGCTTTAGGGTCATTAGCGCAAGACATTCACTTTTCACAGTTCAATTTTTCACCGATCAATCAAAATCCTGCCAACACTAACTTGTTTGATGGTGACTATCGCTTTGTTGCCAATTATAAAAACCAATGGCCATCTGTGCCGGTTCGGTTCAATACATTTTCTGCATCAGCCGAAATGAATTTTAAAACTTTAGCCAATGGCGATAGGATAGGGGGCGCATTACTTTTTTATTTTGACCGGGCCGGTGATTCTAAATTTCAAGCCTTGAATGTAGCGGTTAGTCCTTCTTACATTAAAACGCTTGGCGCAAAGAAAAATCATGCCTTGTCAGTGGGAGTTCAATTAAGTTTTGTGAACAGAAGCATCAGTTATGATCAACTTTATTTCGATAACCAATGGAATGGCGATGTGTACAATTCAAACATTCCGGTAGATGAAACTTTCCTTCGGAATCGTTTTGGTTTTTTTGACTTGGGTGCGGGTATTGCTTACAAATGGACAAAAACAGAGCGCACTAGTTTGACTATCGGTTTTGGTGCAACACATTTAACTCAACCGAGTCAAACATTTTTCAACTCCACTAGCGTGAAATTAAACCCACGCTATTCGGCTCATGTTCGTGCACAAATCAAAGTTGCAAAGCGGTTAGACATTTTGCCGGAGTTTATGTTTCAGCGTCAAGATGTGAAACAAGAGTTTTTGTATGGAGCACATCTTAAATATTATTTGCCGGTAAAAATACCACATACCGTAGCTTTAAACTTAGGCGCGTATGCGCGCTCAGCTGAAGCCACTTGGCTGTTGGCCGGTGTGGACTTTGACCAATGGCAAGTAAATATGAGTTACGATATCAATGTATCGAAGTTAACTGCTGCCAGTCGCTACAATGGCGGATTTGAAATGAGTGTAATTTACATTTTAGCGAAAGTGAAGAAAATCAATAAACCGGGCGCAGTCTGCCCTACATTTTTATGATGAAGTGGATAAACGTATTTTCTGTGGTTTGTATTTTATTGGTGACCCAATCAACTATTGCGCAAACTGTTGCTCAGTTGCAAAAAGCGGGCGATAAAAAAATGGTCGATGCTGAATATTATGCAGCTTCACTTTACTATACCGATGCGTTGAAGAAAGATGAAGACAATGCGCAGCTGTGGTATAAGTTGGGAGAAGCCACGCGAATGTTTAATGACTATGGCACAGCCGCAGCAGCTTACAAAGAAACAGCAAAGTTAGACAAAGCAAATGAACTATCGCTTGCTTCGTTTTGGGCGGGTGTGATGTTGCGTAGCGTGTGTACGTGTAAGAACGATGAAGCCGTAACCTACTTAAAAAAGTTTCGCTCTAAATACAAAAAGAAAGACGAGTATAGCGCCAAAGCACAACAAGAATTATCTGCTTGCGCTTGGGCCGCAGAAAACCAAACCTTAGTAGACTCTATCAAGATAGAGCACTTAGGTAAAGATATCAATACACCGCAATCGGAGTTTAATGCCATACATGTTTACCCCGACAAGATTCAATTTTCTTCTTTAAGAAATTTGTCAGACGACAAAAAAAATCCTGACTACAAAGTTCGGTTGTATAATCAACCACCCAATCTCGAGTTGATGTATATGCCCAATGGTGCTGATACACAATTGAACATAGGCAATGGGGCGTATTCGCTCGATGTTAAACAGTTTTATTTCACGCAATGTCAAGCCGCATCAAAAGGAACTTCTCGCTGCGATGTATATGTCAGCCGTTTTGAAAATTATAAATGGACGAATGCAGAAAAATTAAGTATCAATTTAGCAGATGCTACTACTACTCAGCCCACGCTGGGCAAAAATGAGAAAGGAGAAACTGTTTTGTTTTTTTCATCTGATAGGGCAGGAGGCGAAGGTGGTTTAGATCTTTGGTCGAGCCAGATGAATGCTGATGGCTCGTTGGCTACTCCTATTAATTTGGGCAAGACCGTCAACACCCCCGGCAATGAAATTACACCACATTATGACTGGCAAAACAAAGAATTGTATTTTTCATCTGACTGGCATTATGGTTTTGGAGGGTACGATATTTTCTTGACGAAAGAAAATAATGG
>Ga0315903_10009264_pt1 | contig 11934 bp, 9 predicted proteins | sample LakEriMetagenome_7_FD_203524 | JGI IMG/M metagenome (GOLD analysis project Ga0315903, IMG submission 203524) | Freshwater fungal communities from buoy surface, Lake Erie, Ohio, United States - Buoy 2 MA119 | ecosystem: Environmental > Aquatic > Freshwater > Lake | place: USA: Lake Erie, Ohio...
TGGCCCTCGCCATTGAGATGGATGCCATCCGGCTCCAGGCACTGCCCCCAGCGGGGATCATCGAGGAAGTGGCCCAGCAGGGGCAGGAACGGCACATCAGCCTCCAAGCAGGCTTCCTCCAGCAAGGATTCATAGCGCCGCGCCGCCTCGAGGCTGTACCACAGCACCTCGGCAAACGGCATCGCCTCCTCCAGCACCGGGCTGAGCCCCAACACCAGCACCGGCGCCAGCTCCTGGGCTTCGCGCAGCAGCTGCTGCAGGCCAAATAGGAAGGCCTCGGGCGCCAGCTGGGGGCGACCATCGCGGCGACCGACCCGGGCCGTGTCATTGAGGCCCACCGACAGCAAGATGCCCTGGGGCCGCTGACGGCGCAGCTCTCCCCGGGCCCCCACCTCCTGGCCCAGGCGGGCCGCCACCCGCTCCAGCCCATCACCCCGCACGCCGAGGTTGTAGATCACCGGACCGTCGGGCAGGCCCATCCAGTGGCGCCGCAATCGCTCGCACCAGCCGCCTTGGTCCGGGTCGCCCCAGCCGTAGGCGCCGCTGTCGCCGATCACGATCAGTTTGCGCGGGACCGGCCCGGCCATGGCTGCCTGCGCCTCATCTGGCCGCCATCTTCACTGATGGGCTGCCGCACGGATGGGGCGCCGAACTGATGGGGCGCCTCAGCGCTGGGGGGCCTCAGCGCTGGGGAGCCTCAACTCTGGGGAGCCTCAACTCTGGAGGGGCGCCGAGCCGACCGCTGGCGCGGTGGGGCGATGGCGCGGCGGGGCGATGGCGCGGCGGGGCCTGGAAGGGAGCGGCGCTCAGGGCTGGACCGCCACCGCCTTCAGCTGGGCGCCAAAACGGCTCAAACGCTCTAGGCCATCGCTGATCGTGGCTTCAGAGGCGGCGCAGGAGAGGCGGATGCAGCGGTCATCGCCGAAGGCGATGCCGGGAACCACCGCCAATCCCACCTCCTCCAAGAGGCGCTGGCTGAGGGTCATCGAATCAAGCCCCCAAGCGCTCACATCCGGGAAGGCGTAGAAGGCCCCCTCCGGCTCCACGAGCGAAAGATCGGCGATGGTGGCCAGTCCGTCGCTGAGCAGCCTTCGGCGCGCATCGAAGCGGGCGGCCATGGCGCGAACGCAATCGCGGGAGCCGCTGATGGCGGCCAGGGCGCCGAATTGGGCGAAGCTGCAGACATTGCTGGTGGACTGGCTCTGCAAGGCGCTGGCGGCGGCCACCACCTCCCGGGGACCGGCGAGCCAGCCGACGCGCCAACCGGTCATCGCCCAACCCTTGGCAAAGCCATTCACCAAAAAGGTGCGGTCGGCGAGATCCGGGGCCACGGCGGCGAAGCTGTGATGCCTGTGCCCAGGCGCCACCAGAAACTCATAGATCTCGTCGCAGACAACCGCCAACTGCGGATGGCGTCGCACCACGGCGGCGATCGCCTCCAGCTCCTCACGGCTGAGCACCACCCCGGTGGGATTGGAGGGGCTGTTGAGCACCAACAGGCGGCTGGCGGGGGTGATCGCCGCCTCCAGCTGGGCGGGATCGAGGCGGAAGCCGGTCGCGGCGGAGCTGGGCAGCAGCTTCAGAGAAGCCCCGGCCAGCCGCACCATCTCGGGATAGCTGAGCCAGTAGGGAACGGGCAGCAACACCTCATGGCCAGGGTCAAGCAGCACCTGAAAGAGGTTGAACAGGGCCTGTTTGCCGCCATTGGTGACCAACACCTGCTCCACCCGCGTGGGCACGTTGTTTTCCAGGCTTTGCTTGCGGGCGATCGCCTCCCGCAGGGCGGGCTCACCGGCCACGGGGCCGTAGCGGGTATGGCCGGCCTCCAGCGCCTCGGCGGCCGCCTGGCGGATGAAGGGCGGCGTGTCGAAATCGGGCTCGCCTGCGCTGAGGCTGCAGATGTCCTCGCCCTCGGCGCGCAGGGCCTTGGCCCGGGCGGCGATCGCCAGGGTGAGCGAGGGCTGCAGCGCCCGAGCCCGGGCGGACAGGCTCAGCGGAGCCAAGGCATCAACCGTTTCGGAGGGCAGGCTGCGAGGTGAAGGAACCTCTGCAGATCCCCCATCCTGCCCCAAGGGTTTCCCCGCCCAGGGGTGCGCACAACCATCGCCGCAAATGTCCAAGACTGGTGCTCAGCAACCGGGTTGGTCCGTCGAGATGGGTGAACTGACGCAACCCGATCTGCTGGCGGCGCTGGGGCTGGCCACAGCCCACACACCAGGAGCACAGGAGCCAGGGGCCCAGGAGCCAGGGCTCGTGGGCCCAGCCCCCACCGAGCCCGACGCCCCGCGGCAGCCCTCCCCGCAGACCAGTGAAGCAACCTTGGACGCCGCGCAGCGGGACGCCCAGCTGGCGGCCTTGAGCCAAAGCTGCGCGGACTGCCGCCGGTGCCCCCTGGCGGACGGGCGACAGCGGGTGGTGGTGTTCCGGGGCAACGCGGCGGCGCGGTTGATGGTGATCGGCGAGGGCCCTGGCGCCCAGGAGGATGCCAGCGGCCTGCCGTTCGTGGGCCGGGCTGGCCAGCTGCTCGACCAGATGCTGGCCAGCGTGGGGCTGGACAGCAACCGCGACGCCTACATCTGCAATGTGGTGAAGTGCCGCCCGCCGGAGAACCGCAAACCGACGCCGGCGGAGATGGCGGCCTGTCGGCCGTGGCTGGAGGAGCAGCTACGGCTGATCCAGCCCGCCGTGGTGCTGCTGGCCGGCGCCACCGCCCTGGAGGGGGCGCTGGGCGAGAAGGGAGCGATCACCAAGCAGCGGGGCCAATGGCGCGCCTGGCAGGGCCGCTGGGTGATGCCGATTTTTCATCCCTCCTATCTGCTGCGCAATCCATCACGCACGGAGGGATCGCCGAAGTGGCTCACCTGGCAGGACCTCAAGGCGGTGAAGCGGCGACTGGAGGAGGCGTGAGCGAGGCCCGGGCAGGCGCGCCGCAGCACCCGGCGAGCGGCCCGGATCGCCACGGCGAGAACCCGGAAAGTCATCCCGCCAGGCCTTGCCTGGCCTGCAAGCTCGACAGAGCCGCTGCGCTCAAGCCATCGCGATGCACGGCCGGTTCGCGCTGTCGCAGCAGCTCGACCAAGGCTTGCGGTTCTCCGCAGCCGGCGCTTGCGGTTCTCCGCAGCCGGCGGTTGTGAATGCCGCTCACGAACCGCACGGGATCAACGACCGACGCGGAGCAAGGCCTGGACAACCGCCATGCCGGCAAACGCCCTCAAGCCAACAGCCGCCTGTTCTGGCGCCATCCGGCTGAAGGCCCCGGCTTCCGCGGCGGCGGCCCGCTTGGTTGGACCCCGTCACGGTTCCCTTGGCTTCGCTGATCAAGGCCTCTGCGGCGCGGTGGTGGCCGACGGGGCTGGGCCGCTGGCGGCCGGAGGCTGGGGGGCCACCACTTCGATGGCCGTTCGCTGCACCACCAGGCGGAAGCGGCGGGGCTTGAGGCGACGATTGATGAACGCCTCCACCTCCGCCACCTGGGTGGGCGAGGGCAGGTCGGGGGCGCTCACCGTGGCGCGGGCCACGATCAGCGGTGGATCCTGGTCCCAAAGGATGCGCACATCCTCGAGTTTGGAATCGCGGCCCAGGGTGATCGTTTCGTTGCGCAAGCTCTGCTGCACCAGCTCGCTGATGCGCCGTTCGGCGGCCTGATGGCGTGATTGGGCCAGCAGGCTGAGGAAACTGCCGCCCAGGGGCACCACCAGCAAGGCGGTGAGGGCCAGGCTGGTGAGGCCGAGGCGGCTGTGCAGCAACCGCCCCCGCATCGGCCGCTCCAGCAGGGCCAGGGCCACCATCGCGCCGCTCAGAATCCCCAGCAGGTTGGTGAGGAACAGCAGCAAGGCGCCGCCGGCTTCCGGCCACTGGCCCGCCGAAAGAGATAAGCCCACCACGCACATCGGTGGCACCAACGCCACGGCGATGGCCAGGCCGGCCAGGGCGGAGATCGCCTCTTTGCGCAGCTTGGCGAACATCGCCACAGCGCCGGCCGCCAGGGCCACGCCCAGATCAAGCACGTTGGGTTGGGTTCGGGCGGCCACCTCCTCGCCAAAGGTGGCCAGCCCCACCAGCATCCCCACGCTCCAGGACACGCTCACCCCCAGCAGCACTCCCAGGAGCAACGTGCGCAGGGCGCGGCCGAAACTTGGCAGGCTGCCCCGCAGCACCTCAAAGGCCATCGCCTGCAGGGGCAGGATCCATGGGGCAACCACCATGGCGCCGATCACCACCGCCGGGCTGTTGGCCAGAAGGCCGAGAGTGGCGATCAGCGCCGCCCCCAAGGTGAGCACCACGAACACCGGGCTGAAGCTGGCGTCGCGCTGAAATTCCTGTTCAAGGGCCTGGCGCCGCTGCTCGAGGTTCACCAGGTCGGAGTGGCCGGCATCGGGGCCAGGCCAGGGCCGCAAATCGTCAGGCATCGGCGAGGGTCTGAGCCGTGCTGGGCGCTTCAGCCTGCCCGATCGCCCGACCCCGCCACTGAGCCTGGCGTCACGCAACAGCCTGGCGTCACGCAACAGCCTGGCGCCAGGCAACAGCCTGGAGCCGCGCAGCAGCCTTCCCGCTTCCCGGCCTCCAACGCTGTGCCTGGATCCGCAACAGCTTCCGCCCGGACGCCGATGGGGACACCGTGGCGGTCAACCGCCGCGGATCCGAGGGAGAGCGACTGGCAGGCTGGAACGATGACCAGCACGCCCCCCGTCGCCGACGACCGCCAGCCCGCCACGGCCACCGCGAACACCGCTGCCAACTCCGCCGAGGCCCCAGCGACGGACGCCAACCTGGCGGCGGCCGTGGCGCGGCGTCGCAACTTCGCGATCATTTCCCACCCCGACGCGGGCAAGACCACCCTCACGGAGAAGCTGCTGCTCTACGGAGGTGCGATTCAGCAGGCCGGAGCGGTGAAGGCCAAGGGGGAACAGCGCAAGGTCACCTCCGACTGGATGGAGCTGGAGAAGCAGCGCGGCATCTCGATCACCTCCACCGTGCTGCAGTTCGACTACGCCGGCAGTACGGTGAACCTGCTGGATACCCCCGGCCACCAAGACTTCTCGGAGGACACCTACCGCACCCTGGCGGCGGCCGACAACGCCGTGATGCTGGAGGACGCGGCCAAGGGGCTGGAGCCCCAGACCCGCAAGTTATTCGAGGTCTGCCGCCTGCGGCGGGTGCCGATCTTCACCTTCATTAACAAGATGGATCGGCCAGGGCGGGAGCCCCTGGAGCTGCTGGATGAGATCGAAACCCAGCTGGGCCTCGCCTGCTGGCCGGTGAACTGGCCGATCGGCAGCGGCGATCGGTTCCGCGGCGTGATCGACCGGCGCAGCCGCCAGGTGGTGCTGTTCCAGCGGGCGGAGCGGGGCCGCCAGGCTGCGGAAACCCGCCTGCCTTTCGATGACCCGCAGCTGGCCCAGCTGGTGGAGCCAGACCTGCTGGAGCAGGCACTGGAGGAGCTGGAGCTGTTAGACGGCGCTGGCGCCGAGCTTGATCTGGAGCTGGTGCATGCCGGCGAGCTCAGCCCGGTGTTCTTCGGCTCGGCGATGACCAACTTCGGCGTGCGGCCGTTTCTCGATGCCTTTCTGGAGCTGGCCCAGCCCCCCACCGCTCGCCCCAGCAGCGAAGGCGAGGTGGATCCGTTGCGGCCGGAGTTCAGCGGCTTTGTGTTCAAGCTGCAGGCCAACATGGATCCGCGCCATCGCGACCGGGTCGCCTTCGTGCGGGTGTGCTCCGGCCGTTTCGAGAAGGACATGACCGTGCGCCACGCCCGCAGCGGCCGCACCATTCGCCTGTCGCGGCCGCAGAAGCTGTTCGGCCAGGATCGCGAGGTGGTGGAGGATGCCTATCCCGGCGATGTGATCGGCCTGAACAACCCTGGCATGTTCGCCATCGGCGACACGCTCTATGTGGGGCCGAAGGTGGAATACGAGGGGATTCCCTGCTTCAGCCCGGAGATCTTTGCCTGGCTCCGCAACCCCAATCCCTCGGCCTTCAAGAGTTTTCGCAAGGGCGTCAGCGAGCTGCGCGAGGAGGGGGCAGTGCAGGTGTTGCACGACACCGACCCCAGCCGCCGCGATCCGATTCTGGCGGCCGTGGGCCAGCTTCAGCTGGAGGTGGTGCAGTACCGATTGGAGAACGAATACGGGGTGGCCACCCGCCTGGAGCCGATGGAGTTCAACCTGGCCCGCTGGGTGGTGGAGGGCTGGCCATCCCTGGAGAAGCTGGGCCGGCTGTTCAACTGCAAAACCGTGCGCGATGCCTGGGATCGACCGGTGCTGTTATTCCGCAACCAATGGAATCTGGAGCAGCTGCAGCAGGACCACCCGGAGCTGCGCCTGTCCGCCGTGGCGCCGGTGGTGAGTGGCGTCGAGCCCGTGGCCCTCTGAACCCCGCCGGCCCCATCTGGCCGGCGGGGTTCAGAGCATCCGCAAGCGGGCCAGCCAGCGGGCCTGAAAAGGGCGGGCCAGAGAACGATCCCCACCTTGGCGAGCCCGATGAACGTTGATCACGCCTTCGCCCAGGACTGCAGACCACGCCACGAGCCGGTAGGGCTTGTGCTGGTTTCTCGCTGATCCGCCGCCGGCCGGCAAGGGATACCACTTTGGGATGGGACCCACGCTTTCCCGCCGCTGCGACGGCAGCGGCTGCCACTGCCACTGCCACTGCCACTGCCACTGCGACTGCGACTGCGACAACAAAAGCGACAGCGGAGGGTGGGCCGTCAGCCAGGGGTTCTGGTCGATCCACGCTGTCTGGATGGCTCCGCCAGAATCACGAAACAAAAGATCACATTGGGTCTGACGATGGCGAGACCGTATTGGCTGATCCGACCGCGCAGCGACGGAGGCTGCGATTACGTCAGTTTCATTCCGGCCAGCGGCGGCGTTGAGATCCGCGAGGGCAGCCACCTGCCCCCCCAGATGCCTCTGCTGAAGCGCCGCCGCCGCTTGGCCAGTGAAGAAGCGGAGGCCTGCCGCCGCCAGTTGCAACAGGAAGCCGGATATCACCACAGTGAACCGCTTTTTTGACCATTCCTGCCTAGCCTCAGGCGATGAGCGAAGGTTCAGTGCCCCCTCGATCCAGCCCGGGCTCCGGCGAAGCCGATGATCCCTACGTCCGGCTCGGCATCCCCCACGACAGCCTGTTCGACGACGTTCAGGCCGCCCGCCAGGCCCGTCTTGAGCAGGTAGGCGATGATCCGATCGCAGCGTCGCGGGTCGAGGCCGCTTACGACGCCATTTTGATGGATCGCCTCAAGGAGCGCCAGCAAGGCCGGGTGAGCAGCGCGGCGCGCACCGCCTCGCAACGGGAGCAGGCGACCCCGCCGCCACGGCCGGTGCTGCCGGCTCTCGCCGGCATGCCCCAACTGCCCGTACCGCGGCTGTCCCCCTCCCCGCCCAGGATGCCCACCCTGGCCTGGGCCCAGGGCCGAGATCTTTGGCTCCCCCTGATCGCCGATGGGGTGTTGCTGGTGTTGATGCTGCTCGTGCCCGCGGCGACGCCGGAGCTGCTGCTGGCGTTGGCCACCGGAGTCACCCTGCTCAATCTGCAGCGTCGCAACGGACGCTTTTTAGCGGCCTTGGGCTGGAGCTTTGGCCTCTTGCTCACCGGTCTCGTGCTCGGAGCGGTGCTGGTGGGCGTGCTGAATGCCGGCCTGCCGTTCGGCCTGCCCCTGGGCGCCAGCCAGGTGCAAGGCCTGCCGGCCCTGCTGCTGCTGCTGCTGGGAGCCCTCCTGATCGCCTGAGTTCCATCTGGGCGGCTGTCGAGGGCGCTCGCTCTGGCAGTGGCTTCGGGTGTTGGGCTGCGCTGGCTGGCCTGGGCCCGCGCCCCAGCCAGCATCTCTGCAACCGCATCTCTGCAACTGCACCGCCGCGAGTCTTGAGCCTTGGCTGGCCGTTGGCCTCAGCCGACGGCGGAGGCCAGGGCCGGGAGGTTGAGACGAGCGAGGAAGGCGTCCAGATCCGCCAGGGAGCGATCCCGATAGGCGCCGTAACGGGCGCGCTTGTCGCGGATGCGCTGCGGCAGCTCCGGCAGCAAGCCGAAGTTGGGGGGCATCGGCTGAAAGCCGCCGCGGCGTGCTGTCGCCGGGTCGTCGCCGCCGGAGATGAACTGCATTAAGGCGCCGATCATCGTGGTGGGGGGCAGCACCAGGGGCTCCAGGCCGCGGGCCAAGCGGGCGGCGTTGCTGCCCGCCAGCCAGCCCCCCGCCACGGCGGCGGCGTACCCCTCGGTGCCGGTGAGCTGGCCCGCGGCCAGCAGTTGGGGCCGTTGGCGGAACTGCAAGCTGGGCCGCAGCAGCCGCGGCGCCTCGAGAAAGGTGTTGCGGTGCATCACGCCGAAGCGCACGAACTCCGCCGCCTCCAGGCCGGGGATCAGGCGCAGCACCCGCTTCTGCTCGCCCCAACGCAGGTTGGTTTGGAAGCCCACCAGATTCCAGAGCCGGCCATCGCGGTCTTCCTGGCGCAGCTGCACCACCGCGTGGGCGCGACGGGCGCGGCGCACCTCGCGATCGTTCACGTCGCCCCAGCGTGGATCCCAGATGCCGATGGGCTTCAACGGGCCGTAACGCATGGTGTCGACCCCGCGGCGGGCCAACTCCTCGATCGGCAGACAGCCTTCGAAGAAGTTGGCCGATTCGGCCTCAAAGTGCTTGAGCTCCGCCTGCTCGGCACTGATCAAGGCCTGATGAAAGGCAAGGTACTGCTCCTGATTGAGGGGGCAGTTGATGTAATCGGCGTCGCCTTTGTCGTAGCGGCTAGCGCGAAAGGCAACCGTCAGATCGATCGAGTCGCCTTCCACAATCGGGCTGGCGGCGTCAAAGAAATGACAGTCGTCCAGGCCGGTGAACTGGCGCAGCTCGGCGGCGAGGGCATCGGCGGTGAGAGGCCCGGTGGCCAGCACCCCCACCGTGCCGGGATCCGGCAGCAGGCATTGCTCGCGCCGCTCCACCTGCACCAGCGGATGGGAGGAGACCAGATTGGTGAGGGCCTCGCTGTAGCGGCCGCGATCCACCGCCAAGGCCCCGCCGGCCGGCACGGCATGGAGATCAGCGGTGCGGATCACCAACGATCCCAGCCGCCGCAATTCGGCCTGCAGCAGGCCAGCGGCACGGTCGCTGGAGAGGGCGCCAAAGCTGTTGCTGCACACCAGCTCGGCGAACTGGCTGGAGTGGTGGGCGGGGGAGCGCCGTTGCGGACGCATCTCCACCAGGCGGACGGGCAGGCCCGCCTGGGCGATCTGCCAGGCGGCCTCGGTGCCGGCCAGCCCGGCACCGATGACCTCCAGCATCAACCGCCTCGCTTGATGAACAGCTGCAACTGACCCACGGCGGCGCGGCCGATGTGGAACACGGCCCAGCCGGCGGCCAGAAGAATCGGGGTGGCGACCAGAACAAGCCGAAGATCCATCGCTGGGGCAGGGAGTTAGAAGGCGATGATCCTACGGAATCGAACCGGAACGGCAACCGCGGCAAGGGCAGCTGATCCAAACTGCAGCAATCGCCCCGAACAGCCAGGACGCAGCCCCCTGGCTCGTGGCTGATGGCAGCGGGGTTCCTGGCTGCTGGCTTCTGAGGCACTGGCTTCTGAGCCAACGGGTTGTGAGCCACTGGCTTGTGAGCCCCTGGTTTCAGGGTCTCTGGCTTCAGGGTCTCTGGCTTCAGGGTCTCTGGCTTGAGGGTCTCTGGCTTCTGAGACAACGGCTTCTGAGCCACTGGCTTGTGAGCCCCTGCTTTCCGGGCCTCTGGCACCTGGCCGGTGGCAGGGCCGCTGGGTCCGTGGATCCTGGATCCCCATCCCCCTGGCTTAGGGCCACGAGCTCCGGCCTTTTGGCGCCTGGTCAGCGGCAACGCGCGGCTGGGGCCCTGGGGCATTGGCTCTTGTCCGGAGGCCCAAGGCTCCCCCGGCTCCTGGAGGCGCAAGGCTGCCCCGGCGCCTGGAGGCGAAAGACCGCTTCAGCCCCCCGGGCCGGCCAGCGGACGCTCACGGACTGCCCGAGCTTTCGGCCCCGAAGCCCGGGTCGCTGGAGCGGCCGGCGTGGGCCATGGCCAGTTGGCGGTACTGGCGGGCGTGATGGCGTTGGCCGGCGATTTCCTCCGGGCTGAGCTGGCGCCGCACCTGGGCCGGAGTGCCCATCACCAGGGCTCCGGCGGGCACATCGCGGGTCACGACCGCCCCGGCTCCCACCAAGGCGCCGCTGCCCACGGTGACGCCATTGAGCACGATCGCGCCGATGCCGATCAGGCAGCCGTCCTCCAACACGGCGCCATGGACCACCGCCCGATGGCCAATCGTCACATCGCGGCCGATGCGCACCGGCCAGCCCGGGTCGCCATGCAGCACCGCCCCATCTTGCACATTGCTGCCTTCGCCGATCTCGATCGGGCAGACATCACCCCGGGCCACCGCCGTGGGCCAAAGGCTGGCCCCGGCCGCTAGGCGCACATCCCCCACCAGCACGGCGCTATCGGACACCCAGGCCAACGGATCCACCGAAGGCTTGGGCCAGGGAGGGGCCGGCATGGGCAGGAGAACGAACCGTCCCATGCTGAGGCCTGAGAGCCGGAAGCCGGAGGCCTGCGCTGGAGCCTGAGGCCTGAGACCGGAGCTGGAGACCGGAGCTGGAGACCGGATGCTGGAGGCCGGATGGTGGAGCTGGAACCTGGGGCGGGTGCGGGCCAGCGCCAGGCGGCGAGGGGACGCCGGCGAGCGGTGAGGCCAATGCCATCTCCGTCGAGTCCATGCAGCCTTCCCCCCGCGCCAGCGCCGATCAGGTGGCGCAGCCTTGATCCCAGACGATGCCCCACCCCGCTAACCCCATCCCCAAGGGCTTGCCTTGGTTCCCAGGCTCGTCGAGGTCCCATGGCTCGCCCACCACCCCAGACCGCTGGCTGCCGCAACGCCGGCGGGGTGATACTTTCTCAGAAGGTTCCGATGGAATCAGCCGGAATGGCCCCCCAGGGTCCGTTCCAGCAGAGGGTCGCTAGCTCAGCGGTAGAGCACTCGGCTTTTAACCGATTGGTCCTGAGTTCGAATCTCAGGCGACCCATGAACTTAGATACCCTGGAATAACTCGCGGGGCCTTGTGCTTCAAGGTCTCTGCTGCCGTTTTCGAGTCTCACCGGCCCACTCGAAACGAGTCCAGAGAAGATCGCTGAAGTGCGTGATTGGGTCATTTGGTTGCTACAGAGTCCCAAACAAAAATCTGCGGTTGATGACTTAAACGATCTTGGTGGCCGGATTTCGGAACCCTCCCCCCCCAGGGTCTGATCCGATGCCGACCCCCACATTCCCCCTGGACGGCTCCAACGGGATCCTGCGGGCCTTTGGAGCCCAGTTCCGCCTGCGTCGTCGCGCCGGCGACCCGGTCGCCCTGGAGGAGCTGTGCGAGCGCCTGGTCGCCGCCATCAAGCTGAGGTTTCGGCATCGGATCTTGTCGGCTTGATTCAGTTCTCATGGATCGACTCAGGACCTTTTTGTCAATGCATAGGGACGCATGCAGCCGTCTTGACAGGACTTGACAACGGAAGGCAAGCCTGCAAATTCAGCAAGTTTATTCGCCGCGTCTCATGGATATCCGTCGTCATCAATGCAAAAACTGGTAAACGGCCGCGCAGCCGCGCGAGGACACCTGGGCCAGCACCCTGGCTGCACCAAGGAACGAGCCGCCCAGCCACCGCAGCCGCGGGAGGGTGGCCTAGCCACCACCACCCAACACCGGCCCCAGCGCGGAGGACGGCCGACGTCGCACCGACAGGTGCGCTCTGCCAATCGCAGCGGAGCCCTGCGGCGTCTGCTCAGCCCATTGGAACAAAGGCCTGTGGCAGGTTGTATCGATCTCTGAAGCGGCCTTTTGGAGGCAGCGTTTCTGACGGACTGAGGTGATGACTGGGCCGTTGCCAGGCCTGGGAGAGCAGCCTCAACCGCCCAGTGGCAAGTAGAGGCGCAACGG
>Ga0315903_10009265_pt1 | contig 11932 bp, 14 predicted proteins | sample LakEriMetagenome_7_FD_203524 | JGI IMG/M metagenome (GOLD analysis project Ga0315903, IMG submission 203524) | Freshwater fungal communities from buoy surface, Lake Erie, Ohio, United States - Buoy 2 MA119 | ecosystem: Environmental > Aquatic > Freshwater > Lake | place: USA: Lake Erie, Ohio...
TTTGACTTTTGATGCGGGAAGCGTCACCAACGTAAATCAGGGATTCTTATGGATTGGAACAAGATGGCGATTCAGATTGACACTCGTTAGTGGTTCTAGTGGTTGTTACTTTTCACAGGCAACCGCATTTAATTCTGATAATATGTCTTTTAGAATCCCACATTTTACAGGGGTCAATTTTACAACCCAACTTTCGATCAATAACGCCAATCGGGCAACAATACCAGCACATAATGCTAATCAAACGCTCCACGCATTAACCCTTCCTATTACTGATTACGATATATCTATTTTTTCTAATCCGCAGATTGATTTACAATTTTTCTTTAATCAACCAAGCGGTGCCACCACAAACCACACGATAGATGTGAATTTCTGGGATGGGGCACTTTCACATGTTCATACATCAATAAATGCCGCCGCCGCCGCTATTCCTTCATTAGCACAGGTTATGGGTGCTGGAAACTCTGCCCCATCTACTTTGAATATGAATAGTAATGTTATTACGAATATCCCGTACGGCGGTCTTTCTGGTACAGATGGTATTTCGTGGAATGTCAAGAATATAACAGCAAGTAGTGGAATATCTATAAGTAATAACGGACTGGGGACATATACTATTTCATCAACTGTTTCATCAACGGCGAATAACCCGGTGCTATTCCACGTGCAGTCAGGATCTATCGCACAATTTGGTAATTTACAAATTACTCCACCGAGTGTTATAGACCTGCGGGACTTTGTTGTTTCTGTTAAAATGAGTATGCTTCTTGGTGGCACAAGTGGTGATTTTTATACCTTCTGGAATTGTGCTGTAAATAGCAATACAGCATACAACGATCATCGTCAGTTATGGACGAACAACGTTCATTTTAACGTTGATGCCCTTTTCGCACAAAGTGGTCACTATCCTCAACAGCACTTCGCTCCCGTTTTTTGTTATACACCAACAGTAAGCAATCAATCTGTCGTAAGTGAGTGGGAAATATCATTAGGCAATACAACAGCGAATGATTGGGGGAACGCCCAAATAACGACTTACTTTAGAACATCTGTGGGCGTTATAAACACATCAGGAACACCTGCTGTTGTATCATCAGGTAATGCTTTTCAAATACAAAACGGGACTATATGTTCGGCAGTTAAGAATAGCACCATAGGTTTAAACAATATATTAGTTTATCCTGTTGGAACAACGGGACGTGCCTATAATTACAAAGCTGAAATGTGGGTTAAGCGACGTAATTTTGCAGCATAATTTAATTCAACAAAATATTATATATATAATACATATATAACATGACTGATAAATATTGGTTTTCTTCCGGTGGGTTAATTGACATTCAAGGTATAAGCGTAAATCCCAACACATCTGCAAAAGTTCAAGCGTTATGCTATTTTCCTGGAAATAATGTTCAAATGAGATTCGTGGATATAACTGGAGATGAGTATTTAGCGTGGGGTAATGACGATAATTATATAATAGCGTTAGTAGGTCATAAATTGGGAATGGGGATACGAGTGAAACCAATTGACACGATAAATGAACCTGAAAGAACAGAAGTTGTCCCTTTTGAATATCAACCCGCAAATTTACCAATACCACAAATTATAACAGATGACAATAGAAGCGTCCATAACGAGGCGGACATCCAGCGGATCGCATCACTCCAGGCACAGTTGGACGAGCAAGCGGCCAAACTCAAAACAATCACCGAGTTATTGTTCAAAACAGGCAGCCTATAAAAAATATAATATCCGGTATATTTATAACCCGATATTATTTACGAATGGAATCAGCAGGCCTTTATGCGATTGGAAGCGGGGTGTCTGCTCTTGCGGGTAGCCCGGCTTCCTCCCTACTATTTGACTGGGTGTCAAACTGGTATCATAAGCGACGCCTCCGTCAGCGTGTTCGAGGGCTCGTCATGTTGAAGGGCGTGACGACCTTATGCCAGAAACTTACGACGAGCGAATGTGTTTATATTGACTGCGACTCGTTGTGGCAAACACTACAAGCACCAAAAGACGCCGAGACATTAGCCAGACAGGCCAACGGCGAAGTCAATCCCGTTGACGCAGTTTTAGCGTATTGTACAATCAAACGTCACATCATAAACATCTGTGCCGTATTCAAAGGTAAGATTGTTCTCGTCAGCAAATCTTTAGATCTCCTCCATGCTCTCCCCGTGAAGCACGAGAACATTTACTTCGCGGCGTTCTCTAAAGAAATGGAGAGCAACGTTGGTGTCATCTTCCCCGATGTCGCGAGCCACCATAAGGCCGAGGTGGATAAATTCCGCGTGATGCGAGAGATTGACGAAGAGCATACTTACATCAGCGACACGATGAAGGATTTATACGATAAGACCGCCGATAAGTTTGGAAGCAAGCGGCAGCAATTATAAATTCTAGTTTACGATTCTAGAGCAAAGTTAAATTACGAACTCCTCCGCCTTCGGCGTCGTCGTGGGGCCGACCTCCCAAACCAGACACGAGGTCACGTGACCGGTCACGTGGCGACTGACGAGACCATAAAATCAAAAACCCGACAAAACCCGATAATAATGAGACCATAATCAGTCTGGTAGGTTGAATATGGTCTAATATACCATAAACGGTATTGATTTACCCTGATTAATGGGGTATTTCGGTATTAAAAATATTTTTAATACCGTTTAAGTGCTTTAATCTGCCTATATTAATGCCTTATTCGGTATATATTAGGGGTAATTCGGGTTCGCTGACTGATTATGGTCTCATTTTGAAGGGTTCAGGGCGGTTTTTTCATTTTCCAATCTCGTCAGTCAGCACGTGACCGGTCACGTGACCTCGTGTCCGGTTTGGGAGGTCGGCCCCACGACGACGCCGAAGGCGGAGGAGTTTTAAACACGATAACCGTCCTGAACATCATACATCTTGTCCAGTTTTTCAATCGTACTGCTCTCGTCATGTAGATCCAGAATGACACCCTCGTATGGTTTCAGTTTATCGGCACGAGAATAATTAAATGACCTGGCGGCCATCTTCGTCCGCTCCATCAGGTTACCATATGCTTCTGCTTGGGTAAAGGTTTTATTGCCGAGAGCATAATCACGTTTGACATTCAGGTAGGCGTTCGCGTCCCATCCTTCGGCACCATAAGCGTCAGCACGACTCTCGTATGCGAATTTGGGTTTGGGTTGCTCTCCTTTCAATACGAAAGAAGAGAACCGATAGTTGGCGGGTAAGGGCATTATATCGTATATATTACGACGATATAATAAATTATTATATGCTAAATAAATTAAGCCTCAATTGAAACCGCCGAAGTTGCGGGGTCAAAAACAACCTGACTGGTCTGGAGCGACGCGATAAGCAGACGGGCAGCGTTGGCCTGGTTAGAAGAGACGACGCAGTCGGTGGCGATTCCGTTGGTCTGCAGACCAGCGAGGATGCCCGTATCCCAACCCTCGGTTCCGATCGCGAACTTGGTAAGGGAGATCGCGTTGGCATCAGCGGCGTTGGCGAGTATGTAGGTCTGGGCACCAGCGGCGGCGGAAGTGCCGTGGTAGAGGAGGTTGGTGCTGCGGGCATCATTGCCGTAGATGGAGTTCGTGGTAATATCCAACAACTCGTGAAGACGAGAGATGGCCTGACGAGGGAAGACCTCGCTGCCGATGGTAAGTTGAAAGCCCATCTGCTCGGCATCGGTCACGTTAAACCTGTAGCGGGCGACGTTTGAAACGGGGCGGACATCAGCGACAGCGGCACCAGAGTTGGGGTCTTGGTTGGTGAAGCAGACGAGGACGGCATCCACGCAGGAAGACTGAAGAGTAATCCTGTTGGAGCCGGTGTTGCTGGCGAGAACCGTGCGGATTTCGCTGAAGGGCATACGGATCGGTTGAGACACCTGGAGACGCTCGGAGAGGAGAGACACATACAGGGGAGAGATGCTGACGACGGTGTCCACAGCGAGAACGATGTTTTGGAACTCGTGATTGACCTCGGCGTATGAAGCGGCGAGGGCGGCTGCGGTGGCGTTTGCGTCTCCATCTACGAAACCCTTGGTTCCAGCAGCAGCGACTTTCAGGATGTTCTTGTTATTGAAGGTCAACTCAATTTCCAGGTTGCCGAAGAGCGAGGAGTCATAGCAGTAGTTCTTGCTTCTAAAGAGAAGAAGGTCGTCAAAGGTGGCACGAAGGGTCTTGCTGGTCGCACCGGGGTTGGTGGCAGCGGGTGAATTGATGATGCTGTCATAGGCGTTGTTAAGGCGGGAGTGGCAGTAGTCCTCACCAGCAGATGCCTTAAGCATGGCGTGGTGAACCATATCGTAGTGATTGCACTGCGAACCAGCGGCGGAAGCACCAGACACAAACATCTTAACAGAGTTCCAGTGCTGGTATGTGGGGGGGAACTGGGCGTTAGTAAAGTTGGCAGCTCCGACGGTCAAACCGGTAATGCGGTAATCATAGTGAAAAGACAAAGATCGCATATCAATAATGGCCTTCTGGGGGAGGAGGAATCGCACAGTAGTTCCACTAGTTCCAGAAGAAACACCGAGGGGTTGGATCTTCTGGCGAACGACGCGGGCTTGAGAGTTGGCTACAGTTCCATACTGTAAAGCCTTCGGGATAGAATCCATGGACATTTGGGGTTTTCGTGTTATACAATATACGAGGAAAAAAAATATCATCAAACTAGATTATATTTTTCTAAATCATCGACGTTCCGCGAGGACGCGTCACTTCTTCTTTTCAAACAATTTTGCTAAATCGGCGGCGGCGGCCATACTCTTCTTCTTATCGCCTTCGGCGTCATCGCCGTGCATCTTGCCGACGCCATAATTGGCGGGTTTCATTTTACCCACTCCGTGGCTGGCGGGTTTCATAGCACCTACTCCTTTCATTTTTGTCGTGTTATACTATAAGCCTAGAAAATAACTACTCCTCAATAGCGATCGGGGTTGGACATAACGCCTTAATATCAAATGTCTCTAAATCTATCAGGTCGTTTTCACCATCGTTCCGGTGCTTGTCCATTAACTCCTGTAATCTTTCGGGACGATTGATTCCACACCACGCGATAAGTTGGAGGAGTTGTGGGTGCTTATTGGGGAATCTCTCGGTTAGTAGGTCATAAAGGGCAATCTCTCTTTCAGTCTCGCAGAACATCGCTACTTCGCTACGCTTCGTATCGTATATATTACCTAAACATCTTTTTTATTTCTTTTTTGCTCCTAAAAGGTCGGCGATATTTTGGCCTTGCGATTGCGGGGGTGCGGCGGCTGCTCCGCCTCCGGTCATCATCGTAATCTGCGTCGCCATGTCGGGGGCTCCTAAAGTGCTGACTGGTTTCTTCTTCGGGACTTTTATAGTTCTTACTACGGGAACTGGAGTGGATGGGGGTGCTGGTTTAAAAGACGTAATTGTGCTAGGCCCTAAACCTTCTAGGAGACTCGCCACATCGGCGGCAGCGGGTCGGCTCTGGCCTGATATTCCGGCCTTTTTTTTAAATTCTGAAATTTCTGCTGCGAATTCCTTAACATACTCGGGTCGCGATGCGGCTATTTCCGCTTTTGAAGGTCTGCCTCTACCTCTACCTTTACCTACCGCTGGGGCTCTTGCTGCTGCTCCTTTTCGCTTCGCTCGTTCAATAGGTGTCATCTCTGGATTTGTAACATTCCCGATATACTGTCCTGCTTGATATGTTCCTACATCCGTTACATCAGTCCATTCTAGTCCTTCGGCTTCCTCGCCCACCTGAACCCCCGCGAACTGCGGTTCTTCTACTACGGGGCGTTTGATGGATCGCGATGCTAAATTACGACCATCAAATATATTAGCATCACCAGCCACGCGGAGACTTATGTCACGTTTTACATTTTGGTATGCTTGAACGGCCTGTTGCTTAAATTCATTTTGTGATATTTCTAAAAGACCTAACTTGCGATTGAGTTCGTTCTGTTTGGTTTCAGCCTGTTTTTCCTGTTCTTTAAACTTACGCTCGGTCTCTGCTGTAGACGCTGGTGCTTGTTGTACGATGACCTGCTGCGGTATGACTGCGGAGAGTGGTGAGCGACCGATCACTTCGCCTTTCGGTGCTACACGTGCCCGAACGCTCTGCTGTGCCTGTGTCTGCTGCTGTGCCTGCTGTTGTGACACAGCGATATTGATGCTCGTGGGTGCGAGTTGTGCTGGTTGTCCGCCTCTCGCTCCACCTCCTACCCTGACATCACTACCGCCTAGATATTTTAGAAGTGCTTGAACCGAGCGGGGGAGTGGCTGCGGTTTGCGTGGTGCTTTAGTCTTCTTTGCCTTTTTGGCTTTCGTCGGCTTCGCCATAATAATAAATTATATCCCTATAATATATATACACTATACAGATTATTAATATGCCGATACATTTAAAAAAAGTATCTAAATATGTTAATAAGTTAATCAAAGGTAAGAAGGGTTATGATTTCCCTGACTATAACCTGACTGGAGAGAACTCATTCTTTTTTGGTCTGCTTTGTGGTGTCCGCGGTGCAGGTAAAACGAATGCAATGCTCCGTATTCTGGAGATTGAAAAAGATGCGTTGATGAAGGATAATAATATTGTTTATTGGATTTCGCCGACCCACGACAGTAAAGTTCAGGATTTCGCCGAGAGATTTCCAGACAACATCAAATTCTATGATGAACTGACGATTAAATCATTTAATTCAATCATAGACGAGATCCACGAGGCGATTCAGGAATGGAAGGAGACGAAGTTTATATTTGACCTGTTTGAGAGATATTTACATGATGAGACAAAGATGGATGAGGACGAGATGAATATCCTGATTGAAAGCGGGATACTGGAAGACAATACGGATGTGAAAGAGATGATACGAACATTTAACTTCCACCATCCGCCACGTTCCACAATAGTCGTTGATGATTCTCTCGGATCGCCACTTATTAGCAGCAGCAACAGTAAGCAGGGTAAGGAATTCACCCGATGGGCTATTCGCCACCGCCACGATTTCACGAACCTTTTCATTCTGTCGCAACATTTTCGCGGAATTAGCAAGCCAATCAGGTCAAATACAAATATGGTGCTTCTATTCCCGTCCAAAGATCGCGGGACGATGATGTCGCTGTTTGACGAGTTCTCATCCCTCTTCGGTGGTAAGAAAGAGAATTTCGTGGAGTGTCTGAATATGCTGGACGACGAACCTGTCGGGTCGTTCCTGATGATATGGTATGACCGGATGAAGTGGTTGCGTCTCGGCTTTGACCGAGAGATTTCCTTCAAGGATGGTGAAATAGAATTGCCAAAGTTGGAATAATTAATATCTTTAGGAAGTATATACGATGCCAAAACAAAAAGGAGACCTTTCGGAGAAGACGCTTGTTACATACCAGGCCGTTATTAATGGCATACGCCGAGAGATCGGTTTGCCCCGCGACGAAGACGACAACGGGAAGTGGATTGTTAGTAACTGGGTGAAAATCCTCAAAGTGATTGACGGGTCTGCGTCCGTTCATACCAAAAAGAACCGAGCGGCTGTGCTCGCCGTGTGGTGCGACATGTTTGACTTACCCGATAAATACGGCGAGCAGTTACAGTTAATAATGTCGGAATACGGGAACGAAGTGCACGACCAATACTCTACGAACAAAATGAGCGAGAAGCAGGAGGCCAACTGGCTTACGATTGAGGAACTCCGAGAGATTGCGAAGAAGTTGGAAATGAAGTTGCCCCGACTGATCGATACGTATTCCGAATATAAGCAATTGGTCTCTTATTTGGTGATTTTGATTCACCTTGATTACCCACTGCGTAATGACCTCGCGTGTGCGAAAATCTACCTCGCGAAGGATATGCCTGATAAGCACGACCCCGATACGAATTATCTCTCGGTTGGCGATAAGAAGGTTACGCTCTACCTGAACGATTATAAGACGGAGAAGGAATATGGTCAGAAGATTATTGAGTTTAATGAGACTGTATCCCGAGAGATTATAAAATACTATCCAGTTATTAAACAGTTGTCTCCGAAGGGTTGGTTTATTCGCGATCGAGAAGACGATAATAGATGTATTACCCGAACTACCCTCACGAAGTGGATAAACGCCGCATTCGCCGACACGGGGAAGAAGGTCAGTACAACGCAGATTCGGCGTTCGGTCATCTCATCAGTTTATAAACCGCAGGAGGGAGAGCAGAAGAAGAAGGAGGACTTGGCATATGTCGCTGGGCATTCCACCCGGACGGCTGGGTCGGTATATGCCAAAATTGAAAAGAAGTGAAATTAATTCCATATTTAGGAAAATAATATGAAATTATAATCTCTCGGATATATATAAACGAACCATGGTAATATCTGCTGACGAGAAGAAGGTATTGTTGGAACGCCTCCAGAAGGCACGCGAGACGAAGGCCGCGAAGGCTGCCGCCACGAAAGCCGCGAAGGCGAAGGAGACACCCGCCGCTGTTAAAGAACCCGAACCGCCCGCACCCGCACCAGTTGCCGCACCCGCACCCGAACCCGCACCTGAACCTATGGAGAAGCCCGCACCTAGCGAACCGATTGATATTCCGCAGATTCCCGATCTCGTGGCTATGTCCCGTAAGAAGCCGGCGAAGAAGAAGAAGGTGGAAAGTAGCAGCGAGGACAGCGATGACAGCGACGCGGAATTGCCTCCGAAGAAGGGTAAGGGTAAGGGTAAGAAGCAGGCTTACATGAAGATTAAAATATACAAAGAACCAAAGAACGCCGTCGCCTTCCAATCTCTCGTTGAGGCGATTCAGGACGAACAACCCGAAGACACCGAAGGTCATCGCCCACCAACACCCCCGCCCGCCTCTGCATCCATCGGGCGAGGATGTCGTTTCGCTGACGCTAATGGTAAGAATCCCGCTGTAAAAAAGGGTACGGGAGTGATGACGCACCAGGAACTCATGCGTCGTGCCGCATTGGAGTTTTTCAGTTAAGATATATTAAAATGTTTTGATAATATAAATGTCGCTTTATCATATCAAAAAAAGAATCCGCCTTTGGTGGCGATCGTGGGATTGGATGAATATGGAGGGTGGTGGGTAAAAAATATAATATCGGGGTATTGTATAAAATGCTGAATAATCTTTTTACCTGGGCGTGCTTCGTAGTGTTCGCACTTTTAGGGAACGGTACTGTGCCGCCGAATGTCACCACCGCCCCACCACGTGTTACATCAGGCGGTTCATCTCTTGGTTTTTTTTAGCGTCGTATCAGGCTGATATTTATATATAAACGATATATATAAAAATAATTATTCCACTTTAGGCAAAATGACCGTGCGATGTTTAAATGGCGACTGTTTAGAACTTATGAAAACATTACTCGATAAGAGTGTTGATTTATTTATGTGCGACTTACCGTATGGGTGTTTGGTGGGAGGATGTTCGTGGGACGTTAAGATTGACCTCGTGGCATTTTGGGAGCAGGTGAAACGGCTTTGTCGTAACGACAATACACCCGTGTTAATGTTCTGTAATACAAAATTCGGAGCGGATTTAATAAATAGTAACCCATCGTGGTTTCGCTATGACCTGGTGTGGAACAAAAATGCTGGGACAAATTTTTTGCTTGCGAATAAGCGACCGATGACATCGCACGAGATGATATATGTGTTTTCAAAGAAGAATACATTTTATAAAAGAGTAGATCATGTCGTAGAGGGAAAAAAAGGTTATGAATATAAAAATTGTGATGCTAGACCTGGTTCATGTTATGGTGGAGGAGTAGGTAGGAATAATTTAAAACAGGAGGACGGAATGCGGTGTCCGCTATCTGTATTGAACTTCGGTGTAAAGCAAGATAAACGACACCCTACAGCAAAACCGATTATATTGTTGAAATGGTTGATTGAGAGATATAGCAACGAAGGTGATACTGTACTAGATCCAACCGCTGGCTCATTTAATAGCGGGCGGGCTGCCGTGGAATTAGGTCGTGATTATATCGGGATGGAAATGAACCCTGACTTCTTTGAAAAAAATAAATTGTAATGCTTTATATAAATGAAACTCTCGGAGTTAGTGAAGATTAGCGATCCAGCCGAAGTCAAGCGTCGTTTTGAGAAATACCGAGGCAACGCGAAGGCGGAGATTAGCGTCAGCCCACGCGAAGATAAAAAGTATATGGTACGCGTCGCAGCCGCTGATGGACAGCGTGGGCGGATTATCCATATCGGTTCAAAACTGGCGGACTTTACGAAACATGCCGACGAGGCTCGGCGGAAAAGTTATTTAGCACGGAGTGCGGGGATTAGGGGCGATTGGCGTGACGATAAATGGTCTGCGAATAATCTGGCGAGGGCGTTGTTGTGGTAGGTTCGGAAAATTAGTATTTTATTTTATTTAGCACAATTTGACTTAAATAAAATATTATGTTATATATAAAATGAAAGATATTCTTTTGGAAAAGGCTGCCAGATATGGCGATAAAATTGTTGTAGTAAGTCATTGCTTTACCGGTCAGCGTGGGATTACCTGTTTGGATTGTGATGACGAGTTAATCGTAAGGAAGGGTGAACAAAAAAAACATCATTTCTGTCATCGTAAGGGTTCAGTATGTGTTCTCTCTTCTGGTGGTGGTGATGGCGAGACGAATGAACATAAGGCAGCCAAAATAAAAATAGCGAATAGGTTCAACGAGTCAGACAATATGACTATATCGCAGAGAGTTTGTTTCAGATGTGATAAAAAAGCGAACTTGTATAATCTAACCGAATATAGGGACGCTGGTTATTTTGCTGTGAATGAATACGAATACACGGATAAGAATGGGGTTAAGCGTAGGGCTGATGTCGCTATTATAGACAACTCTGGAAATATTCACATTATTATAGAAATATTCAAAAGTCACGCGACCCCTGAAGCGAATAGAGAGGGATGTTTATGGGTTGAACTATCCGCGTATTCCGTTGAGCAAAATACAGATGATCATTTTACATGTGTACGTGTTCCCTGCGTGAGTTGCAATGTATGTAGTGCTATAATTACGGAGGAACAGGCCTTTCTGAAACGAATTTATGATTATAGATTTCGTCCAGAAATCCAGATAGAAGAGAAGTTGGCGTATCTTTTTTTTAAGAGTCGGGTCGTCGGACGCTGAAAGACGGTGGGCGGGCGTATCTCTTCTTCTTCTTTTTTTTTCTTATTGTTTATGGTATATGGAAATAAAAGAATAAATAAAGAGTGAAGGGTGAAAGGTGAAGGGTGAAGGGTGAAGGGTGAAGGGTGAAGGGTTGGTTTTCGGTCCATTATAGGGAGAAAAAAAAAATCATCCATATTTCATTTTATTTCCAGAAGTTATGGAAATAAAAACAAAAAAGTAGAAAAAAAAATATACGCCTACCGTGGGAGGCAAACCCAACCCTTCACCCTTCACCCCTTCACCACCCTTCACCCAGACTGAAACAACCATAAACGCAACATTCATTTATTTCCATACACCATATCTCGTCTATGGAAATAAACAACTACCAACCAATCGTATCAAAATGGTTCTCTAACATAGTAAAATTGAAAACCTTCCTATTGCCAGCCTTCGTATGCTTGGATTCAATCATCTTATCAAAACCAGCGGTATATAACATAACGCCAAACTTTGCCACACTAACGCCATACTCCAATTTGTTTGTTGTCGCAAACTCAACATATGAAGCATGAAGTTCCGAAACAGGATATTCGTGAAGGTGATCGCCATCAGCGATTTCCTCATTCATCGGATTTCCATTCGCGATACGGGCGTGCATATCCTCGCGGTGAGAAAGAGCCTCACGTGTAAAATCCTTCAGCCAGCGAACGATCGGCTTCTCGGTAAGTTGCGTGAGTTGTTTCTGATAATCGGTTTTCGCTGGCAACTTATATTCAGCAGGAACATCAGGAAGATTCTTGAGATGCTCGTAGAATGTTTTCAAAGTATCCTTACGAT
>Ga0315903_10009266_pt1 | contig 11932 bp, 9 predicted proteins | sample LakEriMetagenome_7_FD_203524 | JGI IMG/M metagenome (GOLD analysis project Ga0315903, IMG submission 203524) | Freshwater fungal communities from buoy surface, Lake Erie, Ohio, United States - Buoy 2 MA119 | ecosystem: Environmental > Aquatic > Freshwater > Lake | place: USA: Lake Erie, Ohio...
AAAAATCGGAATCGGATAGGTGCTTCCTTGCATCAGGATTCAAATATCTAAAATTCGTACCTCATTTTGATTTTTGTAATAATGCCTTATCGAGCTTTTCTTAGAAAAATCGGATTTAGTAGTGATTCGAGTTCAACCTTACGATAACAATCATTGGCTTAACCAACAGATATCCCTGTCAGTAAGGTATATGTAAAAAATCTTTACATGAAGGATATGTATTTTACCTACAAAATCTATTCTTCTGAGTAATTTCGAACCAAATTAATATACCCGAATAAAAAATGAAATAAATGCGATATGAAATAAATACATGAACACATTTACTATTATTTGTGCAAGAAGAAAATGTTTAGTTAAAAACAGGATTCCCAAAGTTATAAAAGGTAGTTTCGTTGGTGGTTTATTGGAGGACATAAAGGAATTTAAAACGAGATTTATATGAGCAGACGACTCAATAGGTTTGCTCTCGAATGAAACATTGAAATAGAAGCGGAGTGTAATTATATTATTTTATAGTGAGAAAAAACGAAGCAACTAAAGAGGACTGTTGCCAAGGCAGAAAAATAATTTGGCACATTAAAATTGAAATTAATACGCATATATCCTCAAATATAAAGCACTAACTTAACATGAAAAAAGCAACTTCATTACTTCTTAGTTTATTATTTATAAATGCTAGTATCCCAAAAGTATTTGGGCAAATTACAGCAGAAAGAATGGAGCATTATATTGCTGAAAATAATATTTCTCAACATGTAGAAGCTTCTCGAAAAACTAATATTGTTTCATTTTATAAATCTATGGCATTTAAAACAGCTTGGGTGCAAAGTGAAAACAGTATTGATAAAAATAATTTATTTGTAATTCTTAAACAAGCAAGCATTAAAGGATTAGTAGAAAATGATTATCAATACAACTTCATACAAGCTTTAAAAAATAAAAGTATTGCATTAAAAAATGAAAACGACTCCATTGAGGCAGATATTCGAATAACAGATGCTGCCCTTCACTTTTATAGCGATATAGTATTTGGTAATGCTAAGCCAGCATTTAGTTATGATGGAATAGGTGAAACCTTAGCTTGTGTAGATATTCCTAGTTCTTTGGCGAGTGCCTTAAAAAATAAAAATCTAAATTCATTAGTAAATGAGTTAACACCTTCCTTAAAGGAAATAGCAGCTATCGAGAATTTAATAGAGTGGATTCATGCGATTGTCGTTAAAGCTGACTTTAAAGAAATAATTATCACATCCCCCAAGGTTTCTCTTTCGAATAAACCATTGGTTGAAAAATTGTTTCAGCTTGGTGTTTTATCAAGCCTTAATAACCCCAAAAAAGCAGATATCTTAGACAGAGTAATAGAAGCCCAAAGTCAATTTAATTTACCGGCGGATGGTGTTATTCGCTCTGATTTATTAGAAGAAATGAATGTACCAATAACAAAAAGGTTATTATTATTAAAACTTGCCTTAAACCATTATCGTTGGTTATGTTGCTTTAGTAAGAACCGTGCTACAATTGTAGTGAATATACCAGCTGCGTATTTAAAAGTACATAAAAATAATGCGATTCTACTTGAAATGCGAATGGTGGTAGGGAAAACATCAACACCAACTCCAACCCTGCTGAGTACAGTTAATGAAGTTGTACTTTATCCGTATTGGAATGTACCCAAGAGCATAGCTACTAAGGAATTATTGCCGCTTATTAAGAAAAATAGCGCCTATCTGGAAAATCGAGGATTCCAAGTATTGAATAGTGCAGGCAAAGTTGTGCTCCCAAACTCAATTAATTGGCGCGCTTTGAGTACACATCATTTCCCCTATACCCTTCGACAAAGCACAGGTTGCGATAATGCTTTGGGGTTACTGAAATTAAATTTTCATAGTCCGGATGGTGTTTATCTGCATGATACACCTTCCAAAAATTCGTTTGCATTAAATAGAAGATTCTTAAGCCATGGTTGCATGCGGATGGAAAAACCAATCGAGCTTGGGCATTTAGTGCTTGAACAGAATTTTCTAACCATAGATACATTAATCGAAAAAGGTTGTTTAAAAAACCAAGTTCCTTTAAAGTTACCGGCAGATGTTCAAATGCCCGTGCTTGTTTGGTACAACCCTGTAGGTATAGATAATTCAGGAAGAGTTATATTCTTTCAAGATGTATATAAAAAGTTTAATACTATAAGATAATCAATGACATTTATTGGTTAGCTGAATGAGCGATATCATTCGATTCTTCTAGAATTCTAGTTACTTTGCAGTTGTAAATTAGAATAATATGAAAATAGAATTAGTGGTGGTATTTGTGACAACAATGATACTATCGTCATGTACAGCATTAAAAATTACAAATACTTGGAAAGCACAGGATACATTTTTAGGAAATTATAAAAAAATATTGGTGCTCGGATTAATTAGAAATGAGGACAGACGTATTCAGGAAAAGATGGAAAATCATTTTGTAAGTGACCTTCAAAAATTGGGTTACAACGCAGTATCTTCCTTACAGGAATATGGTCCAAAATTCTTTGATAAAATGGAAGAAAATGAAGGAATAAATAAATTAAGAAATAGTGGATTTGATGCAGTTGTAACTATTGTATTATTAAAAAAAATACGAGAAGAAAAGTACAATTCGCCAATAGATAATTCTAGAATTTGGAGTTACAGAAACAATATTTATAATCGTGTTTATGAACCAGGATATTATGTAATTGACACTAAATATTTTTGGGAAAGCAACTTTTATGAAATGGCTTCTCAAAAGTTGTTATACTCTGTTCAAACCCAATGTTTTAATATGGAAAATGCAGAAATTCTCGGTCATGAGTACGGAAAAATGATAGTCAAGAACTTGGTCAAGCAACATATGATTTCAAAGCAAAATGAATAATTCAGTTTCAGTAATAAAATTGAAATTCAATACCATGGAAAATAATTGGGCGAATCCGATAGAATTATTAAAATTCTGCGAAGCATTGCGATTGCGTTAACTACACATTCTAATGTAGAACCAGTTTTTCTATGCAATACATATCAGCATTTTGCAATGTATAATGATTTTCATTCATAAAAATTTTTCGTAAATTTTAGTGAAACCTTTAAGCTAAGAGGCTTATTTTTCTTTATTTGTAGTACACAAACCTTATTTTGCGAACACATTGTTTAGAATAACTATTGCCCACTGAATTTTTTGTCTAAGCTAATAGAATATCAAACGGATTCCATTGAAATCGTTTTAGAGTTTAATAAACTCTACCCTTCTATTCTTTGCTTTGTTCACCATGTTTTCATTTCCGGCTATCGGTTGCGTTTCACCTTTGCCATCTGTTTCGATTCGGTTTGGATCAATACCGAATGTTTTACATAATTCTGTCTTAACGCTTGTTGCCCTGCGTTTAGATAAATTCAAATTGCTAGCATCATCGCCATCGCTATCTGTGTGACCTATTACTATTACTTTTATTTTTACCGAAGTGTTATCTGTTAATACCTTCGCTATTTCTTTAATCGTAGCATACGATGCTGGTTTTATTATATCTGAGTTTACATCAAACTGAATTCCATAAGATATGAACTTGCCTGTTGTAAGCAATTTATTTCTCATATCTGGCAGGCCTGTGGCTATTCTAAAATTGGAAATAATTGGTTTTACCGCATCAGTAGTTTGTATTCTAAAAATATTATGCAGATAACCCTCAATTAAACCTCTAGGTAAGTCTAGAATTTTTGTTCGTTGGCATACATTCTAACTCATTGCTTTTGAACCTAAAAAACAAACATGGTATTTCATATCGGCGCTAAATGTAAATGAGCCACTTCCGTTGTCCTTATAACTACCAACAGACTCTGACCAATTCGTCCAATTCACTGCATCAAAGCCTGGCGTTATTTTTAATCCTGCTTTGCCTGGGATAGCGCCACCTTCGTTTGTATCACTCAGCGAGCCACATACAAAAATAAAATCTACATTATACATATATTCTGTACTAATTGCATTGTAGGGTACTATGTCAAATTCGATAGTACAATTGTCTGTAAATTTTTCCTTGGCTTCGGGTATATAAAATCCACCACCTGTCATTTGAAACCACCTTCCAGGAAATTTTGCAATGCTCACAATTTCGCCACTGCTATTCGTGTTCCATTGTAATGGGAAATCTCCAATGCCTTCAGCTGAAAAATCATCATAGAAAACAATTTTTTCGCCTGGAATGAAATCATATTTAGAAATTATTTTACCCTCATCATCTTGTGCAAAAACACTAACAGAAAGTAATAACAAAACTAGATGGATAATGTGTTTAGAGTTCATAAAATATTTTTTTCAAAGTTACATGATAGCTAAGGCTAGTATCTGACAATTATCATTGAGTTTATTGAATTATATCAGCCTGCAATAAGTGTTTTTGCTTCTGCAACAATGCCATCCATCCTGTTCTTCGAAATTCCTATTTTATGCAGCATATCGACTTGTTGTAAAAGAGCTGTGCATAACACTATCTCCATGGCCAAAATATTTTCTTTCTCTTTATTCGTAAGTGTTGTGAGGCAGGTAATAGGATATAATCCAGACTGATCGATTAAACTGCCTAAGTTTTTTTTCATTGGATAATCCCAACCAAGCAATCGCAAACCGACACAGCCTCCATATTTAATTGCGTCTGTTGAAAATTTTGTATTTGTAACAACACAGCAACGCAGAGGCTTTGAGTTAGTTGTTTTATTCCAATTGTTAAGCACATCTAAGTATCGCGAATGTATGTACAATGGTATTTTAACATCACTCACATTCCCAACACTATTATGAAATTTACATTCAATAAGCAAGTACTCAGTATTATTCTCCGCCAGTACATCTATTTCATGAGTTACACATGTACCTTCCAGAAAAACTTGAGTTTGAACACTATATGCTTGCCATGCAAAAATGGCTGCTATGTATTTTTCAAAAGGAAAACCTGTTGGTCCCAAATCCATAATGGCTCTTTTCAAATTATAACGTCCTGCAATGCTTCTAGAGCTGCGTTTCAATAAATTATATGCCACTTGATAGATTTTCTTAGTGGTCATACCATCATATATTTTGGATTCTATTTCAGAAATTATTGCATCAATCGTTATTTCATTTGCGCCAGACTTAGTTAGAGAACGTCTGAGTTTTTCTGATGAAAATGGCTCTTGTGAGCCTGAAGCTTTTGTGATAATAATATGTTTATGTTTCAATTTGTTTCCTTATTTTTCTTCTATTTGTATAATGTGAAGGTTAGCTTTACAAAGGTAGAGTTATGGGTTTCAATATGCAGTGTTTGGTTAAAATATTATAACTAAGGTTTAAATTTTTATACCTATTACATTTAGTCTTTATCCAAATTACGCTATAGGTTTTGAGGCACAAATATGCTAGTGCATTAGTTCGTCTTGTTAAGTACGAACAAGACGATACAGAAGATGTTGTCCATTCCACAACCCATTAACTTAGAGATTCTTTATTACAGTATCCCTTTTTTTCGAGGTTGAAACTAGCCTTAATTGCCGTTATGCTTCATACACCTTAGGCGGGAGGTAATAGGTTTAGGGTATCAAAAACTACTATAGCCTAAGAAGGAATATCCGCGTTGAATTTCGATATAACAAACAATTCGAATGAAATGTAGTAGCAAATTAAGTAACTACTAAAAAAATAGCCCAAAAGAAAATAGTTCCTTCTGATAAGTTTAATCGAAAGATCCTGAAACTCTAGTTATTCTAATTCATGACGGTCGCTAGCATCAATGATATTATTGTCTGACGGGTTTCGTTTTTCTAATTCCATGCCCTTTTGATTTTGTTCTGCAAGAGTCCAATCGTCTGTTGCTGAGGTTTGCAACCATACATGGCTCGACTTACGAAATACTTGAACCGACAACCCGAAGGTATTTGCAAACGCCGTTTCAAGTTCTGCAACTTGCATCTGTCCATTTATACTAATAGTTCCAGTCAAACTATTGTTTTGACTCTCTGCGATGGTCAATTCATTATTCAGCATGGTTTGCTTCGGTGAACCCTCGCCCTTTGAATGTGCCTGTTGATAAAATTCAATTTTTAAAAATGGAAATACTTCCTGAAACTCCTGTTGAATTGAACTCAATTTTTTGTCTTTATTTATTACTATTTTCATATCGTTAAGTTTTTACTTTCGTTGTTATTAGGCTCTTTTAACATCATAAATTCTCAAGTCCATTCTGAGTTTACGATGTTTAATAATGGACTCTTTCCCATTTCGAGCCGCCGTTTTAAATTAAAATAAATAGCAGGAAATTCGATTGGCGAGAAAGATTTATTGAATACAAAATCTCTTATGTGATAAATTTTATTTCCCATAGTTCCTACAATTTTGAGTGTGCAAACTACGATAAATAACACTTAGGAAAGCTGAGAATGGTCAGGTTTAAATCTGTTTTGTATCATGTAGAATAAATTTGAGGAAGTGATTACTACTAGGAATGGGTGGTTTATAATTCAAAAAATACTCTTCATGATGATAGCCATTTAATTTTGATTTACAATACCCGGGAAAGGTTACCTATTTTATTTTCCATCTCGTCACTCATGACGAGACCACTTTTATCCAAACTCGCACGTGAAGATACTGGAACTATAACTAAATTCTTCTGTGCTCAAACAATGGATAAAAGTTTGGCTACGATTTCAATATTTTTATATGCCTCAAATCTTAGGCCGTATCTCATACCCATGTGATTTGTGTCGCAGAAGATATCTTATCCAGACAAATTTGTTAGGATAAATGCCGATTTTTATTTTGTTAAGTTCAATTGTAGGTGCGAAAAATTGGTATGCTTGTGCCGATGAAATTGATGTTGATAACGAAGGAAGCATACAGCAATACCAATTGATGTTACAAAATTTCAATCGGTTTTAGATGTCTCATTAACTATTAACGAGACGAATTAGAAGATGTTTTCAATATTTGCAAACTATTGAATTACAGCTTCTTAATCATTTCAATATTTCTGATGCTGAATCTGAGTTAAACTGAGTGAGAAAGATATTTATAAAGAAACAAAAAATCAGCGTTCGTACTTGTTGCTTTCGCTTTTCGCACTTACGCTGATTTTTTGGGTGGGAATGAGCGAGTCTATATCGAACCAAAAATTCCTAGAAACCCTGCAAAATATGCATTCTCGATTGCAAGATGGGCTAGAAAAGAGATTATTAAAAGCTATATTAAATAATGAGTAATGGCATAAAAAAGGGGCAAATTGCTCCTTTTTTATGCCTACTAAATATATTATTTCTTCTTATCTATTTTAGTTGATTGTGCCAAATCCGACCCTGCTCATTTCTTTGCAGTTAAACTTTTGAATTACCATTCCCCAAATGACTGTTTCTGAATTCCTCAATCTTTTTCATGGCAACTTCATTTTGTGCCCTAGCTATTTCTTTCAATAAATCTGAATGCAATTGTTTTTCTATATCATTTCTTACTTTAGTTAATTCGTTTTGAGAATCAGCCTCTAGCTTCCTGATATTTTTTTGATTTTCTAAATACTCTTCGCTTCTATCATAAAGTTCAGCCTCTATATCTTTTTCTTTTCTATAGATTGCATAATCATAAGCACCAATAGGAGTTGATAACTTCGAAATAGTTGGTAATACTTCGATAATAATAAAAATTATTCTTATTAACCATAATAAAAATAAAATTTTTGAACCTTCTGGATCATATTCGGTGACATACTCCATTCTAGTTAGTTCTTCTGAATTTATACTATTTAAATTATTTGGTGTAGAAGTTGAATCAAGTGTAGAAGCCTCTTTAGAAACTGCTTTTAATTGTTTTTTTATTGTCTTGACAGGTCTTAATACCTGCCTTGAAGTTCTTGCAAGATCCGATAAAACCATATAATTGAAAACAAAACTATTATCGTGAAGCATCAGCACTGAGTCAATTGATTTCCCAGTTTCTTTCACTTTTACCTCTGCGCTATCAATACCGATTTCAACCGTATTTATCCTTGATTTAAGTCGATCTTTTTCTGTACTTAACTTAGTTTGCCAATCAATAAGGTACTCATCAATACTTTTCTTTAATGGTTCTAATTTTGTTTTATAAAATACGCCCTTGGTTGGATTTATTATTGGTACATATTTATTAAGCCTTGTACTCCATTTCTGTTTTTTAGCTGGTATCCTTTGGTAGGAAGAATTAGCATCTTGATAGTCTCTTTTTAATATTTCAAAATTTGCATCTCCTATAGGTTCACCATTATTAAGTTCATTTTCGACTTGGAATAATTGACCTTTAAGTGAACCCTCTCTTTCCTTTTGACCTTCAATGTTTTCTGCTTTTTTTTGACCTTCTTTTAGATTAATAATTTTATCCTGCTTGAACTTACTCTTATGAATTACAATACTATCTTTAAAAATAAGCAACTCCAAAGGAATAGAGATAACAAACGCAATTAAAAACCCTAAAATAAATCTAGTAATAAATGGAATCCAAAAAGATTGTACTTCTTTAGTTGGGTCTTTTTTTAAGGTTACTACCATGCTTCTATCAATACTGAATATTAAAGTTGCCCAAATTGTTCCAAAAATAATTGCACCTAAGTAACTGTGGCTAAAGTAATAACCTGCATAACTACCCGAACAAAAAGCTAATAAAGTGGTAACAAATATTGTGAAACCAATACCAGCTTGCCTATTATAGTCTGTAGGGCAATATTTAAGGATACTAATTTCGCACCCAGACAATAACCAAAAGAAATATTGTACTCTGCTATATTTAGCCTTATTAATTGAACTTATGTATGCAGATACTGCTTGGCGTTGCTCCTTATCTAGGTTGTCGAATTTTGATTTGCTCATAGAATTTATTAAAAGTATTATATAAAGTATTTGTTGATTTGTAGATAGTTATTAGAGGTCTAATAAATATAAACTGCATTAATATATAAATTGCAATTATCATAAAAATAATAGTTGTTCGTTGTTCCCCTTCTACAATCAAATTCTTGAAAGCAATCAAAATTGCTTTAGATCCAAGATATTTACTATTTGAAAAGTTATTATGAAAAAAGCTATTAAATAAAATTTCAGATTCTAAAAGCCTAATTGAGATCAAAATGGAAATAAGTACTATAAGAGGTTGAGCTAAAAAGGCAATAGATAGAATAACATTAAAAGATTTGCTATTATATATCCATTTAAATATTCTATATAGAATTTTTGAGAAATAATAGCAACAAATACTTGCCATAATAATACTGATTAACCAATTAATACAAGCTAAATAGTTAAATAGTATATAAGATACAAAAAAGAGTATTACAACTTGGAAAATATAAAATATTCCTGTTAATGCCAACTCTTTGCGGGTTCCAATACAGTAGTTAAGAATATTTGGATTAAAGCCAGAAATTTTTGCCAAAATAAATTCTATCTTTTCCATTTTTTACCTAAAACTTTATTTAATGTATCTAGCAATGTAAATTCCTTTTTTGGCTTTACAATTTTATCAAAGGACATAAACGATGTCTCAATTATATGGTCTGATAGTTGAGTAAAAGATAAGTCTATTTTTGGTAGCAATTTTTCTCCCATTGGCAATTGGGGTAATAAGGGTACTCTTGGCAACTGGTCAACTTCAATATTAATTTTCTTGGTTTCAATCTCAAATAAGTCATTATTTGCTCTAAGATAAAAATATTGGTTTTTTTTAGGTTTGAGTGTTATGCTAGTTTTATTGGTAACATCTTTCTCTTCATCATTATTAGAACATAAAAATATTTTTGTTGCATTCTTTATTTCCCAACTTAGTTTTATGGGCAAGGACTCAACTACAAAATCTAAATCAGATTTAAAATCAATTAATTCAATTTTTTTAAATACACTGACCGTAAGCTCACTTTCAATTTTAGTTTTCCCATCTAACGCTGTTACAACTATTTTATAGTGAGTGTCTTTTTGAGGTTCGATGTTTTTTTCTCCTCGATTATTCACTACATCACACGTACCATCAAAAAAAAGTTCTACTTTTTCAGTATTGTCAACATCCCATTTTAAATCGGTTGATTTGCCAAATTCGATTTTATGCTGTTTGCTTCTAAACTCATTTATTTTAGGTAATGCAAGAACTTCAATTCTTATTTCTTGTTCTGCTTTTCCGAAAGCGTTTTCAGCAGTTAGTTTATATATTGTCGATTGAGTAGTAGATACGGAAATTGAATTTTTGCCTGTTACATCTCCTATTCCAAAAATATTGATGCTTTCAAACTCTTCAACATCCCAAAATAAATCTACACTTTTGCCACTTAGAACAGAAGAAGAGTTAGAAGAGAAATTTTTCACAATCGGTTTAGTCATTAAACTACTAATCGCTTGATGCCATTGTTTGTAGCTTAATCTTTTATTCGGGTTCTTGTATCCATAATTTACAGTTTCGTCAAAAGCCTTTATGATACCACTTGGAAGTTGTTTTAATCTTTCAATGTACCAATCATAAGCTTGTGGTTCTCTAAAGTTGTTATCCTTTTTGTCGATTAGTGGATATTTGTATTTAGACAAATAGTTGTTCATCTCATCTCGTCCAATTGTTTTTAAGAAAAACAATGGATGAAAAGGAAACAAAATAAAATGCACACCAATGGCGACAGCCCATGTATCCGTATTAAAATCAACTTTTATTAAAGGTTTTCCACTTCTCAATTGCTCTTGAATTTCAGGGGCAAGCCAATCGCCAGGTTTTCCGAAAATTTCAGGATTATCATTTATTGCACCTCCTTCATAATCAATAAGACAAAGTTTGCCTTCGTTCATATTTACAAAGAAGTTTTTAGGATTTAGGTCTGCATAAATGAAATTCATATCACCCAAATGCTTGAAAGCTTCTACTAAATCATAAGCCATTTTTAACCTATGATTTACAGAAAGATTGTAAAATTCGTTCTTAAATCTCTTTCTTTTGTCTAAATCAGCGTCATTGACAACACTGTCAAATTCTATCCATTTATTGCTTTCTAAAAGATTAGCAGAATAGCCAATTACTCTTTTATTGTTAAGTGTTCCTTCAAAGCTAAACTGTGGCAATGCACCAAGTCCATTGACCTTGTCTAATGTTTTTTTGTTGTTTCTTTTTAATTTTTGATTGTATTTTGAAATTTCATCCTGAAATCTTCTGATGGTATTAAATCCTCTTTCATCGCTTCCGGTTCCATCATCCAGCAGTACTTTTATTACTTGGGTGCTTTTTAATTTTTTACCATTGGCTGATTTACAAAGATAAACTTCGCCAAAGCCACCACTTGCAAAAGGTTTGTCGTCAATATCAATGTGATTGATGTTGTCAAACTCATTGTTTAGATTGGTGGACTTATAAAGATTATTATTGAGCTGGATTGTTTTCAATTACTTCATCATTTAAATGGTTATTGTTGGTTTCAATTCTTTTATTATTTTGATACTGCAAAACCTGTGGAGTAATTAAGATGCCAATACTTGCATCATCATCGATTATTGGTTTTATTGTTTCTAAATAATTACTAACAAACTCATTTAAGTTTTCACGGTTGGGTTCAGATACTTCTTCAAAATACAGCTTCAACTTTTGAAAAAACAAGTTCATCGTTTCTTCAAACTTTATCCATTTACCAGCAGAATTACTACCCATATTCAACTGGTCATTTGAAAAAACACCATCAGTACAAATCATTAAAATGTCTCCGAAAAAATTATCTTTCTTCAAATTGATTAGACTTGGTTCTGCTTCTTGAAAAGAAGAATTTGCCGAAATTAATCTATACAAAGCTTCTTTGCCTCCTTGTGGTATAGAATGAGGGTTTAGCAGATTTACAGCATTCCACGGAAATAAATATGTACTTGGAAATTCGTTAAAATTTCCTTTTATATGCCATATTGCTCCA
>Ga0315903_10009268_pt1 | contig 11931 bp, 7 predicted proteins | sample LakEriMetagenome_7_FD_203524 | JGI IMG/M metagenome (GOLD analysis project Ga0315903, IMG submission 203524) | Freshwater fungal communities from buoy surface, Lake Erie, Ohio, United States - Buoy 2 MA119 | ecosystem: Environmental > Aquatic > Freshwater > Lake | place: USA: Lake Erie, Ohio...
ATGCACTTTATTTAAAAGGCTTGGTCAATTTCAATGACAACTTGGGCATGTTCTCGTTCATTACCAAACAGGATTTGTCTGAACGCGATCAAAAAGCAGCCAAAGATTCTTTTGAATCATTCAAAGAACTGGTCACTCGATTTCCTGAATCAAAATATGCCTCCGATGCGCGCCAACGCATGACCTACATTGTCAATTCGCTGGCGTCTTACGAGGTTCATGTGGCTCGTTATTACCACAGCCGTGGCGCGCATGTGGCCGCCATCAACCGCGCACAAGTAGCCATTACCGATTATCCAGGTGTGCCAGCCAACAAAGAAGCTTTGCAAATTTTGGTGATGTCTTACGACGCGCTGGGAATGAAAGAATTGAAGGCCGACTCACAACGCATCCTAGACAAAAATTATCCCGAAACCTCCAGCGCACCCAGCCAAAAACCTAGCGCGTGGTGGAAGATTTGGTAAGCACCTCCAGCGCTGATACAAACTCAGCTTCGGTGTGTATTCTTCTCATGGGTGGCAAGCAAGCCATCAGGCGACGGCCATAAGCCATGCCAGTGAGGCGAGGATCACACACCACCAAAAAGCCCTGGTCTTTTTCACTGCGAATCAAACGCCCTGCTCCCTGCTTCAAGGCCACCGCGGCTTCCGGAATGCTGTAGTCAGAGAAAGAGCTCTGACCAGATAATTCAAGCCTTTGAGATCGAGCTTCTACCAATGGGTCATTTGGTGGAGGAAAAGGCAGTTTGTCAATCACAACCATCTGCAATGCTTCGCCTGGCACATCAAAGCCTTCCCAGAAGGAGGCGGATGCAACCAGCACACATCCCTGCCCGCCCTGGCTGGTGCCTTCCCTGAATCTTTCCATCAAGCGACGTTTGGGCCCTTGCCCTTGCACCAGGATCTCCAATTCACCCGTGTGTCCGAGGGCTGCAGTCAAAGATTCGCCTATTTGACGCATGGCATTCAGGGTGGTGGTGAGCACCAATGTTCTGCCTCCTAAGCTTCTCGCATGTTTTTCAACCCATTCGGAAACGCGGCGGATGTGGCTTGTGTCGTTGGGCTTGGGCATGGTTGGCGGCACATAAATAGCTGCCATGTTGGCGTAATCAAAAGGACTCGCAACCCTGAGTTTGCGTGCATCACCCAATCCACAAGGCTCGGTAAACCAGCGCATTTGATCGTCTTCACCCAAAGTGGCAGAAGTAAAGACCCAGGACTTTTGAATGGCTGCATCTTGTTCATTTTGAGCATGTCGGTGCAGCATGTGTGTTTGCACGGCTTTGGAAATATCAAGCGGCGATTCAACCAAGCGCATTTGCGCGCCAAGCTCAACCCAGCGCACCGCCCCCTCTGCACAGGGATCTTGGAAATCTTGAATCAAGCGCAATTGCATTGAAACCCTTTCATGCAAACGCACAAAATCAGGGGCCATCTCGCTCACCGTATCCAGAGCAGCCAGTGCCGCTTGCAGTGCAACTTGAAGCTGTGCCATGGCCGTTAACCAATCGGCGGTTTCAATGTCATCGGGAACTGGATCGATCCAACGCAAACGAGAGCCGGAGCGAACATGCTGCGCTGTGAGGCGCAAATCACGTGCGGATTTTTCAAGCACGCTGCAAATCAAATTCCAATCAACAAGCCCCCTGGCCAATTGAACACCCGCACCCAAAATGTCACGAGTTAGTTCTAGCAATTGGCTGGTGCTCAGGTGGCGTCCTAAAAAATGAATGCCGATTTCATTCAACTGATGGGCTTCATCAAAGACCACTGTTTGAACCGATGGCAGCAACTCTGCCATACCCGTGTCGCGAACATTCAAATCGGCAAAAAACAAATGATGGTTGATGACCACCACGTCGGCTGACATGGCTTCTTTGCGAGCCAAATTGACATGGCAGGATTTGAAATTGGGACATGGCGATCCCAAGCAATTGTCTCGGGTTGAAGTCACAAGCGGTATCACTGGCGAACGGTCGTCCAACCCAGACAACTCCGACAAATCGCCCGTGCGAGTCGATTGCGCCCATGTTTCAATTTTGCTCAGTGCATGCATGTGAATGCGCAGTGAAGCATCGTGACTTTGTCTGGCTTGTGACAAGCGCAAGGTGCACAAGTAACTGCCACGGCCTTTTAACAAGGCGACCCGGATGGGTAACTTCAAGGCATCAATTAATTTGGGGATATCGCGGGAGAAGAGTTGATCTTGAAGGGCTTTGGTTGCCGTAGAGACCAAGGCCCTTTGGCCGCTTAACAGAACGGGTACCAAATATGCATAGGTTTTTCCAACCCCAGTACCGGCTTCAACCACCAACTCCCCACCGTTTTGGAGAGTTTCGGCAACGGCCATGGCCATTTGTGTTTGACCTGAACGCGCTTTAAATTGAGGGGTTGCTTGCGCAATCACGCCCTCATCAGAAAAAGTAGCAGCGACGGCCTGAAGGAATTGTGTCAAGGTCGCGCCTTGTCAAGGCTGGTATCCATGGTCTTGTCAGTCAATCGCTGAAGCCGTTCGTTTTCTTTGAGTGCTCTTTGACGTGTATTGAGTTCAATTTCTCGTTGGTCTAGGGGTCTCAAACTCTGGTACTTTTGCTGCCGAGCATTGGACAAACAATCATTCACAGCAAACTTTTGCCAACAAGCCTTGGCATTAACTTGAAATTGATCAAAGACTTTCTTTTTTTCTTCGGCCAATACCACTCTCTGAGCCTCAATCAAAATTGATTCTGCGTTAGCAGCCAAATTGGATGTTTCAGCTTGAGCCATGCTGAACAAAAAGGACCACCCAGCAATCCCTAAGTAGATTGGTTTCAACCAAAAATTCATTTTGAAATTAGGTAATGTGAGTATCTACCGTACGATGTTCAAGGGCCAAAAATTCAGATGATTGCATTTCGTGCAATCTGGATATGGTTCTTGGAAACTCATGTGACAGCGGACCTTCTGTGTAAAGCGCCTCGGGTGCAACTTCGGCTGAAAGAATCAATTTAACACGTCTGTCGTAGAGAACATCAATCAACCAAGTAAATCGCCTTGCTTCTGATGCCAGCCGAGGGGGCATCAAAGGAACGTTGCTCAAGAGCACCGTGTGAAACTGAGTGGCAATTTCCAAATAATCATTTTGTGACCTAGGGCCTCCGCACAGAGCCCTGAAGTCAAACCACACCACGCCGCCTGCACGACGTTTGGATGTGATTTGGCGAGCTTCAATGTTCAAAATAGGATCTTCATCTTGGCCACTGGCCAGCCGATTGAATGCATCTGCCATTTCAATGTCAGCCGATTCGCCCAAGGGGCAATGGTAGAGCTTAACCAACTCAAGGGTTCGACGCCGATAGTCGGTGCCATTGTCAACGTTCAGCACTTCCATGCGCTGGTTCAGCAACGCTATCGCAGGCAACAAACGATCGCGGTGCAAGCCATCGGGGTACAAATTGTCGGGTTTGAAATTAGAGGTGGTGACAAAGCTCACGCCATTTTCAAACAGCGACACCAGCAGACGATGCAAGATCATGGCATCGGTAATGTCAGCCACGTGGAACTCATCAAAGCAAATGAGTTGGTAGCGCTTGGCCATGCGTCGACCCAGTTCATCCAAAGGGTTGACGGTGCCTTGCATCAAGGCCAGCTCGCGATGCACTTCCCGCATGAACTCGTGGAAGTGCAATCGCGTTTTATCTTTCACGGGAACTGCGTTGTAGAAGCAGTCCATCAAGAAACTCTTGCCACGGCCTACACCACCAAACATGTAAACGCCGCGAGGCAGTTCGGGCTTTTTCTTTAAGAATCTGAAAGGACTTTTAATGCTCTCTTGATAAGCAGCCCATTCTTGTGCGCAGCGCTCTAAAGCTTCCACAGCACGCAATTGCGCGGGGTCAGCCTGATAGCCTCTGTTCAGAAGTTCTTGGTCATAGGCTGAGCGAACGGACATGGGCAACTGCTTCAAAAATGGTTATTTGGAATGAGAAAACCCGGGACTGGCCCGGGCTTCATAGTGTAACGAGACTTGAAAAACTTAGAAGTTCAAGGTCCGTTTGTCCACAGCCAAGGCAGCTTCTTTGGTGGCTTCGCTCAAAGAAGGGTGCGCATGGCAGATTCGGGCAATGTCTTCGGCACTGGCGCGGAATTCCATGGCCACTACAGCCTCAGAAATGAGCTCGCTGGCCATCGGACCCACAATGTGAACGCCCAAGATTTCGTCGGTCTTAGCGTCGGCCAAGAACTTGACCATGCCAGTGGTATCGCCCAAAGCACGTGCACGGCCATTGGCCAAGAATGGAAACGTACCCGCTTTATAGGTCACACCGTCTGCCTTGAGCTGTTGCTCAGTACGGCCGACCCAAGCAATTTCGGGGCTGGTGTAAATGACCCAAGGGACGGTGTTGAAGTTAACATGCCCATGTTGACCAGCAATGCGCTCGGCCACGGCAACGCCCTCTTCCTCCGCTTTGTGCGCCAACATGGGACCACGCACCACGTCGCCCACCGCCCAAACGCCTGGCAAGTTGGTTTTGCAATCAGCGTCCACCACAATGGCGCCGCGCTCGTCCAATTGGAGGCCCACCGCTTCGGTGTTCAAACCAATGGTGTTGGGCACACGGCCAATGGATACGATCAATTTGTCGGCATCAATGCTTTGGGCTTCCCCTTTGGCATTGGTGTAGGCCACTTTGACGCCTTTTTTGCCGTTTTGAATCTCACCCACTTTGACGCCGAGTTCAATTTTCAAGCCCTGTTTGTCGAAAGCTTTTTTGGCTTCCTTGGCAATCTGCTCGTCCACTGCGCCCAAGAAAGTTGGCAAACCTTCAAGGATGGTGACTTTTGAGCCCAGACGTCGCCAGACAGAGCCCATTTCCAAACCGATCACACCAGAGCCAATGAGTACCAATTTCTTGGGCACAGCGCCAACCTTCAAAGCGCCGTCGTTGGACAAGACATTGACTTCATCAAAGGGTGTGCCAGGCAACGCACGCGCATTGGAGCCAGTGGCCACAATGATGTTCTTGCCCACCAAAGTTTCGTTGGCTGCGCCCGTGACATTGACTTCGTAACCACCTTCAACAGCTTTGCTGAATGCAGCACGTCCGTGGAAGAAAGACACCTTGTTCTTTTTGAACAAGTACAAAATGCCATCGTTGTTTTGCTTCACAACGGTGTCTTTGCGAGCAATCATCTTGGACACGTCCATGCTGACGCCCTTCATCTCAATGCCGTGATCGGCAAAGTGATGGTTGGCTTGCTCAAAGTGCTCGGAAGACTGCAGCAATGCTTTGGAAGGAATGCAACCGACGTTGGTGCAAGTACCGCCAAGGGCTGGCGCCCCAGCCGCGTTTTTCCATTCATCAACGCAAGCCACTTGGAAACCCAATTGGGCTGCGCGAATGGCGGCAATGTAACCACCAGGGCCGCCACCAATGACGACCACATCAAATTGTTTGCTCATGCGAATGTGTCCTTAGATGTCAAACAACAAGCGTGATGGATCTTCCAACGCTTCTTTCATGGCCACCAAGCCCAAAACAGCTTCACGGCCGTCAATGATGCGGTGGTCGTAAGACATGGCGAAATAGTTCATGGGGCGAACCACCACTTGGCCGTTTTCAACCATGGCGCGATCTTTGGTAGCGTGCACGCCCAAGATAGCTGACTGAGGTGGGTTGATGATTGGGGTTGACATCATGGAGCCAAAGGTACCGCCATTGGAGATGGAGAACGTACCGCCGGTCATGTCTTCAATGCCCAACTTACCGTCTTTGGCTTTGGCGCCAAATTCAGCAATTTTCTTTTCGATGTCGGCAAAGCTCATTTGGTCGGCGTTGCGCAAAATAGGCACCACCAAACCGCGGGGTGAGCCCACAGCAATACCAATGTCGAAGTAACCGTGGTACACGATGTCGTTGCCATCCACAGAGGCATTGAGCACTGGGTATTTCTTCAAGGCATGCACAGCGGCTTTGACGAAGAAGCTCATGAAGCCCAACTTGATGCCGTGTTCTTTTTCGAACTTGTCTTGGAAGCGCTTGCGCATATCCATGACAGGCGCCATGTTGATTTCGTTGAACGTGGTCAAGATGGCATTGGTCGATTGCGATTGCAACAAACGCTCGGCCACGCGGGCACGCAAACGTGTCATGGGCACGCGCTGCTCAGGACGATCACCCAAGTTGACTGCAGGTGCAGCCACTTGAGGCAATGACGATGTGGGCACGCCCGTAGGAATAGACACTTGCGCAGCTGGCTTAGCACCACCAGCTACAGCAGACAACACATCACCTTTGGTGACGCGGCCGTCTTTGCCAGAACCAGCGACTGAGCCAGCAGCCAAGTTGTTGTCGGCCATCAGCTTGGCGGCAGCGGGCATGGCCACGCCAGCCATGCTGGTGCTTTGTGAGGCAGGTGTAGCAGCTGGTGCGCTGGCGACAGGTGCAGCAGCGGCTGCAGGCGCAGCGGCGGCCACTTTGCCGTCTGTGTCAATGCGAGCAATCAGTTGCTCAGCAGTCACAGTACCGCCGTCGCCCACCAAAATTTCAGACAACACACCCGCGGAAGGTGCAGGCACTTCCAACACCACTTTGTCGGTTTCAATTTCGATCAAGATTTCGTCGGCTGCAACACTGTCGCCCACTTTCTTTTTCCACTGCAACATGGTGGCTTCTGCCACGGACTCAGACAGCTGAGGAACTTTCACTTCTACGATAGCCATTTCAATTCTTTCTAAATAGGTTCAATCGATGTTTGCGCCAGACCTTACTTGGTCAACACAAAGCCTTTAATCTTGCCGAACGCGCCGTCGACCAAGGCTTTTTGCTGCTCTTGGTGGAGGTGTGAGTAACCCACAGCAGGCGATGCAGAAGCGGCACGACCGGAGTAACCCAGGCGCTGACCTTCTGTCATGTTCTCGTGGATGTAATGCTGAACAAAGAACCATGCGCCTTGGTTTTGTGGCTCGTCTTGCGTCCACACCAACTCGGTGGCGTTGGGGTACTTTTTCATCTCGGCAGCAAAAGCTTTGTGAGGGAATGGGTATAACTGCTCGACACGCAAAATAGCCGTGTCGTCTGCACCCAATTCTTCACGCTTTTTGACCAAGTCGTAGTAGACCTTGCCTGAACACACCAACACACGCTTGACCTTGTCAGCCTTGAGTGCTTTGTTTTCAGGGATCACGGTTTGGAATCCACCTTTGGTGAACTCAGACAAAGGTGATGTGGCATCCTTGTTGCGCAGCAAAGACTTCGGAGTGAAGATGATCAATGGCTTGCGCAAATTGCGAACCATTTGACGACGCAACACGTGGAAGATTTGGCTGGCGGTGGTTGGCTGAACAATCTGCATGTTGGTGTCGGCCGCCAACTGCATGAAACGCTCCAAGCGCGCTGAGCTGTGCTCTGGGCCTTGACCTTCGTAGCCGTGAGGCAACATGAGCGTCAAGCCATTCACACGGCCCCACTTCACTTCACCCGAGGCAATGAACTGGTCAATCACCACTTGCGCGCCGTTGGCGAAGTCGCCGAACTGAGCTTCCCAAATCACCAGGGTGTTGGGATCGTTGGAGGCATAGCCGTATTCAAAACCAAGCACAGCCTCTTCGGACAAGATCGAATCGATGACAACAAAGGGGGCTTGATTGTCGGCAACATTTTGCAAAGGCACATAAGTGCCTGTGTCCCACTTTTCACGATTTTGATCGTGAATCACAGCATGACGGTGCGTGAAAGTGCCTCGTCCGCAATCTTCGCCTGACAAGCGCACTGGGTAGCCGCTGGCCACCAAGGAGGCAAAGGCCATGTGCTCACCCATGCCCCAATCGACGGGGATGTCGCCACGTCCCATGGCGGCACGGTTGTCGTATACGTTCTTCACCAACTGGTGTGGGGTGACAGTGCTTGGCAGTGTGGTGATTTTTTCAGAAATGCGTTTCCATTCTGCCAATGGAATGGCAGTGGTGCCTGCATCGGTCCATTTTTCGTTAAGGAACGGCGCCCAATCGACAGAAAACTGGGTTTTGAAATTGGTCAAAACAACTTCGTCTTCGGTGTGCTTGCCAGCATCGAGCGCTGCGCGGCAGGTCTTGACCATGTCGTCGCCCAAGGTTTCACCCAAACCTTGTGAAGCCAAGCGGTCGGCGTACAACTTGCGAGTACCTGGATGGGCCGCGATTTTCTTGTACATCAATGGCTGCGTGAGGCTAGGCGTGTCTTGCTCGTTGTGACCCAATTTGCGGAAGCAAATGATGTCGAGCACCACATCTTTTTTGAACGTCATGCGGTACTCAAGCGCAATTTGCGTAGCCAAGACAACGGTTTCTGGATCGTCTGCATTCACGTGCAACACAGGCGCTTCCACCATCTTCACGATGTCGGTGCAATACACCGTTGAGCGCATGTCACGAGGGTCGGAGGTGGTGAAACCAATTTGGTTGTTGATGATGATGTGCACTGTGCCCCCGGTGGAGTACCCACGGGTTTGGGCCAGCGCCAAAGTTTCTTGGTTGACACCTTGACCAGCAAAGGCGGCATCGCCGTGAACCAACACGGGCAACACCTGTTTGCCATGGGGATCGGCACGGCGGTCCATCCGGGCACGCACAGAGCCTTCCACAACGGGGTTCACAATTTCTAGGTGTGAAGGGTTGAAGGCCAAAGACAAGTGAACGGGGCCACCTCGGGTGCTGATGTCTGAGCTAAAGCCTTGGTGATACTTAACGTCACCTGCTGGCAAGTCTTCAGGCGCTGTGTGATCGAATTCAGCAAACAGGTCTTTGGGCAACTTGCCCATGGAGTTGACCAGCACGTTTAAACGACCGCGGTGAGCCATGCCAATTACAATTTCTTGGACGCCCTTTTCGCCAGCAGACTGAATGAGTTCATCCATGGCGGCGATGAAGGTTTCACCACCCTCCAAGGAGAAACGCTTTTGACCCACATATTTGGTGTGCAGGAAACGCTCCAATCCTTCAGCCGCGGTCAAGCGATCGAGAATGTGTTTCTTTTGATCAGAGTTGAAGTTGGGTTTGCTGCGAATGCTTTCCAACTTCTGTTGCCACCAGCGCTTTTCAGCTTGCTCCGTGGTGTACATGAATTCGGCGCCCAAGGTACCGCAATAAGTTTCGCGCAAAGCATTGAGCAATTCGCGCAAAGGCATGGAATTTTTACCAAAGAATGTGTTGCTGGTGTCAAACACGGTTTCTTGGTCGGCATCGGTAAAGCCGTAAAAGGCAGGATCGAGGTCTGGAATGTTGGGACGCTCTGTGCGCTTCAAGGGATCGAGATCGGCCCAGCGTTGACCCACGTTTCGGTAGGCTGCAATGAGTTGCTGTACGGCGGTTCGCTTGCGACCCATTTCGGCATCGGCACTGGCCATGACCACTTTGGTACCACCTTGTTTGGCACGTTCGGCAAAGGCATTGATGACGGGCAAATGGGGAACGTCTTTGGCAGATGAGCCATCGACTGCAGGAACGTGTTGCAAGGCGTCGAAGTATTCGCGCCAGCTGTCGGGAACACTGCCAGGATTGGCCAGATAGTTCTCGTACATTTCCTCCACGTAAGGCGCATTGCCTCCGAAGAGATACGTGTTGCCTTGGTAGGCGGCGTAGACGGATTTTGTCTCACTCATTTTTCGCTGACCTTCGCCCCCCTTCAGGGAGCATTAGTTGGTTGAAATACCTTCCGCGACACGGCTGAACCGGTTGGCGGATGCGACTGTGGCATGGGAAGGGCCTTAGTAACTGGCGCATTATCCCATTGATTTGATGCGAACGGCTTATTTAATTGATGCTTTGACCAAATCAGCAATTTGAAGCAAAGCGCTGGGGTCGTCCATGGTGGTCAGATCGCCAGGGTCTCGGCCCTCACAAACGGCTTGAATGGCCCGGCGCAGCAGTTTCCCGCTGCGAGTTTTGGGCAAAACCGACACAAAGCGAACGCGTGCAGGACGGGCCACAGCCCCCAAAGAGTTGTCGACCACCTTCATGATTTCACCTTCAAGCTTGAGTAAAGCTTGTGGGTCATTCAACAGGGTGCCGTCTTTGAGCACAGCAAATGCCATGGCGACTTGGCCTTTGAGATTGTCGGCCACCCCCACCACAGCCACCTCCGCCACTGCGGCGTGTCCTGAAATGCTTTCCTCAATTTCACGAGTGCCCAAACGGTGGCCGGCCACGTTGATGACATCGTCCGTTCGGCCCAAAATGAAGAAGTAGCCGTCTTCGTCTTTGATGCCCCAATCGAAGGTGGAATAAACCATCTTTCCGGGTACGGTGGTCCAGTAGGTTTTGACAAACCGATCGTCGTCGCCCCATACAGTTTGCAAACAACCAGGGGGCAAAGGGCCTTCGATGGCCACCACGCCTTTTTGGTTGGGCTGTGTGAGTTCCTCGCCCGTTTGATCGTCCAACAATTTAACGTCGTAGCCATAAACAGCTTTGCCTGGCGAGCCAAACTTGCTCAGGGTTTTTTCAATGCCATTGCACACGGTCAAGATAGGCCAACCCGTTTCGGTTTGCCAATAATTGTCAATGATCGGCTTGCCAAGGCCCTCCGAAATCCATTTGGCGGTTGGCTCATCAAGGGGTTCGCCTGCCAAAAACAAGGCTTTCAAGCTGGATAAATCGTATTTGCTCAGTAGCGCAGGATCTTGTTTCTTCAACACCCGAATGGCTGTGGGTGCACTGAACATGACCGTCACTTTGTACTTCTCAACCAAGCTCCACCAGATTCCACCATCAGGCCGCGTTGGCAAGCCTTCATAAAGGATGGTGGCCATACCGCCAATGAGGGGGCCGTAAATGATGTAACTGTGGCCAACTACCCAACCGATGTCGCTGGTGCAAAAAAATGTCTCGCCAGGTTTGCCGCAAAAAATATGGGGAATGCTAGAGGCCAAGGCCACGGTGTAACCACCAGTGTCACGCTGCACGCCTTTAGGCTTGCCAGTGGTGCCAGAGGTGTACAAGGTGTAGCTTGGATGAGTGGCATCTACCCACTCGCATGGCACCACATCGTTCAGGTGTTTTTCACGCAAGTTGGACCATTGCACATCGCGACCTTCGGTGATGGCCATTTTGGCAAGACCACGGTCAACCAACAACACCGAATCTGGTTTGTGAGAAGACAAGCGAATGGCTTCGTCCAGCAATGGCTTGTACTCCACGACCTTGCCGCCACGAGAGCCCGCATCTGCACTCACAATGACTTTGGGTGATGCATCTTCAATGCGTGACGCCAAAGAGCCCGAGGCAAATCCACCAAACACCACAGAGTGAATGGCGCCAATTCGAGCACATGCCAGCATGGCAAAGGAAGCCTCTGCAATCATGGGCAGGTAAATCAAGACACGATCACCTTTTTTGACGCCCAAAGACAACAGGGATGCGGCCATGCGTTGCACTTCAGCATGCAATTGCTTGTAGGTGTATGTGCGCTCTTGATCTGTTTCTGTAGAGACAAAGATCAGCGCAGCTTGGTCACCTCGATCTTTCAAATGGCGATCAATGGCGTTGTGACACAGATTGGTTTCGCCGCCCTTGAACCATTTGGCAAACGGCGGATTGCTGAAGTCACAAATTTCTTGCGGCGCTTTGTGCCATTCAATTTGTTGGGCTTGCTCAGCCCAGAAAGCATCACGGTCTTGAATAGAACGTTGGTGAAAATCTGAAAATTGACCCATGGTGTCTCCTGTCGCTGCTGTCAGGCAAATCTTTGCAATGAACAGTCCTATTTTGCAATCAATGACAGGCGAGCCTTGCACACAAGTTCAGTGAATGGGTCTCGCCATCTGAATTTATAATTATTCATGATGGACTTGCTGGAAGCTGACTTTACAAACAAAAGCCCTGATCCCAATTAAGCCAATGCCTTGATCCAAGTGTGAACTTGCTTGAAGTCTGGATTTTCAGCAGACCGAAGCCATTCAAACAAAACCATTTCTG
>Ga0315903_10009270_pt1 | contig 11929 bp, 8 predicted proteins | sample LakEriMetagenome_7_FD_203524 | JGI IMG/M metagenome (GOLD analysis project Ga0315903, IMG submission 203524) | Freshwater fungal communities from buoy surface, Lake Erie, Ohio, United States - Buoy 2 MA119 | ecosystem: Environmental > Aquatic > Freshwater > Lake | place: USA: Lake Erie, Ohio...
GCTCGGTACCAACGGCCGATGCTCGTCTTCGCGCCGGTCCAGACCGACCGCGCGGTTGACTCGCTCAAGGAGCTGAAGCGCGAGTTCGAGGAATATGTCTCGACTCGTCCGGCCACCGCGGCCGAGGTCGCGAACGTCATCGCCAACGATGTGCGTGCACTACCCGGTTCCTTCGAGACCGCGGCCTCGGTGCGCTCGGCGATAAATTCCATCCTTCTCTACGACCGTCCCGACGACTGGGTGCGCACCCTGAAGGCGCGTACCGAGGCGCAGTCCGTCGACTCGATCAACGCCGCGGCGCGTGCGGTGATCCGTCCCTCGGCGATGACCTGGGTGGTGATCGGCGATCTTGCCAAGATCGAGCAGGGTATCCGTGCGCTTGGCCTGGGCGACGTGCAGATTCTAGACCTTGACGGCAGAGCGCTGCGATAAGCGGCGCTATCCAAGGAGTCAGATCACGACCACGCGACGAGATTGTGTCATCGCTGGCGGAATCTTCGCCCGTGGATTGATGGGGTGATTTTTCGTTGGAGATCGCAGACTCCACAAGATGTCCAAACTGTGGGACGTCCCTCACTGTGCGGCGCTGCACTGAACACGGACAGAAACGCGATTTCGGTTGGCCGACGTTTAGTCATTTCGTTAGCAAAGGAATCGAAAGTTTGACTCACGCCGACTTGAGACTCTGGAAAACGAGCTGGTTTTTACGGTCGAAGATTAGGTTTTTGACTAAAGACTTCTTCGAGGAGCGCCGAGTCCGTTACCTGCTGCGCTTCCAGCGGTATATCGTTCTTAGCGTCGTATTCTTTGGCGTGATGGCACTAATTTCGAATGGTGCGTTGGCGACGTCAGAGCCACCGGTCGAAGAGATCGAAGTGCAGAGCGGTTTTCTCACCGCGCGTGACGTACAGACTGTCGGTCAGTTGCTCGCGGCTGAAAAGATTTTTGAAGACCTCCAAGGCCGTTCCCCAAAAGCAGAATTGCGCTTCAAGGTGTTCGGACGAAAAAATGCTAATCAGTGGAAAGATGTCGGCTTGGAGCTGATGACTCGCGACGGTAGGGTACCGGTGACGCTCGATCAAGATGGGCGGTTTGCCATCGATGATGCATGGCGATCACTCGATCCTGATGCCAAGCTACGCAGTCGCCTGCGGGATGGCAGAGTCACGTGGCGTGCCGATATACGTTCGCCCGGTAGCACCACGCGTACCAGACGACTTGGGGACTTGCGTCTCCAATGCGAGGCGAGCTTTTGGAGTGGAGTCGCCCGTGGGACTACCGGTAGCTTCAAAGCAATGAACCGAATGCTTAGATCTACTTTGAACGGCTGCGATAGCAAGTGGTTCGGATGGAGCGCATTCGCAGACGAACCGGTTTTCGGTATCCGCTTCGTTCATGGCGACAAAGCTATGCATGTGCCTCTGCGCCAGATTGGCGGGCTCGGCGATCCTTCATTCCCTGGATATGACTGGGCGTATGCGCTTCGCGAAAGCATGTACCGCCTGTATTTGGGTGATAATCGCTGGCCGGACGACACAATCGTTGAGTTTCAATATATCGACGACCCGATAGTTCCCTCCGAACCTGATCTTCTTGCATCGTCTAATCGTCTCGCTACAGCGGCTCGTCTGCTGCAGCCGGGCGCGACCACCTTGAAAGAGGTCAATAAACAGCTAGGCAGCAGTCAGGGGACGCTACGTTACAACGATGGTCGGTCTGCGGTGCTCTACAGGCTCACCGGGCGTGAGAGGCTCGAGCTCGTAACTTTCTTCGATAGCGAAGATCGGCTCGTCAAGTACGAATTACGAATGACAGATGTTCAAAAACTAAAGTCTTCTGTCCCCGTTCCATGGTGGCGCTAAGACGATCTCGTCTCTATAAGCGCCTGTCAAAAACACGATATTTACTTACACATTCTCTTACACACGGGTTAGTGACACGTGTAAGTCATTGAAGGCCAACAGGGAACACGAACTGCAGTCTTCTCATAATCCCTTGGTCCTTGGTTCGAATCCAAGCGGGCCCAGTCTTACGCCAGCAGTGTTTCAAATCACGGCGCGGTGATTCGGAAAACGACATTGATCTTGGGTGGTTCGCCGAAGTAGGCGACTTCCTCCTCGCCGATGAGTTCTGCGCCCATACGTTGCATTGCGATGCGCGAGCGCATGTTCTGAGCTCCCACATGGAAGATCACTTTTTTCACATGCCGAAAAGCATGATCGAGCATGAGCCGCTTGACGCGCTGGTTGGTACCGCCACCCCATTGGATCCCGAGCAAAAAAAGTATGGCCGATCTTGATCTCACTCGCTTCGGCATTGTGATGATAGAACCGAGTGCTGCCGACGGCGCTACCGTCCGCCTTGTTGCGGATCGTGAATGCGCTACCCGATGCCAACGCGCCATCAAAATAAGTACGAAACATCTAACGGGTCGCTGGACACGGCCAGAAGTTCCTCAAATTCGTCTGGTTGAAGCGGCGTCAGGATGACGCGGTCATCCTCAAGGATCGGTTACAGGTCCATGCTCGAAGCATAGTCGAACTATTTAGCTTCGATTAGTTTTGAGAGGCGGGACGTCGCGCATACCAGCCAAACATCGCGATGATCGCGTAGCAGGCCGCTGGCAAGACCAGCGCTACCGACAAGCTGCCGCTCAGATCAGCAAGTACGCCGGTTAGAAGCGGCACGATAGCGCCCCCGACGATCGCCACATTGATGATCCCAGAGCCGTCGGCGGCGCGTGGACCAAGCTCTTCTGACGCGAGCGTGAAAATGGTGGGAAACATGATCGAGTTCATGAGTCCGATCGCTAGAAGTGAATAGCCTGCGAGCGCCCCCGATGCAGTGGTGGCGCAGGTTAGCAGAACGAGTGCGCCGACCGCCGCGATGGCCAGCAGTTTGCCGGGACTCACGAACCTCAAAACGGCAGATCCGACGAACCGACCAATCATCGCACCGCTGAAGTAAACGCCGACCAACTTGCCTGCCGATTGCTCGTCGAGCCCCAAGACGTGCTGCTGTGATAGGTAGTTGACGATCAACGATCCGATAGCAACTTCCGCACCGACATAAAAAAAGATACACGCTGCACCGAAGCCGAATCGTGGCTGTTTGAGCAAGTCTATGCCTGCAAAAAACGAGCTACTTTCGTGCTTCTCGTCGGCGAGGGCATTTCGAAACCACCAAACTATCGCTGCAACTACAGCGATCGCTAACGCGAGCGAAGAGTAACCAATGACGATAGCGTTCGTCTCGGCGACTCGATATTCGCGCAGTTGCTCGCCGCTAAGTTGGTCTGCACTCACCGATGCTAATCCGCCCAAAATCAATATCGCACCACCAATCGGAAAAACTGTGGTGCCTAGCGAATTAAATGCCTGGGCGAAGGTCAGTCGACTGTGTGCCGTCTTCGCAGGGCCGAGCATTGAGATGAGCGGATTGGAGACCACCTGAACAATCACAACGCCGCTCGCGAGTACGAAGAGTGCGAGCAAAAATAATTCATAGCGGGCGTACATGGACGCCGGTACGAACATCAAGCAGCCGGCCATCATCGTCACTAGCCCTACGACGGCACCGCGCATGTAGCCGATCGCCTTGACGATCCGTGCTCCCGGAATGCCGACGACTGCATAAGCCGTGAAGAAGCAGAACTGGACCAACATGGCTTGGGTGTAGTTAAGGGTGAACAACTCCTTCAATTTCGGGATGATGACGTCGTTCAGCGAGGTGATGCCGCCGAATATGAAAAACAGGGCCATCACGAAACCGGGCAGGTAGCTGGGGTGAGTGGCGCCGCGGTCAACGGGGCTCGTTGATTCAAGATCTTGGATCGGCTGACTCGGCACGGTATACCCCCCGTTACAGTTTCTTGAAAGCGTTCGGCTCAGTTGACATCGTTGTCATTCCGGTAGTACGTCGAACCGTCCGATACCGTCGCCAGATCATTACTCATAAGATATTTATAATCAATAACTTAAAATAGCATCTGACGTTTTAAAATCTTGGCCACCTCGTTTTGCCATCAGCGGCGCCCTTAATTGACAACGCTGTCAACGCTCGGTATACCACAACTAAATCAAACCCGGAGAGGGGGAGCCATGGGAACTACAAAAGCCGCCGTTGCGGTCGCGCTCGCGTTACCGCTGACTATGTTTTCAGTCGTCGACACCTACGCCAATCCGGCGGATGGGGCGAGTGTCGACCAACTCGTCGAGGTCGTCGTGACCGCGACCAAGAAAAAGACGGTGCTGATGACAACGCCTGTGGCGGTGTCAGCATTCAGTCAAGAACAGCTCAATCGTGACGGCGTACAAGATGTGCGTGATCTCGGTGCGCTCGTACCCAATATGCAAATCGGGTTTTCGCCTTCGGATTCGGGCGTTCAAATCACGGTGCGCGGAATTACATCCAACAATTTCACTGAGTTAGGCGATCCGACGGTCGGCATTCATGTCGACGGCATGTACTCGCCTCGTCCGCAAAGTGGGATGGCCCTGCTTCATGATGTGGAGCGCATCGAAATTCTTCGTGGACCACAAGGCACACTGTTCGGGCGAAATTCTACTGCTGGAGCGATCAACGTCATTACGGCGCGCCCCAACGTCGACTCATTTGCAGGCAACGCGGAAGTCGAGCTCGGAAACTACCGTCACCGGCTCGCGCGTGGTTGGTTGAACGTGCCGTTGGGCGATTCTTTTGCCATCCGTGCGTCGTACATGATCGACAAGACCGATAGCTACATCGATCAACGTATGGATACGTTTGACTTGGCTTGGGATACCGATGGCAATGGTAGTACGACTGGTCAATTCGATGTTCCTGCAGATGGAATCGCAAATACTGACCAGCGACGCAATCGTCCGGTGGATGCATCAGGAGCCTATGGCAACACGAATCGCTGGGCGGGTCGACTAAGCGCGCGATGGACACCATCTGATCGTGTCGATTGGCTCCTGTCCTACGAGCATTATCGCGACGGTGGTGCTGGCTCGATCTCTCTGAAGGACTGCGAAAAAGCCGCTGGCACTTTCTTCGCGTGTGATCATCCGCAGTGGTTTGCGTCGGTCAATGTTCCAGGTGAGTTGGACATGACCATCGACTCCTTCCGTTCGGAGTTTGTTTTTGCATTGAACGATTCGATCGTTATGGAGCATCGAATTGCGAACTCGAAAGAGAGCCGATATCAAGCCTATGATGGGGACGGCGGCTTCTTTGCTGACCCAGATCACCCGGCCTATGGCATTAATCGTCTCTGCTGCGGTGGCGGGCTTCTCATTCGCAACGCGCAGGCAATCACCAATGCAGGCTTTGCCCCGTATGCGCTGATGCCGTTCGAAGATCTGCAATTGACGACCCGATGGTCAGATTACGACTCGTGGGTGTCGGAGCTGCAGTTCAAGTCACAGGGCGAAGAGCGTCTTAATTGGGTTGCCGGCGCGTTTTATCTCTCGGAGAAGAACGCCATCCGCTTCGATGTCGAAGTTCCTTGGTGTTGCGGTTCGCCACGTCCTCTTGGTCAGTCCTTCGTTCAACCAGACCGAGAGGTCACATCGAAAGCGCTGTTCGGTCAGTTGGATTACGCCTTTACTGAGCGAACCAATGTGACGGTTGGTTACCGATACACCTGGGACGAAAAAAGCGATCGAGGTGGCTCGAACCATGTCTCCATCGGCTATTGGGTAAATCCGGCCACTTGGGATCCGAACAACACGTTCTGGCATGAAAGCTGGGATCTGCTCGGCATCGTCCCGAACTGGGCGACGTCCGGTGCCATGTATCAGTCCAATGCCCTCAACAACTCCATGGGGTCGTTGGCTGAAGACTTCCCGGATCGAATTTCGGGAACCGATAACACGTATGCCGCGAAGTGGAGTAAGGGAACGTGGAAGATCGGTTTCGATCATGAACTCAATGATCAGTGGTTCGTTTACGGAAGTATCGCCACTGGCTTCAAGGCGGGCGGTTTCGGTGATAAGGTCGATACGTGTGAGTGTGGCAACATCACCGCGTTTCCTTACGATCCCGAGGAAGCAACCAATTTTGAAATTGGCTTTAAAGCACGACTCCTCGACGGAAAGCTGAATCTGCTTGGAAATGCCTTCCATACCAAGTACGACGATATGCAACGCACCTTATGGGCGGTCGTTGGAAAGTCCGCTAGCAGCAATCGGGATATTGGGACTCTGCTGACTAACAATATTGCGGCAGCTGAAATCAACGGTATCGAACTGGAGTTCGATTGGTTGCCTTGGGACGGCGGTCGGATCGTCGGGTGGGCCACTTGGCTCGATGCGAAGATCACCAATCTTCCTGGCGCCGATGATGGTTGGTTTTGCTTCGAGCGAGCGTATCTCGGGTTAAGCCGATGTCCCGCGGAAGATCCAACCCAAATCCGTGGTGATAACTCACTTCGTCGACCGGTGGATTTCACTGGTAACAAGTTGCCGTGGGCGCCGGATTACTCAGCGACGGTGAGCGTTGAACACAACTGGGGGCTCTCGAACGGTTTGCGCCTCAGCCCGTATGTTTCCGTTCACTGGCAGAGCGAGATGTTCTTCAGCGATAACAATTTCGATGAGGGTCCGTTCCACGCCGGTCAGAAAGCGTTCACCACCGTCAATGCCGCTCTCCGATTGATCAGCGAGCGCGCTAAATGGGGTGCAGAGCTCTATGTTTACAACGCGACTGATGACTTGATCCGTAATTGGGGCGACGGTGGCCCTGGCTATCTGAAGGCCAGCTTCTTCCCGCCGAGAACCTACGGAATCAAAATCCGCAAGGATTTCTAATCGAACTTGGAAAGTTATCAAGCGACGAGGTGACGATATGACTCGCCGTCTTTTGACTCTCCTTCTGGTCGGACTACTGTGGCACCCGTCATCGAGCGGGGCGCAGCAGTCCGACTCTTCGGTTTGGCCGGTCGGCCAGCCTGCCATATCGACAGATCCGCAACTAGAAGATCGGGTCGCTGCGCTTGTCTCAAAGATGTCGCTAGAGGAAAAAGCGGCACAAATGATTCAAGCGGAGATCCAACACGTATCGCCGGCGGAGGCGGCTGCGTACGGACTTGGATCGGTTCTCAATGGGGGAGGCAGCTTTCCTGATACCAATAAGCGAGCAACAGTCCGCGACTGGGTAGAGTTGTCCTCTGCCTTTCAAAAAGCGATGCGAGCTCGGGCGGGCGTCGCAATCCCGTTGATTTGGGGGACAGATGCGGTGCACGGACACAACAACGTGTTCGGTGCAACGCTGTTCCCACACAATATCGGTATCGGTGCCGGTAGAGATCTGAAGCTTGCGCACGAGATTGCGATAGCAACGGCTCGTGAAGTCAGAGCTACGGGAATACACTGGGTATTCGCCCCAACTTTGGCGGTCGCTCGCGACCCGCGTTGGGGTCGGACCTACGAAAGCTTTTCGTCCGACCCAGACATCGTGCAGAAGTTTGGTGAGGCGTACGTCACCGGCCTGCAGGGCCCACCAAATACGCCGGGTTTCCTGCGACACGATACCGTATTGGCGACAGCCAAGCATTTTATTGGCGATGGCGGCACCACATTTGGTATCGACCAAGGCAATACGGAGTTAGATGACGCAGATCTGATGAGGTTGCATACGCCGGGCTACTACGCGGCGATCGCGGCAGGCGTTCAGACGGTCATGGTTTCATTCAGCAGCGTTAATGGTCAAAAATTGCATGGCCATCGTCGACTGATCACCGATATTTTGAAAGATCGTATGCGATTCGACGGTTTGGTGGTCAGTGACTGGAATGGTATTGGACAGGTACCGGGATGTACCAATACGAATTGTCCGCAAGCGATTAATGCCGGTATCGATATGATCATGGCGCCAGAGGAATGGCGCGAGCTGCATCGGAACATTGTTTCACAGGTTAAAGGAGGTCTGATTCCCCTGCAGAGAATTGATGATGCCGTAACGCGTATTCTTCGAGTCAAGGCTCGCTACGGACTTCTTTCCGATGCAGATCCGAAAGAAGCATCACCGGATGAATTACAGTCGACAGTTATCGGCTCTGAAGCGCATCGAGCTCTCGCGCGAGATGCAGTTAGAAAGTCGCTCGTCTTAATCAAAAATTCGCAGCAAACCTTACCGTTAGCGGCAACCGCGCGAGTTTGGGTGATCGGTGCGGCGGCGGATGATGTCGGGCGACAATCGGGTGGATGGACGTTGACCTGGCAAGGAAGTGGTAATGAAAGAGCTGATTTTCCGGGTGCCACTAGTATTTTCGAGGGTTTGCAGACAGCGCTGCGTGCGGGCGGCGGAGATGCGATCAAGATTGTCGAGGATATGCCTGCCGAGAAACCCGATGCGTTGGTTGTAGTTGTCGGCGAAGAGCCGTACGCGGAAGGGGAGGGCGATCTCGAGTCGCTTGACTTCGAATCGGATGCGCCGGTATCGCAGATGATCGCCAAAATGCAATCTGACGGCGTGCCCGTCATCACGATATTCGTCAGCGGGCGGCCGCGAGTTGTAAATTCATTGATCAACGCCTCGACCGCATTTGTCGCAGCGTGGTTACCGGGGTCGGAAGGGGCGGGAATTGCCGACGTTCTGGTCGGACAGTCGACGAAGGCACCGCGCTTCGATTTTCAGGGACGGCTACCGTTCGAGTGGCCACTGAGTTATTCAAACGAGACCCCTGAGGTGAATCCACGATCGTTGCGTCCTCTCCCGGTCGGGTATGGCTTGACCTACGGCATGGCGGGATCTCAAATCCCTGATCTTTTGCCTGAGCCAACTTCGCGTGAGGCGGGCGAGATGCGCCCTTTGCGCATCTTCGACAGACGGCCCGTAGCGCCGAATCAAATGTTCGTCGGCGATCGCGGAAACTGGCGTTTACCGGTTACCGGGCCAGTTGCCAAATCCAGCGAGGGTATCGTCGCACTGACCACCATCGATCGATTGCGGCAGGGTGACGCCCGTCAGATCACGTGGCAGGGGCGGGGCGAGGGACTGGTCTATTTCGAGACGACTACGCCTCGAGATCTGCGAGATTGGGTCGCCCGAGGGGCTGCGCTGGCGCTTGATTTGAAGGTTGAGCGCGCGCCAACTCGCAGTACCTTCGTGAAGGCGCAGTGCAAGTATCCCTGTGGCTCCGAGGCCAATATTACGACCGCCCTGAGAAAAGCCCCGAAAAACGAGTGGTTTCGACTATCGATCGACTTAGCCTGCTTTGTGAAATCAGGACTGGACCCGAGTAAAGTGACAACCTTGCCTTTGCTATCCACCTCCGGTGAGCTGTCGATGTCGATTTCCAATGTTCGTTTGATTCCTGATTTAGCGGCAAATGCGACCGTCTCGTGCTCGGGGCGGTAACTAACCATGAGCGAGCGCGTAACGATTGAAGACGTGGCTGCGCTTGCCCGTGTTTCCATCAAAACGGTTTCTCGGGTAATCAACGAAGAGCCTAATGTCAGCCTATCGACGCGGGACAAAGTCGAGAAGGCGATCACTCGGCTGAAGTTTAGACCGAGTCGCGCTGCTAAGAGTCTTGCGAGCCGTAAGGCGTTTACGGTGGGCCTGCTTTACGACAACCCGTGCGCGCATTATGTCGCCAATGTTCAAACTGGCGTTTTGGATGAGTGCGAGGCGCGAGGATACGACCTCATCGTTCATCCAAGGAGTTCGCCTGGGTACGAGTTGGCCCGCGAAGTAATCTCGCTGTATCAGCAAGCGCGTTTCGATGGCGTTATTTTGACGCCGCCCTTATGTGACAACCAGACGATTCTTGCCGCTCTGAGTGATGAGGGGATACCGACAACATTGATTGCGCCGGGGACACCGGTCGCAAGTTTTCCGAGTGTGATTACCGACGATGAGAGCGCATCGTTTGAGATGACCAAATATTTATTGAGCCTCGGGCATACACGTATCGCCTTTGTCTCCGGCCATCCTGCGCATATCGCTGTACAGCGTCGAACGAGCGGGTTCATTCGTGCCTTAACGGAATCGGGACTGACGGCAACTGCCGAGATGATCGTGCCGGGCTTCAACTCATTTGGCTGCGGTGTCGATGCGGGCAACAAACTTTTGTCGCTAGAAAATCCGCCCACTGCGATTTTCGCAGCTAACGACGAGATGGCAGCGGGCGTTCTCTCTGTGGCACATGATCGAGGGTTAAGTGTGCCCGCAGATCTGTCGCTAGTAGGTTTTGACGATATTCCGATCGCCACGCAATTATGGCCACCCTTGACGACGATCGTCCAGCCGATCAGGCAAATGGCAAAGCGAGCTACTGCAATGTTGCTCGATATCGTCAGCGGCAATACTCCAAGTCCGCAAAATGTTGTGGAAGAAATCCCGTCAAGCTTGGTTCATCGAAAATCAACTACAAGGCTCTCTACCGTACGCACATGATCAATATCAAGAAAATATCTGAGTTTGGCGCAGTGAGCGTCGCGTCGGCCGCCGATCCGGGAGCCTGTGGAACGATTTTGGTTGGCGATGTCGGCGGGACGAACGCGCGTTTCGCGCTTTATCGCTATTCGCCCAATGACCCGAAAAAAGGGGAGATCGTTCAGCGAGAGGTTCGCGGGGTAAGTGAGTACAGTGATTTTGCCAGCGCGATGCGCGCTTATCTTGATAGCCAAGCTCTCACTGGAGCTGATTTGTCTGGCGCAAGCCTCGCTGTTGCATCGGCCGTCGTTGGCGATCAAGTTCAGTTCACTAATTCTCCGTGGAAGTTTTCGATTCCAAACATTCAGACTCAATTCGGATTTCGAAAACTTGAGGTTTTGAATGATTTCGAAGCGCTCGGCTCATCGCTCGATAACCTGCCAGCGTGTTCGCAATTAATAGTTCAGACAGGTCACGGATCACCGAAAGGAACCGAGGTGGTGCTCGGGCCCGGTACTGGTTTGGGAATAGCCGTACGGCATTGCGAGACGGGAATCATCATTCCGAGCGAAGGAGGTCACGTCTCTTTTGCCCCAACAGACAAAGACGAGCGAGAGCTGTTCGATTTCATTGCTCGTGATTTTCCGCGCGTATCTTATGAGCGCATTTTAAGCGGAGCCGGGATAGAGCGTCTGTACGCATTCCAGCGAGTCCGACTTGGGGGTTCGCTAAGCGCTAGTGACATCGTCTCGGCTGCCGAGGTGGTTCGTCGTAGCAGCGAAGAGAGCGACCAAGCCGCCGTATGGGCCATCGATCGATTCCTGCGCATCTTAGGGCACTTTGCCGGTGACTCGGTGCTGATGTTTGGGGGATTCCGGGGCGTGTATCTTGCGGGCGGTATCCTGCCCCGAATCACAGATCGATTGATCAGCGGCGGCTTCGTCGAGCGATTTACGTCGAAAGGGCGCTTCTCGACACTGATGCGCGAAATACCGATTCGGCTTATCACCGACGAAACAGCATCACTACGCGGCGCAGCACTTCGCTTGCTCTGATGCCAATCTTTAAGAACAAGTTTCTTGGTGTCTGAGTTCGCTCAACCCGTTTATTTGCTAGGCCAATTCATTGGGCTCGAATAAAGTTTGGAACTGGTTTTCAAAAATCACCTGTCAAAAACCCGATATTTACTTACACATTTTCTTACACACAGCTTAGTGACACGTGTAAGTCATTGATGGCCAACAGGGGTCGCTGAGTCCAGTCTTCTCATAATCCGTTTGACCAAACTGGCCAGAGAAAAAAAGGCTGCGGCCACATGGAGTTAGAGCGAAAATAGACCCGCAAAGTGCTTACACACCGCTTACACACCTCAGAACCCCATTTTTCGGGGTGTTTGTGGGGTCAGCGAGTAGCACGATAGAACTGTAGTTTGGGAGGATAGGTATCGGTTTCAAGTGTGGGCCTGTAGCACAGCGGTTAGTGCAGGGGACTCATGGCGAAAGTTGTGCCACGTGATGGGAAACCCCACGTGGGATGGTGTCAAAGTCGGCGAACCCTAATGTCGTGC
>Ga0315903_10009275_pt1 | contig 11924 bp, 5 predicted proteins | sample LakEriMetagenome_7_FD_203524 | JGI IMG/M metagenome (GOLD analysis project Ga0315903, IMG submission 203524) | Freshwater fungal communities from buoy surface, Lake Erie, Ohio, United States - Buoy 2 MA119 | ecosystem: Environmental > Aquatic > Freshwater > Lake | place: USA: Lake Erie, Ohio...
TTGACATTATCAATAGGTAACACATAAAAAAATTATTTCAAATAACTATATATTTATAAGAAAGAAAATAAACTAAAAACACAACAAATACAAAATGGCGGATTTATTAATGAAAATGCCGGTTCCCTACGAACCAAAGAGAGTAAACCGATTTATAGTAAGATTCCCATCTTCACTAGGTATAAATGAATGGTATGTTACATCAGCTAAAAGGCCATCAGCAAAAATCAATGCGGTTGCGATACCGTTTTTAAATACTGAAACTTATGTAGCAGGAAGATTTACTTGGGATACGATTCAGGTAACATTTAAAGACCCAATTGGACCTTCTGCGTCACAGGCGTTAATGGAATGGTTCCGTTTACATGCGGAGTCTGTGACAGGTCGTATGGGATATGCTGCGGGATATAAGAAAAATGTGGATTTAGAAATGTTAGACCCAACTGGTGTTGTTGTTGAAAAGTGGATTCTGGAAGGTTGTTTCATACAAGACTTAAACTTTGGTGATTTGGATTATTCCAGAGATGAGTTGGTTAACATTCAATGTACATTGAGAATGGATAGATGTATTCAAGTTTACTAATATACTAAAACCAATAACAGAAGAACCGATATTCGAAAGAGTGTCGGTTTTTTTATTCTTTACTTTTCAATAATTATTATTTAAAATTATATTATGGAAGATTTAAGAATTGACCCTAGTATTGCATATGATGTTGTTGAATTACCAAGTAGAGGTATTCATTATCCAAACAACAAAAAATCATTAAGAGTTGCGTATTTAACCGCATCCGATGAGAATATATTAGCAGCACCTAATTTGATATCAACAAATTCAGTTGTTGGTGAACTATTGAAAAGAAAAATATTAGATAAAGATATTGATATTGACGATTTAGTCGAAGAAGATAGACAATCAGTATTGATTTTTTTAAGGAATACATCTTTTGGAAGTGAATATCAAGTAACTTTAACTGATCCAAAAACAGATATTCCTTTTGACGTTACTGTTGATTTAGGTGATGTTAATTTTAAAAAATTTGATTTAGTTGCAGATTCAAATGGAGAGTATCCATTTTTTTTAAAGAAATCAAATGTTGACATAACTTTTAAATTTTTAACTCAAAAACAAGAAAAAGAAATTAAAGAAATACAGAAAAGTTGGAATGGTGTTGGATATGCACCAATAGTAACAAAACAGATTGAAATGATGATTAAATCTGTAAAGGGTAATAGAGACTTAATGACAATACATAATTTTGTTGAAAATTTACCGATAAAAGATTCTCAAGATTTTAGAAATTTTGTGAATGAAAATAAACCAGGATTAGATTTAACAAAAAAAGCAAAAACCCCATCAGGAGAAGAAGTCCAATTTGAAATTGGATTCGGGGTAGAATTTTTTCGACCTTTCTACGGAATATAAAAAAGCGCAATTATCTGAGATTTTATTTCTTATTAAAAGAGGGTTTTCATACGGTGATATAAACACTATGCCCATTTATATTAGAAAATACTATATTCAATATCTTCTTGAAATAGAAAATTCCAAATAATCTATTTATTATTATGGCTGATTTAATAAGTCTTGCTAAGCAAGGTAAAGTAACGGAATTTGAAAAAGAATGGGCTCGAGTAAATGGGATAACTTACCCATTTCCGGCCGGAAGTTCATTTGGGGTACAAGCAACTGACGCATATAAGAGATATAAAAATATGGACGATGGAGGTACAAAAACTCAAAGTTCACCAAAAGGTAATGTAATTGAATCGGTGGTAAAAATGATGTCAGCCCAAGAGGAGGTAAGTTACTTACCATCATATACTGAAGAGGTAATCAAAATAGATGACGTATATAAAAAAATTGTTGATAGTCAAGGTAAATTAAATAGTGCAAGTGCAATTGGAAAAGAATTAATTGATGGTGCAATTGAAGGTACAGAACTATATGCAAAACAACAAACAGGACTTTTAGATAAAATCAATAGACAAGTTGGTATGACGGGCGATATGGCCGCCGATTTTAGAGAGGAATTGACAAACGCCAACCCAAGACTATTACAATTAGGTATTGGTTTTGAAGAATTATCAAATGCTGCAATGAAGTTGATTAATCAATCAGGTAAGTTCACAACTATTAATCAACAAACATTTGAACGAGCGGGAGAAGTTGCGCGCGCATATGTTGGTACATTAGATGATTTAGTTGCGATGTATCCCGAATTTGAAAGAGTTGGTGTTGGTGCTGCGGATGCTCAAGAAAAAATAGCAAAGGCAGGTGCAGATGCGATTGGTTTAGGTTTACAATCACAAAAAGTAACTAAAGATATTAGTGCAAATATTGGTAAATTAAATGAATATGGTTTTAAAAATGGTATAAATGGAATATCGGAAATGGCTAGAAAGGCAACTGAATTTAGAATGAGTATGGATTCGGTGTTCCAAGTTGCGGAAAAGGTATTTGACCCAGACCAAGCAATAGAATTGAGTGCAAATTTACAAGTTTTAGGTGGTGCAATTGGTGATTTTAATGACCCACTTAAATTGATGTATATGGCAACAAACAACGTAGAAGGATTACAAGATGCGTTAATAGGTGCTGCCAGTTCACTAACCACATACAATCAAGAACAAGGTAGATTTGAAATAACAGGTGTTAATTTAAGAAGGGCGAGAGAAATGGCCAAACAACTTGGAGTGGACTATAAAGAGTTGGCTAAAGGAGCAATTGCGGCCGCAGAAAGAACGTCAGCGGCATCTGATTTAATGGCTAGAGGTTTAACATTAAAAGAAGACCAAAAAGAATTCATTACAAATTTGGCACAGATGAAGGATGGTAAAATGCAGATAGAAATTAATAGTGATAGATTAAAAAATGCATTAGGTGTTGAAGGAAAAACAGTTGCGTTAGAAAATCTAACACAAGCACAAGCCGATACATTATTAAGATATCAAGACGAATTAAAAGCAAAAACACCTGAAGAAATTGTTAGAGGACAAGCAACATCAATCGAAAACATGAAGAAAGATGTTAACTTTATTGCGGCACTATTAAGAGTACAGGCGGGAAAAACAGGGACAATGGTATTGGAAGAGATTGGAAAAATGACGAATCTTTCAGGAACGGGAATGGCCGAAGCCACGTTAGATTTCACTAAAAAAAATGGTGAAGAAATTCAAAAAATGGGACAACAAGTGAGAGATTCAATCACTTCACAATCTAGCCAAGTACAAACAGCAATGACCAAGGGTTCAAAAACAGATACATCAACGGAAGTTGATAGAAAATTAAAAGAAAAAGAAGAGGCCAATAAAACCAATACCAAAAACACAACCCAACCAACAACGACTACAGTTGAATTTAAAGTAAAATCGGATAATGCTCTTGTTGATGAAATTAGTAGATATATAATGAAAAACCCTTATTTGTTAGAAATGTTTAAAAATATAAGTAAGAGGGATTACGCATAACAATAATTGTTTTTTTAAACATCTCTATTTATTAGTAAAGAAACATAATGCCAAGTTATTTAGATTTTAATTCTACTAAAAAGTTTAGAGATGTTATATTGGCTAAAACATTACAGGTACCGAATGGACCTCAAACATTTACCCAATCTTCATATTCTGTACAAAATCTAAGCGACTCATCAAATGTAGATCCAGGTTCCGTTGATACTAATAGAAAGGAGGATTTATTAAAAATACAAACAAGTAATACATTTAAACCACTTGAGTATTTTGTAAAAGATACAATTAACACATTACCAAGAAGAGCCAATTTAAGTTTATACTATACAGATACACCTTATTTTAAGTCTGAAAAACATAACCTAATCGGAATAATGTCAACAGACAAATATGAAAATGAATCTGAATTATTCAAATTTGCCGCTTCATATATAAGAGATAAGAATCAAAAAGGTCCTGTATATGCAAGAATAGAACAAAATTTATTAAAAGCAACGGTAGGGAAGGTCAGGTTAATAGATGCTCTTGAAGGAAATACCGCAACTGCCGCAAATATAATTACAGGTAAAGAACCTCTTGTTGAATCGAATTATCAAATTACTGTAGCTAAGACAATACCGGGTAAAGGGATTGATTTTCTACAAACAGTTGCGGGAATAGTGACACCTTGGTCTGAAATACCTGGAGACTATTTAACAAACCCACAAAACCCAATTAATGTAAGACCCGTACCAAACAATGAGTTTACCAAAATTCTACAAGATACAACAGGTGCATTAGGTTCATTATTAGGAATTCAAAGGAGACCAGCACTATCAAGAAAACCATCTGATTTATTAATTGATTATATGGGTAGTGGTCAAAAACAAACATTATTTGATTTACTATCCTATTCAAGATATGCCCCAAATTACACTACAACCGCAAGGTCTCAGCAATCTTCTAAAATATTTAATTTCGTATCTCAAATTGGACAAAGTGTTAAAAGTCTTTTAGGTAACGAAGCCCCAAGAGGACAAGCCTATATCGGTGATGATAGAAGTCAAGATGTTAGGTACGCTACCATGGATTTCAATGATAGACAAGTAAGAGGTAGTTATTATTTAAGTTTAATGTTTGACCCCGTACAAACAGAATTATTACATAAAGATAGGAATTTTGGTGAGGGAGGTCAAGTAAGTGGTAAATTAACGTGGACTAGTAGAAATTCAAGAAACAAATTAGGTGAGAATAACCAACAATATAACGACCAAAGGTCTCAATTAGAAGAATCACTTTCAACTAAATATGGATTTAGAGATGATTCATTAATGGGATATACTCAAAACATATTAGACTCGATGCCTAAAGATGGTGGAGAGGCTCGTTCACATGTTGCTAATGCAATTGACCAAACTAGTAGGATATTCAGAGAGGGTGATGTTTTCATGTCAAGAGGTTCTGCGGTTCAATACGTTGACAAATTTGGACAAGAAAGTGGTGTTGAATATTGTAGAGTTTGGACAAAAGATAGACCATATTTAACCTATTCCGATTCCATGAAAAAGGGTGGAAACATTAGAAAATATGAAGGGAGTGTAATGAGCGACCCATGGAATTTAAACTATGGACCAATGTCAAATGGTAAGAAGGGATTTGAGGGGTCATCAAATATTGTTGGTGGTTACAAATATGGTGCAGATGCGGATGGTAAAAGTTTTTACGCTAAAAAATATATGTTCTCAATAGAGAATCTTGCATGGAAATCATCAACTCGACCAGGTTTTACTGTTCTAGATTTACCATATTGTGAAAGAGGACCAAATGGAGGTAGAGTGATGTGGTTTCCACCATATGATTTAAAAGTTAGTGAATCAAATAGTGCGAGATGGGAATCAAATACATTTTTAGGTAGACCTGAACCAATATACACATATCAAAATACAGAAAGAAGTGGTCAAATATCATTTAAAGTTGTTGTTGACCACCCAAGTGTTTTAAATTTATTGGTTAGAGAACATTTTAATGGAATGTCAGATGAGGCTGCGGATAACTATATAAACGCATTTTTTGCTGGGTGTGAAGAATTAGATTTCTATGATTTAATTAGAAGATACACAACATTAGATAAAAGTGATGTTGATATGATTAAAGAGTATCTTAATAAAGGTGGAGATACCGAAGTTATAAAAAAATATAAAACGGTATTGGAACAACCAACAACCGACAATCCATCACCAACACCTCAAACTCCAGGGACACCAAAAACAACATCTTTTAATTTGGATGTCGTATTAAACTTTGACAATGATATACCACAACCAAAGGAAAGTACCGAAACTAGTGATGATTACACTTCATTATATACGAAATATATAGGTAATCAAATTGATTATGCAACAAGGTTAGATGGATCACTTACAAATTTACTTGGTTATTCATCATCTGATACCAAAGCAAAAAAAGATAGAAAAAATATATTCGGAACTGAAAATCCTTCAGGCAATGCGGTTACTTTGGCGACAGACCAGGTTTCAAAATTAAATGATTATTTTAGTAAATTAGAAAAAGAATTTACCACATATACCGCAAAAACAGATACTTTAAAAATTGACATTTCAGGTAAAACAGTTCAAAATATAACGATAGATATTTCATCTTCAACATCTTCAATTGCTAAAGTTGATTATAATAAAAAATTATCATTAAGAAGATCATATAGTCTTATTAAAGATTTCTTTAAAAGAATAACAAAAGATGGTGTAACACCACCAGATATAAAATGGAAAAAGGTAAGTGAAATTGGTACTGGTTCCAATATTGATTTTGAAAACGAATATAATTTAAAAGATTTTGGATGGACTGAAAATACGGGTAAAATAGTTGTTAAAACAAAAAACTATGGAGAAACGTATTCAGGTTCAACATCAAACAGTGGTGATAGTGATTGTATAAATAGGGACTTTGTTAAAGAAAATGATTTAAACATTGTTGCACCAATATCTTTTTATTGTAGAAAGGCAACAATGTCGTTTAAATATGATAAAACAGAACAACCAGTAAAACCTAATAATCCGGAACCACCAAAAACAACACCCGCAATTTCAAAAATAGTTGAAGAAGAGGTTAAGGTAACGAAAACACCTAAAAAACCGCCAGTAGATGTGATGAAGAGAATCATAATGAAGACATTGTCTGAGTGTTATTATTTTAAAAAATTGGAAGAAGATTCTCCAGTATCATTTAAATCATTAAAAGAGAAATTAAGATACTTTCATCCGGCATTTCATTCAACAACACCTGAAGGTTTAAATGCCAGATTAACATTTTTACAACAATGTATAAGACCTGGAGATACAATACCAGTAAAAGGTATTTCTGATAGTAGTGATTTACCTGCTAGAAATACAACATTTGGACCACCACCGGTATGTGTATTAAGAGTTGGTGATTTTTATCATTCAAAGATTGTTATTAGAGATGTTAACATTTCATATGATGAAGGTGTTTGGGATATGAATCCAGAGGGTATTGGAGTACAACCCATGATTGCCACAGTACAACTATCAGTTAGTTTTATTGGTGGACAAGGATTGGAAAAACCTGTTGAGTTATTACAAAATGCATTATCATCAAACTTTTACGCTAATACCGAAATGTATGATGAAAGGTCAGTATCGAGTTTGGATAAAGAAAATAAGGAAAAATATGATACGTTTAGTAAGAAATTTTTAGAAGAATTATTATTGGCAAATAATGTTGTTCCCGATACAACAAAAGATGAACCGGCAAATGAAATAACACAAGAAAAATATATCGGTACGCTATCAAATAATGAATTAAGTTACACCACATTAATTGGTGATATATACACTAAAATAGAAAACTATTTTGGTATGTATCCTTCAACATACAATATTTTACTTAAACAATATGGTCCAAAAATAATCCCAATGTTGTTTTCTCCAACATACAGAAAAACAAAAACATATGATGTTTATACAACAACAACATCATCACCAGGTACAACAATGGACTTATTTGGTTTATATGAGAAAGGTAAGGAATTACCAATTCTTGTCAGAGGATTAAAAACAGCAATGGTTACTACATTAGAATCATCTAACCCAACAGTAATTTTTGGATTTGATAAAGAGTTAACAACCCCGAAAGTTTCAAAATCAGATGAATATTTGAAACCATACTTAAAGACTTTGATTGAAACTAAATTAGATGAATTGGTAGATAAGAAAATATTAACTGAATTTGAAGTAACTAGAGATAGTATCATCTCATCGGTAGATAAATTAAACTATATTGTAAAATATGGTAAAGATTTTAAAGTTAAAGGTGAAAAAGGTACAGAAGCAACATTGTCTGGATTTACGTATGATAAAATATATGACGAATATAAAGACACTATATCATATGTAAAAGATAATACTTCATTATTTTATAGTGATTTAGACACCACAATTAATTTTTATAGTCCAGTAATATCGACAGATACATTATCTGAAATTCTATCTGTATTAATTAAAGACGAGAAAAATAATATAATGAAATTGTACGAAGCCGATACAATAATATTTGATGAAAAAATAAGAAAAAATTTATCAAAAAGATTAGATAATTTTATAGTAATACCTAAAGATAAAAAGTTTAAATTTAAAAAATTCGTTAAAAGAAAGAACGATAAAGAAGTTAAATTTAGTATTTCTAACCAAACTGAGGTAACAAGTGGAAACGCATTAACGGAGGCTAAAAAATTATTTTCATCTAAATTACCTGTTTCGGAAAAATTAAATTATTATAAAAAATGAGTAGAGATTATTTTGATAGGTATCAGTTTTTTATAGATGATGGTAAATTTAGAATAGTACCTGGTTTAGAAATACCAATTAAGGGTACTGACAAATACATTCAATATAAAAAAGGTAAGACAAGATTAGATAAAATATCACAAGATTATTATAACACACCTGTTTTTGGATGGTTAATACTTTTAGCTAATCCTCTCGCAGGAAGTGTTGAATTCGAAATACCTGATAATTTTATGATTAGAGTTCCTTTTCCTCTTGTTAGTACTTTACAAGATTATAAAAGAGGTGTAGAATTGTATAATTTATATTATGGGGAAAGTTGATTCGTCAAACAATGAAAATATTTTAGTTAAGGTTGATCAAAATAATTTAATTTATATTGATCCAAATAGTGTTATCGATAAAGATGGTAACATATCACCAAGAGGTTTACAACAAGAAAATTTAGTTATGTATGTAAATCTTGAGGCAGATATAATACCAAGGTCTATCCTTGTTGCGGAAAATGATAAAAATACATTAACATCAATTGCGAAAGGAACACTAAACTTCATGAGAAATCAAGATGGTGGAGATTTTACATCATCGTGGACAGATACTTATACTGAAAAACCAAGAAAAAATGAGGTCACTAAAGAAATAGTTGATGATTTTGAAAATAGTGATTCAACAGGACAATCTTTCGGTATCGATTCAATACAAATTTCAATTAAAGGAGGAAACTCAATCCCGCAAGTCCTTATATCATTTATTGATGTTAGAGGTAAAACATTATTCGAATCTGCGGAGAATTCACCATATAACGCATTTTTCCATATACCATGGCCAATATTCTATTTAACCATAAAAGGATTCTATGGTAAAGCAATAAGATATAGATTACATTTAGTTAAGTTTAGTTCCAGATTCAACGATTCAAATGGTAATTTTGAAGTATCAACAACATTTGTCGGTTCAACATATGCATATTTAAATGACATCCCATTAAAAGGAATGTTAAACTGTCCGTATATGTTCGCTATTGATAATACGGTAGATAAAAATACAAATACAAAAACAGATAATACACAAAGAAGAATATCAAAGTCTTCTAGAGGTTATTCGATTTTATCTTCAGTTTATTCTGAAATGAAACAAAAAGGTTTAATTCCACAAAGTTTTCCGGTTAAAACATTGAGAGAAGTTTTAACTATTGCACAAAGTTTGGATAAAATTTTAGAAAACCAAATATCTTCACAGGTATTAGATGCAGACATTTTTGTTGGATTAAAAGATTATGAGGATAGAGTCCTTAAATTTAGAGAATCTGTAATTGCATGGGCAAATGGAAATTTATCTTCATCATATATTAATGATAATAACATCTTATATTATGAGTTAAAGGGAAATAATAAAACAGACCCAAAATGGATAACCGGACAAACTACAAATGGAACATTAGAGTTATTAATAGAAAAATATAGAAAAGAATTGAGTGAAAGTACTCTATTCACAAAAGAAATATTAAAAAATAATACGAATACAAATTTTACAAAACAAAATTTATTATCAAAAGTAACAGGAAAAGTTGATTCATATTTTAGAGTTGATAATCGTAATGGACAATATCAAGTAAAAATTGATGCATTAATTTCCGACATCGATTCAATATATAATACATTCACTCAACAAAAAGACAAAATGGAGCAAGTCTTAGAAACAGAGATGAATAAAATTGTATTAGATAAAACAAATGGTTTTGGATTTGAACCGACAATAAGAAATATTTTTGCGGTCATATTGGCAAACGCTGAGGTGTATATTAGATTAATGAAAGAAACACACATTAAAGCATTTGACCAAGCAGATACAAGGAAAAAAAGATTACAAGGTTTTACTGAAGAAACAAAAGGTAAAGATGCGATTTATCCATGGCCAGAAATAAAAAAGGCATCAGAAGGTCAAAAACAAAAAGTTATTGCATATCCAGGTGAATCAGATTTGGTTAAGAAATTAGGTTCGGACAATAAAGTATTATGGCCTGAAGTTGATTTTGTTGAAAATTTCATAGAAGTGTCAACAAATAAGTCAGATCCTAACGCAGATAAAGAGACTGGTGTTAATAAACTTAATATTGTTTTTGAAGGAGATATTGATGAAAATAAAATAACTAAAATAAGTACAGTTTCTGTTTTAACAAATACTATACCTTATATAAACAAATCGCCATCTTCTTTTTTATACGAAATTTGGGAAAGAGCATATTATTTTACTTTATATGATTCTTTTAATAATGAAACATTGAAAGAATTAGTCAAATTAGAATTTGATAATATTAAAGAATCTACGAAGGAAGACTATGACATATTATCATTATTAAAAGAAAAAGTTAATACCGAACAAGACTTAAGAACATTTTTAAAATCATATTCACCATTTGAAAGATACCCATACTATCAGGATCAATTACCAACAATTGAGTATATAAAAAATGTTACAAAATCACCATTTTCAATTGAACAATATAATGTTTATTCTGGCACTACAAAAGTAATTGATTTTAAAAATTTAAATAGTTTTCTTTTAGATTATAAACCAGAAACATACAGAACAAGTATATATCCATTTAATTCATCGACATATCTTTCATATCTAAATAAAGAAAAGTTTACAGATGATGAACTTAAATTTAAAGGTAATTTAGAAGTTAATATTGCTGATGGTTTTATCTGTACCCCTATCGATACTAGAACATGGGTTAAGGATGGTAAAAAGAAAAACATATTCAATCAAAAAATAGTTGTTGGTGATAGTAGTGTACATATATTAAACACTCCATATTTTCATCAACAATTATATTCAGATTTTAGTAAAACTGGTTCTATTGAAAAATACGTTGGTTCGGCATATCTTTTATTAAATTCTTTACCATTTTATGATTTAGAAGATGAAAAAGATTTTCTAAAAACTAAAACAGATGCAACGGGTGGAATTGTTGCCACTGCAACAAAAAAAGTTAGAATATCATCACTATTCAGAGAAGTCGGATCAACACATTTCTTACCATATCATTTAATCGTTAAATGGGGTTCAATTTATCATAGATATAAAAAATATATTATAGATGGTGTAGATATAATTTCAGGATGTACATCACCAATTAATGGTAATTTATTTTTTAATTCAGGAAGAACTGAAAGTATATACACAGCATATACCGTAAACTCAACAGGTGTTACTTATTCAAGTTCCACAGATGTAGGAATGCATCCATATTATGATGCAATCTATCATCAAATTTTAAATGATTACAATCACTATGTTATAGAATCTGGGGATACTTCATTTTCACAAAATGTTACCGCCAACGCAATTAATCCAAGATATAGAATACAATCAAATAAATTAAAATATTGGACAAGTTTTGTCGATAATTCAAAATATATTAGTACTGATATGAGATATACTTTACTACCATGTGATGGTGGTAGTAACTTAATAGATAGAACATTTAAATTACCAACAGTTTTAAGTGTGGCATCACCTTTAACTAAAGATGTAACAATTAATACAGATACATTTAATAAGGCGGTACAATATTACTTTAGATGTGTTTGGGATGATGAATATATTAATAATGATTATACAGGAAAAACATTCCCATCATATAAC
>Ga0315903_10009279_pt1 | contig 11919 bp, 10 predicted proteins | sample LakEriMetagenome_7_FD_203524 | JGI IMG/M metagenome (GOLD analysis project Ga0315903, IMG submission 203524) | Freshwater fungal communities from buoy surface, Lake Erie, Ohio, United States - Buoy 2 MA119 | ecosystem: Environmental > Aquatic > Freshwater > Lake | place: USA: Lake Erie, Ohio...
TGGTAACCCATTTTCGTATTGACGTCTTCCGTCACGCAAGACATCTTCCGAAATATTACCGAGATTAAAATACAGTTGACCCCCCGTCGGGTTGGTCACATTGTTAATAAAGGGATCTTGCAGCCAAAACTCTATGAACTCAACATTGCCGGTCTCAAAATCAGTTTGATCGATGTTGCGCATTAACCCTCCCCAAGCATTGCGGGGGTTGCGCAAATTTCCCAATGCGTTGATTCGATTCGGATCGGTCTCAAAATTATAGGGGCCTCTTTCTTTTGGATAAAAGGCCAAATCGAAGGTGGTCAACAGCCCTTCACCGAATTGAGTACTACGCCGTGGAAAGATCTCACGCTGTAATACTTGCCGAACACGTGGGTCAGACAATTCGTTTACATCATTGATAGGATTATTAGGACTTCTTTTCTCTTGCAATACCGGTTCAATATTGTACCAAGCCAATTTGGCTCTGTTTCGTCCACTGCGCAGATCATCATTCAGAGCAGACTCAGGAAAGAGCCCATTTCCCTGCGGAACTGAGGCCAATGTCCAACTCAGCAGCGGAAAACGTAGATCGATGGCAGCTCTTGCCCCCTCAAAGTCATCAATATAAACTTGCCCGGATCGCTGGGGCGTTCCGTCGTAATTCGTTCCATTGATTTGACGAGCATGTCCGGGTTGTAACACTGCTGCTTCGGCATAGGCAGTAATAGAGGACGGTGCTTTGGCCGTGTAGAACGGAAGTTTATCGAGCAACTTACTAAGCCGCGGCAGATCGTTTCGATAATCAAGATCTGCTCCGAACATAGCATTTCGAATAGGATCCTCTCCGTACGATTGCTTGATGAAGAAAGGACGCTCGCCCAACCGTACCACTGTGCCACCGATACTAAGACGTTTGTTGGCCAAATAATCTAGCCGTAGACCTAGAAAATTCTTTTGTTGAAAGCCAAATGCTTGGTTGTTTTCGTAATTGATATCTACCGGCACACCCGCACTAATAATGGAGGGGTTTACAATGCGAAGAGTTCCCAAATCGTAATTGATCTCGTAATCGACATTCTCTGTTAAAAGTTGTCCGCCAGCGGTAACTCGCACCGATCCCCTGGGAATATTAAATCCTAATTGATACTCACTGCTGCCAGACTGTCCGGGCATAGCACCATTCATTCCGCCCATGGTGTTCGCACCAGCGCCAAATCCGGCTGAACGAGAGCGACCAAAAAGCTTAAATCGATTGAGGTTGGCAAAGGTCTGCGCAATGGCTTTGATGGTATCGTAGAGTGGATAAAAAAGATATTTACTACGCGTAGCTGCATCGGGATATAGATAATCAAGGTCATGCCCAAAGGGCTCCAGCACCGGAAAAATAATGCGGCTTTGAGAAGAGATCACGGTAAATCCTTCGATAAAGTCAAATACCCCATCGGGCTGCGGATCATTTTGATTATTGAGACGATCGAGGTTGACTTGGGCAATAATCGGCATGCCTTTGTAGGGATCCAACACGTCTGCAGGTGGCAAATAACGCTTTTCTCCCAAAGAAGGTTCTTCGTACAAAAGATCCAAACTAAAATCTTGCCTTTCGAGTTGCCCGAAACCAACCGAATAAACATTTTTCATCATCAGATCCCAAATGGGTAATTGGGTACGCTGCGATGTAGCCTTGAGTAATTTTAAGAATAATACTCGTTGCAAATTTCCGGTCGTATCGGGGGGTACATCTTGCGAAAATTCTCCAAGCTGATACACTCTTCCATTATACGTATACTGAATGGCAACGCCCAACACTTCGTCGGGCTGTAAGGGTTGGTTTAATGAGATGAATCCGATCTGCGGATTAAAATAGTACTCGGCAGGCTGCAGCTTTCTTGCAAATGTCTTTTCAAAATCTTGCACCGGTGTTAATCCCGCTGTCGTTAATGCAGATTGCACTTGCGATGAGTTACGGTACGCCGGGTTTGCCACCAACAAGGAGTATAAATTATTCGCTCCGTTTTGAGGAAGCGGATTGCCACCCCCCGAGAGCAAAGGAGAGAAGGGCCTGTTTTCTCCCAAATCCATAAATGCTACCACATCACGCGTATCGGTAGTGGTTCCGTTTCTGTTGGTAACCCAAGCCTCTACCCTAAGAATCTGCACCCGAGAGTTGACCACGGGTAGTTGTTTCATGGCCTGGTTGTACTGATTTCGAAAATAGTGCGCCATTAGAAAGTGACGATTCTCGTCGTACTCATCGGCCCTTAACATAAATCGCTGTGCTGTTGCACCCCCTTGCACCCCCATTGACTGGCGTTGAGAACGCTGATCGGCCAGTACCGTTGTTACGAATAATTTTCCAAACTGAAGTTGCGTCTTAACACCAAACAAAGATTGTGCGCCCGGAATAAGTGTTCCCTTCGAGGCAAAACTCGTATTCCCTGCCTCGAACTGCTTGATAATATCATCATCTTGTCCTTTAAAATCCAGCTTTAACTGGTTATCGAAATTAAAATTGGCCAGCGTGTTGTAGTTGATCGGGAGCTTTAACTTCTCACCAATCTGCGCATCCATTTGCAACTGAGAGCTCATGTTAAAATCAAAGCCTCCATTACGACGTGCTCGCTCGGGCAAGGTGGGATTTTTAATATTTTGACCTTGGTATCCTGCCAAAAAATCTACAAACCCGGCTGGCTTGATATCGATCTTTACCTTACCGTCCGGACCCACGCCCATTATTCGATTGTACCAATCATTACTCACCCTGAACCGAGGCCGATCGAGCCGCCTGTTCATAGCATTGAGCATCGATGCCCTCTTTCGAAAATATTCCACTTCGTCCTGGCGTCCTTTCAACTGTAGAAATTCCTCCATAGAAAAAGTGGCCGGCGTTCGGTAGTATTGGTTGCCGATCATCTCGGTGCTGTAGTAGCGTCTGGTAATTGGATCGTACTCGACCCTTCTTCTTACGATGGATGTATCGCGCAGATCAAATCCAAAAGATCGACGTTGCAAATAAGGACTGGCGTAGCGATCGTAGAGGGGAAAGCGGAGGGTATCGGTACGCAGCATCTCTGCTCCCGCCGAAAGAGAAAACACCCACGTAGCAATCCATACAAAAACGGGTCCAACAATATTTGCGGCAAAACGAATCAATCTGCTCTGGTAGTTAGTTTTGGAACGGACTACAGTGAACGAAGCGTTAGCTTGATCAACTCTTCTGCTCCCAGGTCCGGGTGGTTTTTGAGCACCTTTTCAAGCGCCAACGAAGCCGCTTGTCTGGAGATGCCCAAGGCCATCAGAGCATTTAACGAATCTTGGTGCAAAGTATTGTTTATCAGAGTAGAATTATTTGTTTCTAGAGGATGCTTGGCCAACTTGTCCTTGAGCTCCAGCACCATCCGCTCCGCTGTTTTTTTGCCAATTCCCTTGATGGCCTCCAACGAACGGGTATCACCCCTCAAAATAGCCCCGGCCAGTTCTTCGGGCTTCATGTACGAGAGCATGACCCTGGCAGTGCTAGCTCCGATACCCGATACACCTATAAGCTGTTGAAATATATCCCTTTCTGAAAGATCAAAAAATCCAAAAAGCAAATGTGCATCCTCCCTAATCAGCAAATGAGTGTACACCATGCCCTCCGAAAGAGGCTCAATCCTAGAATAAGTATTTAAACTTATATTAACCTCGTAACCCACACCCCCCACCTCTATCCAGACCTGTGCAGGCGTCTTTTGAATGAACTTACCTTTCAAGAAACTGATCATACTGCAAGGTAAGAAGCCAGCCCTGCTTTACCTTAACTTTGTGCAATTTTTCAACCCATTAGCATGCACAGCAAGATACAAGCAGCCATCACGGCAGTGGGCGGGTATGTTCCCGAAGATAAACTCACCAATTTCGACCTCGAAAAAATGGTCGACACCAACGACGAATGGATTCGAACCCGCACGGGTATTTCAGAAAGAAGAATTCAAAAAGAAAAGGGGAAAGCCACCTCAGACATGGTGGTACCGGCTGTGCTTGAACTCTGTAAAAAAAGAGGTATCAGCCCCGATGAGATCGAGTGCCTGATTGTAGGCACCGTTACTCCCGACATGGTCTTTCCATCTACCGCTAACCTGGTCTGTGCTAAGATTGGCGCCACACAGGCCTGGGGATTCGATCTGTCCGCTGCTTGCTCCGGCTTTTTATTTGCTCTTGCGCAAGGAGCCGCACTCATCGAGAGCGGTCGCTATAAAAAAGTGGTGGTTTGCGGAGCCGATAAGATGAGTGCTATCATCGATTATCAAGACAGAGCTACCTGCATCATCTTTGGGGATGGAGCCGGAGCTGTGTTACTCGAACCCGATACAAGTGGATACGGCATCAAGGACAGCATCTTGCGCACCGATGGAAATGGAGCCAGTTACCTGCACATGAAAGCAGGCGGATCGCTTCGTCCGGCCAGCGCCGAGACAGTAGCCAATCGCGAACATTACGCCTATCAAGAGGGACAAGCCGTATTTAAGTTTGCCGTAAAAGGAATGGCAGACGTGAGTGCCGAATTGATGGAGAGAAATAATCTGAGCGGCGACGACATTTCTTGGTTAGTACCGCATCAAGCTAACCTACGCATTATTGACGCTACCGCCAACCGCATGGGACTGACTACCGATAAAGTGATGATCAATATCGACCGGTATGGTAATACCACTGCGGCCACCATTCCCTTGTGCTTGTGGGAATGGGAATCAAAACTCAAAAAAGGAGACAACATTATTCTAGCTTCGTTCGGCGGAGGATTTACCTGGGGCGCCATTTGGGTAAAATGGGCCTATGACTTCAACGCTTAATAGCTTCTTATGAAAAATACTAAGACAACAAAAGGCTGGGGATCTGTGGCTGTACATGGCGGACATCGCCCCGACGCAGCGCATGCTCATCTGACCCCAATCTATGCCAGCAGCACCTATGTATTCGATAGTGCAGAGCAAGGGATGCATCGCTTTACCGGACAAGAACCCGGGTATATTTATGCGCGTTGGGGCAACCCCACCGTTACCGAGGCCGAAGAGAAAATCGCGTTGCTCGAGACCTATGGACTAAACATAGAAGCCAAAGGAATCTTACACGCTTCGGGCATGGCGGCTATTACGACCCTCTTAATGAGCACACTTAGCCAGGGCGATAAAATTCTTTCTCACTTTTCGCTTTATGGAGGCACCGATGAGCTGGTACATCGCATCTTACCCCGCTTTGGTATTAGTGCTGTCATTGGCGATCTGCGCGACCTCGATCAAGCCGAAGAGTTATTGAAAGCGGATCGCTCCATCAAGATGCTCTATCTCGAAACACCAGCGAATCCTACGTTGCAATGCGTAGATCTGGCTGCCCTTTGTGCATTGGCTAAAAAATACAATTGCCTGGTAGCTTGTGATAATACATTTGCTACGCCCTACCTACAGCAACCACTCGCACATGGTGCAGACTTTGTTATTCACTCTACTACTAAATTTCTCAACGGACATGGTACTGCAATTGGAGGGATTCTGATAGGAAAAGATGTGGAGCGCATGAAAACGTCGATTGGAAAATTCTTTCGCACCACCGGAGCCTGTGCCAGCCCCTTTGATGCCTATTTATTAACGCAAGGCATCAAAACCCTTGAGGTAAGAATGGACAAACACTGCACCAATGCCGAGCAGGTCGCCGCTTTTCTTAATCAGCATGCGGCAGTAGCACGCGTAAACTATACCGGACTCTCCTCTCATCCCGATCATGCCATCGCAGCTAAACAGATGCGTCATGCCGGAGCGCTGCTCAGCTTTGAATTAAAAAAAGGATTACAAGGTGGTATTGATTTTATGAATAAACTTCAACTCTGTGTTCGGGCTGTGTCGCTGGGCACTTGTGACACGCTACTCTCGCATCCGGCCTCGATGACACACTTTAGTGTTCCCAAAGAAGAAAAAGAAAAATACGGCATCACCGACGGACTCATTCGCATGCATGTGGGTATCGAAACAGCGACAGACATCATAGCCGACCTTAATCAAGCTTTAGATTAATCAGATTGACAACTCCACTTACCATACGACCTGCAGAGCGTAAAGACTGCCCACGACTCCTGCAATTGATTCAAGAACTGGCCGACTACGAAAAAGCACCAAACGAAGTAACGGTGCATCCATCACATTTTGCAGAGAGTGGATTTGGAAAAAATCCCGTTTGGTGGGCTTTTGTAGCAGAAGATGATAACGGAATTCATGGATTTGCGCTTTATTATATCCGTTACTCCACCTGGAAAGGACAATGTCTTTACCTCGAAGATATTATTGTTACCGCTGCCATGCGGGGCAATGGAATTGGCGCAGCGCTCTTCGAAACCATCCTACAAGAAGCTAAAGAAAAGAAAATGGCACGTGTCTGTTGGCAAGTGCTAGAGTGGAACGAACCAGCCATCCACTTTTATAAAAAATATAAGGCCAACTTTGATCCGGAATGGCTCAATGGCGCCATCGAAATTCAACTCAATTAAAGCGCCGTACATGCATTTTATCCAACCGAAGCCACCGCAGATTCTTTATTGATCTTCTGTATGAGCCCCTGCAATACTTTTCCGGGTCCCACTTCGGTAAATTGAGTGGCGCCATCAGCGACCATCGCTTGAATACTCTGCGTCCATTTAACAGGTCCTGTCAGTTGATTGATAAGATTCTGTTTGATCTCTTCTGAATCCATAACGGCCTTGGCCACTACATTTTGATAGACCGGACAAACAGGTTGATAAAAGGTTGCAGACTGAATAGCGGTTTTTAGGATCTCCTCGGCAGGCTTCATGAGTGGCGAGTGAAATGCACCACCTACCGGCAATACGAGCGCTCTTTTAGCTCCGGCCTCTTTGAGCGCAACACATGCCTTTTCGATTCCGGCCACCGAACCACTAATTACCAGCTGTCCGGGACAATTGTAGTTGGCAGGTACCACTACCTCTTGAATAGCGGCGCAGATTTCGGCCACCTTTTCATCGGCCAGTCCCAAAATTGCAGCCATCGTACCGGGTTGTTGCTCGCAAGCAAGCTGCATAGCATTGGCGCGTGCGGCTACCAAGCGCAAGGCATCTTCGAAACTAAGCACTCCAGCAGCTACCAGCGCAGAAAACTCTCCGAGAGAATGACCGGCCACCATATCAGGCCTCACCTGCTCGATACTCTTGTAGGCTACTACTGAGTGTAAAAAAATAGCAGGCTGTGTAACATCGGTGCGACGAAGATCTTCTTCGCTACCCGAAAACATGATATCCGACAAACGAAAACCCAACTGCTCGTTGGCCTGCTCCATAATTTTTTTAGCAAAGGCCGATTGCTCATAGTAGTGCTTGGCCATACCCGGAAATTGAGCGCCCTGCCCGGGAAAAACATATGCATGCTTCATAGCAAGAGAGAGATTAGATTAGATTAAATTAAATTAAAATGGAAAACGTCAAGCTAATGTAGATGATACTAGTTTAGTTTGGCGCCGATCAGCCTCATAAATTCGCTGCGGGTAGAGTTCTTATGAAACTCACCATCAAAAGCAGAGGTAGTGGTGACAGAATTCTGTTTTTGAACGCCACGCATCATCATACAAAGATGCTGCGCCTCGACCACCACGGCTACTCCCAATGGATTTAGCGTTTCTTTGATAGCATCTTTTATTTGAATGGTAAGTCGTTCCTGCACCTGCATACGTCTGGCAAATACATCGACTACGCGGGCCACTTTGCTAAGCCCCGTAATCCATCCATTGGGGATGTAAGCCACGTGGGCCTTTCCGAAAAAGGGTAACATATGATGTTCGCACATGCTAAACACCTCTATGTCTTTGACAACAATCATTTCACTGACATCCTCATGAAACTTTGCTGAATTCAAGATGGCTTTGGCATCGAGCTGGTATCCTTGCGTTAGAAACTGCATGGCTTTGGCCACCCGCTCGGGTGTTTTTAGCAGCCCTTCACGTTCGGGATCCTCTCCCAACCAGGCAATGGCCTCTTTGTAATTTTTGGTGAGAGCCGACGTGGCTTTCTCATCATACTGCTCTGATTTGTGGTAGGCCATACTTTTTTTATTAGGCGGGATAATCAACAAAATTGCGAGGCGTCTCGTAGAGTCGGATCTGCAGCTCGTGCTTGGAATCGATATGCGGACGCAGCAACTCATAAATAACAATAGCAATATTCTCAGCCGTAGGGTTGAGATGCTTGAACTCTTGGGTGTCGAGATTAAGATTACGATGATCGAAGCGCTCCACGATCTGTGCCTTTACCAGATCACTGATCCATTTCATATCGACCACATAGCCGGTATCCGGATCGGGTTCGCCCATTATCTTTACGATCAACTCGTAGTTATGTCCGTGATAGTTGGGAAGCGCGCATTTACCAAACACCTTTTCGTTTTGCTCAGCAGCCCAGTCGGGGCGGTACAGGCGGTGGGCAGCATTGAAATGCTCTTTTCTGTATACGGCTACTCGTTTGGACATAATAGTGATTGGGTAAAACTTCTATCGAACGTAGGGTAAACAAATCTGCGGACAATTAGTTCGAAATTTGTTTAAAGATAAGGCAATTAATCTCCATAATACTCAACATATATTTTGGGGGTTTCGACTAGTTTCAAACAATGAAGCTGCACCCGAGAAGGCAGTACGGGCTCCAGCTCTTTCCAAATGCCCATCACCAGGTTCTCGATGGAGCATAATTTACCTTGCATAAAGTCCACATCCAGATTCAGGTTTCGGTGGTCTAGCTTATCTACAACCTTCTCCTTTACAATGGCACCCAGTCGCTTGGCATCGAATATAAAACCGGTAGCAGGGTCTGGCTCCCCCTTTATGGTCACGAACAATTCAAAATTATGTCCATGCCAATTGGCATTGGCACATTTGCCAAAGACCTCTTCGTTTTGTTCGGTAGTCCAGTCGGGATTGTAGAGACGATGAGCAGCATTGAAATGCTCAATACGGGTTAAGTAAACCATGCTTTACTTTTAGCTCCCACACAGCATTGGGCGGAGGGAGGGTGAGGGGCAAAGTTAGTGACATTCAGCTAATTTTACAGGCATGAATTGTCTGATCGCAGCCGCTACACCCATCGAAATCGCTCCCCTGCTACCTGAATTACAAAAGGGGATAAGACAAGATGTAGAGATAGATGTGCTCATCACCGGTATCGGTCTTACGGCTAGTACCTACGCCTTGCAAAAACAGATCTCGATCAAAAGACCTGATCTCATCATACAGGCCGGCGTCGGGGGCTGTTTTACTGAAAAAATAGCGCTGGGTAGCGTATTGGCCATCGGACAAGACTGTGTTGCCGATCAAAGTGTCTTAGAATTAAAAAAACTAAAAACACTGTTTGATTTACAACTGCTGCCAGCTAACCAATTTCCTTACAAAAAAGGATGGCTGATTAATCCATGGAATGGATTTCGCCGCATTGGGTTGCCCAAGGTCAATGCCATTTCGGTGAATGAGATTACCACCGACCCACGACGTGTGCAACAATATAAAAAACTATTCTCTCCTGTCATTGAGTCCATGGAAGGTGCAGCGCTGCACTATGTATGTCTGATGGAGCAGGTTCCTTTTTTGCAACTGCGGAGTGTAAGCAACTACATTGCAGAAAGAAATAAAAAGAAGTGGAGACTCTCCGAGGCCGTTACACAATTAAATAAAGCCCTGCTGCAGGTATTACAAAAACTATGAAGATCAGTATTGGCTTTTCTCCCTGTCCTAACGATACGTACGTATTTGATGCCATGGTCAACCATCTCATCGATACAGAAGGACTTGAATTCGATCTTTACATCGAAGATGTAGAAACGCTTAACGAGTGGGTGCTGGAAGAGCGCCTTGATGTAACCAAGCTAAGTTTTCCAGCGCTGTTTGCTGCGCAAGGCAACTATCGGCTGTTAGATAGCGGAGCCGCGCTCGGAAAAGGCGTTGGCCCCCTACTGGTTACTAAAGAGCCGCAAGGCATCGATCCGGTATCAGTAAACAATAGCACGATTGCCTTACCCGGCCAGCATACTACGGCCCATTTTCTTTTTTCGATGGCATTTCCGCAGGCACTACAGAAACGTTTTATGCTATTTGCAGAAATTGAGCAAGCTGTTTTGTCGGGCCAAACCAACTTAGGGGTGCTGATTCACGAGAATCGCTTTACCTACTCGGCAAAAGGATTACACAAAGTAATGGATCTGGGCACCTATTGGGAGCAGCAAACCGGCGTTCCCATTCCATTGGGAGGTATTGCCATCAAAAAATCGCTGGCGAGTTCTATCGGAGAAAAAATTCAACGATTGATTGCTACCAGTCTTCGTAAAGCCCGGCAACAACAGGTCATTAGTGCATTTGTGCAAATACACGCGCAGAGCATGGAGCCATCGGTTATGCAGCAACATATCGATCTCTATGTGAACGACTATACTCTTTCGCTGGGTAGCGACGGCAAAAAAGCTATTCGCAAATTATACCAGGTATACCAACAACTAAATAAAACAGTGAGCACCCCTGCTAATCGCAACGAAGAGGCGATGATATTCAACGACTGGATGTTGGATTCGCACGAGTAATCAGGGCTTGCGGTCCTTAAGAGCCGCGCCATAAACCTGCAAACACCGCTCTCTTGCCAACTCATGCTTTACAATAGGAGCTGGATAATTCAAGGATTCAAATTCGGGTACCCACTGACGGATGTACCGAAGTTCCGGATCAAATTTTTTCGTTTGAATATAGGGATTGAAGACTCTGAAATAAGGAGCCGCATCACAACCAGAACCGGCAGCCCACTGCCAACCCCCATTATTTGCGGACAGATCGAAATCAAGTAATTTCTTGGCAAAATAAGCCTCTCCCCAGCGCCAGTCGATCAGGAGGTGCTTGGTCAAAAAAGAAGCCACGATCATGCGAACTCGGTTATGCATAAAACCGGTTTGATTCAACTCACGCATGCCAGCATCTACTATAGGATAACCCGTGAGCCCCTGGCACCAGGCCTCGAACTCTTTTTCGTTATTGCGCCAGTTAATTCGATCGTAAATAGGTTTAAAACTAGAAGCCACCACCTGCGGAAAATGCCAGAGAATCATCTGATAAAAATCACGCCAGATAAGTTCCGATAAAAAACTTTCATTGAGAGATCCTGCTTCGCGAGCCAAGGCTCGAATACTGAGGGTGCCAAACCGAAGGTGAACACTTAACCTCGAGGTGCCAGCCACTGCCGGAAAATCGCGCTGCTCCTTGTATCGCTTTATGGTAATTTCATTCCACTGTGCTGCCGGAAAAGAAATGGCGGCATGGCTAAATCCTATTTGTTGTAGCGAAGGAATATCGAGAGCATTTTGTTTGTGATACGACCCCATCAGTTTCTCTGACTCCAACGAACGCAATTGAGCAGCGGTTATAGTGGCACGCCACTTTCTAGAATAAGGAGTAAAGATGGTGTAAGGCAATCCATCCTCTTTAACCACTTCTGCTTTTTCAAAAATAACCTGATCTTTTACCGAAATAAATTCAATGGAGCGGCTTCTAAAAAAATCCGACATCTCTGCATCTCGCTTTCTGGCATAGGGTTCGTAATCGTTATTGGTATAAACGGCTTTGATATCGTATTCACAACACAGATCGAAAAAAACCTGTTTCACTGCTCCATGTCGCACCACTAGGGTACTGTCGGCTGCTACCAATTGCTGTTGCAGGGCCAGTAATGACTGATGAATAAAACTTACGCGAGCATCTGCCGGATCTTCTAGCTCATCTAAAATAGCCTTATCAAAAATAAATACTGGTAAAACAGGGTAATCGCCCTTTAAGGCTTGAAATAACCCTGTATTGTCGTGCAGGCGAAGATCGCGGCGAAACCAAAAGACAGAAACGGCTTGTTTCATACCCGTTAAACAAGCCGAACAGATAATAGTT
>Ga0315903_10009280_pt1 | contig 11918 bp, 8 predicted proteins | sample LakEriMetagenome_7_FD_203524 | JGI IMG/M metagenome (GOLD analysis project Ga0315903, IMG submission 203524) | Freshwater fungal communities from buoy surface, Lake Erie, Ohio, United States - Buoy 2 MA119 | ecosystem: Environmental > Aquatic > Freshwater > Lake | place: USA: Lake Erie, Ohio...
TCGCTGCGCTCATCCTGGGCTTCGCTCGCTCGATGCTGACTTCGCTCCGCAATCCATGGCTGCGCTCGTCAGCAACGCCGGCTCCCGGGCATGGGCAGCCCCTCGCTGCCCAACTCTGGAAGCCCAATCGCGGAAGCGATGGGGACATGCCGGCCCTGCCGCGCTGCTCGGGACTGTCCCTCGCTGCCCTCCCGTAGCACAGGGTTTCAACCTGTGATCTTCACCGCTGCTCGTCGAGCCGGGCGCGGGCGAGGGTGGCCCATGGGCTTTCCGGGGCGAGCGCGAGAAACCGGCCGAGATGGTGGTCGGCATCGCTCGCGAGGCCCATCTCGCGGAGCACGCCCGCGATGTGCCAGTGAGCATCCGCATAGTCGGGCTCCTGGCGGAGCACGCCCTCGAGCGCCGCAACCGCCAGATCGTGCTCACCGAGTTCCGCGAGCACGCAACCAAGGCTCGCACGGGCCTGGAGGTGGTCGGGGTCGATCTCGATCACCGCGTAATACCGCTCCCTCGCGGCCGTCAGGTCGCCCGACCGGTAGAGCAGTTCGGCCAGCATGAAGACCACGCGGGCCGACGGCCCCTGCGCCTGCAGCACCGCCCGCAGGGCCTCCGCCGCCTCGACGAACTCGCCGGCCGCCTCGAGGTCATCCGCCAGGTCGAGGATTTCCGCCGCATCGGTGCCCGGAGCGGGGAGGTCGGCCGACAGGGCGGCCGGGACGTGCGCCTCGGCCGGTGGTGTCGTTCGAATACCGACGATCGCCGGCTCGTCCGACTCCTCGACGCCGCCTGCGGTGTCGGCGAGTGACGACGTGTAAAACCCGAGTTGCAGCTGGCGTCCGGGGGCCAGGAGCCGGCCCCCTTCGTCGAGGCTCAGCCGCCGGCCGTCGAGACGCACCCGCGCCGCGGCCTCCGCGGCAGCCCGCGCTCCGCCCGGCGCGAGGCCGCCGAGTTTGGCGTCGATTTCGCGGAGCGAGAGCCCCCCCGCGAGCAGGCGGGCGAGATGACGGCCCACGACCAGCTGCGGAAAGTCGAACCACTCGACGGAGCCGGCGATGTGGGCGGGCACGAGCAGACCGCCTCGCGACCAGTGGCGGATCGCGGCCGGGGGCACGCCGAGCACATCGGCCATCATCGCGGCCGTGTGAAGGCGGTGAACGCCTGGTGGCTCAGCGGGCGGATTGTCGAGCAGGAGCGGCTGCCGCGGGCCGCGGCGCTGGGGCGGAGCCGCCGCGGCGAGCCGTCGCCCGGGTTCCGGCGTCTCGTTGTCCGTGAACTCGGGGGGCATGCGCGAACCTTGTGAGGATCGCGGGAATGTACTCCGCGCATCGGCGGCTGCCAATCGGCTGGCGTGGGCCTCGGCCTGCAGGCCTACGCCGGCGGTCGCGCGTCGTGGCTTGCAAACGCCGCCTCGCGAGCCGACAGGCCCGACGGCAGGTACGACGCCTCGTCGTAGAGCCCCGAACCGAGCAGCGCCGAGAGGTCGAGGATGTCGATGAAGCCGTCGTAGTTGATGTCACCCTGCCACCAGGCCGTGGCGATCCCCGCGTCGAACAGGCCGGCCGCGGCGATGGTGGCAATGTCGAGGGTGTCGATCAGGCCGTCGAGGTTGGTGTCGCCCGATGCCGCAAACGCGACCGTCAGCGAGCCGTCGTCGTTCGGGGCGTATCCCACGCAGCGGTCGGGCGTCGTCGCTGCGAGCCCCGACGTGATCCCGGTCGCGCCCGCCCAGTTGCCGCCGTTGAAGCCGGCCGTGATCAGAGCCACGATGCCGGCGGTGGTGAAGCCTCCGGCCGCCACCGTGATCCGGCCAACGCCCAGGTCGATGCCGCCGCCGGTTTCGAGCACCAGCGACGACACGCGGATCTCCGCTGTTCCCACGTCCGCGACAAGCCGGGCGCCGTCGGCGACCCGCAGCCCGCCGCTGCCGAGGGCCACGATGTTGGCCACCACCACGCGGCCTGCCTCCACCACCGTGCCGCCCGAGTGGCCGTTGCCGGTCGCCAGGATGAGCGTGCCGGGGCCGCGTTTCACGAGCTGCTGGCTGCCGGAATACGTCGTGCTGCTCGTCACCGTTTGGCCGGCGGCCACATAGACACCCGTGTCGATCACGGGTACGGAGAGCGTGGCCTGGGCACGGAGAAACCGCGCACCGCTGGCGTTGTTGGCGAGTCCGGCCGCGGTGTCGGTGGGCGTGACGTCGGCGCCGGTGAGCACGAGCGTGATCCGGCCACCCTTCGCGTAGGTCGCCACGTTCGGGATCGTGAATGTGGCCGGCGTGTAGGGGGAAGTGCCCGGCTGGAGCATCACGCTGTCGCCGATCGCCGTCGCGGAGAACGTGCCGCTCGTGAGCATGCCGTTGCCAGCGGTGTCGTTGGCCTGCGCCGTATTCCACGTGGCCGTGGCGGCGAAGGAGGCATACGACTCGTTGAGCGCCCAGAGCTGCACCCGCTGCGTGTAGCTGTTCTTGAACCGCAGCGTGAACGTCGCCGAGCCGCCCGCCTTGACGGCGAGGTTCGACACGTCGAACTGGAAGTAGGCCTTGCGACGGGTGCCGGTGGCGCTGAACTTCACCGCCACGTAGCCGCCCGTGGCGTCGGCGTTGGCCTCGTCCACGTCGGTGGCGGCATTCGTGCCGCTCTCGACCGTCGCCTCCGCCGCGAGCGGCGCGGCCGCCATCGCCTCCACGGCGACCGTCACCGTGGCCGTGGCCGTGCCGCCGTTGCCATCGCTGATGGTGTAGGCGAAGGAGTCGGCTCCGACATAGCCGGTGAAGGGCATGTAGGTGACCACGCCCGAGCCGATGACAACGCTGCCGTACTGACCCTGCGTGACGGCCGTGATCGTGAGCGGATCGCCGTTGGAGTCGCTGTCGTTCGCGAGCACGTTCACGGCGATGGCCGTGTTCCAGGGCGTGGTGACCGCGTCGTCGCCCGCCTGTGGCGGCACGGGTGTGACGGCGCCCGAGACGGCGACCAGGGCGGCCGTGGTCGTCACCGATCCCGCAGAGTTGGTCACCACCACGTCGTACCAGCCGGGTGTCGAGCCGCCGGCGGTGGTCGTGTAGGTGGCGGACGTCGCACCGTCGATCGCGGAACCGTCTTTTCGCCACTGGTAGGTCGGCGCGGGAGAGCCGGAGGCTCTGACGGCGAGCGTCAGTTGGCCGCCAGCGGCCGCCGTCTTGCTGACGGGTGCGGCGAGGATGGCAGGCCGCTGAGTCGTCTCGACGAGGTATTTCTCCAGGAATCCGAGCGTCTCCGGGCGGACGTCGATCGGGTTCGGAAAGCCCGTGGCGATCTTGCTCGTCTCATAGAGGCCGAACGAGTGCTCGCCCCCAGGAACCTGGAGGTATGGCTCGAGCTGCGCCCCCTGCGTCCGCTGCATCGCGTACGTGGCCTCGGTCTGGCTCTGCCAGACGTCGTCGTCGGCGGAGCCGTGGGCCACCAGCATCGGGGCAGCGTTCGCGTTGGGATAGTTGATCGGCGAGGCGCGGCGGTAGAGCGTGCGGTTGTCCCAGGCGGTGTAGTTGAGAAACTGGTTCATCTGATGGTAGTTGGGCAGGTCGGTCGCCCCGTAGAACACCGCCGCGCACTGGACGTCGGTGGAGTAGGTGTCGTAGGCATTGCCTCGGGCAGGCGGCTCGACGCGGAGCGACGACGTGGACACGCCCACGTCGTCTGCCGGGCCGGTCATCGCCAGCATCGAGCCGAGGTTGCAGCCCCAGGAGAACCCGACAACACCGATCTTCGTCTTGTCGACGTTGTAGGTGCCGGCGTCGGCCTTCTGCTTCAGCCAGCGGACGGCCTGCTTGGCATCCCAGAGGTTGTAGGGCCAGCACTGCTGCGTGGATGACGACATCGCATAGTTGATGGCCATCACGAACCATCCGCGGGCGGCGAGCTCCTGGGAGGCTTCGATCTCGCGGGTGTCAGACTTGTCGCCGTTGTTGCCACCGCCGCCATGAATCACGATCACCGCCGGCACCTTCGTCGTGGAGGTGGGCAGCGTCGTGGGGTAGTAGAGGTCGCAGAGCGTGCCGCCACTGGCGGCCTGGAGCTGCGAGATGCTGGAACTGTACGCGGCGAACGAGACGTCGTTGACCGTGGTGATCGCCTTCTTGCCGTAGGAGTTCACCCGGGCCGGCAGGCTCGTGACGCTGCCCGCGGCTGACGAGACGATCACGTCGTAGGACCCTTCGAGGGCGCTGGTGACGTCGGTCAGGGCGTAAGTGGATGCGGCCGCCCCGAGGATCGGCACCCCGTTTTCCGCCACTGGTAGGTGAGCGACGAGCCGCGGGCGACGACCGCGAGGGTCGCGTCGCGGAGCAGGCCGGTGGCGATCGACAGATCTCGCGGGTGGGTCGTGATCACCGGCAGGGTCGGCCGCCCGACGGTGAACTCCGAGAGCGTGACGTTGTCGATGGCGGTCGTCGTCGCGCCGCTGTTCTCGCGGGCGATGTGCCAGGCGAGCCAGACCTCGTCGCCGGGGTTCACCGCGAGGTCGCGAAGCGCGTGCGTGAGCGTGCCGGTGCGGCTGGCAGTGGAGACCGGCACGATGTCTTTCACGACGGCCGTCCAGCCGTCGATGCTGGAGATGCGGCGGCCAAACTCCGTCCGCATCGACTCGCTGTAGACGCCGTTGTAGGTGTTGAGGTATTCGTGAGTCTCGATGAAGTTGGTCGAGATCGTGCCGCTGCCGGCAGTGAACACCTTGTAGGCGAACGCCAAGCCGTTGGTGGCGGTCGTGGCGGTGGCGACCGTGTCGTAGGCCACCTTCAGCCCGGTGAGCACGCCGCTGGTGGCATTCTTGACGCGCAGGGCGACGTTCACCGACTTGCTCGAGAAGAGGTTGCTCGAGCCGGTCGCGTAGGCGCTCGGAGTCCCGCCGAGCGCGCGATTCGTGGACCCCGATGCTCCGAGGCTGTTGAGCGTGGCCTGCGTGCCGACCGAGCCGACCGTCACGGCCGACACCGTGCCCGGAGCGGTGGCCGTCATGCTGCCGGTGGAGACCTGCCCCTGCGTGAGGTTGGCGTACCAGCCGTTGATCGTGGTGTCGTCAATCCACGACACCGAACCAGACGCCGGCAGCGAATCGAACGTCTGCACGTAGGCCCCGGTGACCGGCACCTCGCCGGCGAGGGGATTGTCGGCGACGATGCGCACGGCGAGGCAGCGCCGCTGCTCAAGCCGCTCGATGCAGGCTGGCGAACTCCGCCGTCGCACACGTCGTGACTTCTGCCCCATGTCGCCCCTCCGATACAAGTGTGTCGGTTTTGTATACATACATCAAGACTGGGTATAAGGAGAGAAATCGTTCGATCATGTGCCTGGCTTGGATCCCACCTTGCTTGGAGCGGGCGGCTTTGCGACCGTCGGCGTCATTGCGTGTACGAACAGCAAGAAATCGTATAGACTTTATGCCGTTGAGGAGTCGCGGCATGATTTCGGCACGATCGCATTTCCCGCCCAGAGTCACCTCCGGACCTCCCGCCATGCGCGCGCCTGCCACGACCCCGAAACGTTCGCTTACCGTCCGAGAGATGATCGAGGAACGGATCGTTGATGGCCGCTACCCGCCCGGAATGCGGCTCGATGAGGTGGCCCTGGCGAAGGAGTTTGGCGTCTCCCGGACACCGATCCGCGAGACCCTGATCCAGCTCAGTTCGTCGGGCATGGTCGATCTCGGGCCTCGCAGGGGAGCTGTGGTAGCCGACGCCAGCCCGCACCGCATCTGCGAGATGTTTGAGGTGATGGCCGAACTCGAGGCCATGTGCGCCCGGCTCGCCGCCCGGCGGATCACCGATGAGGAACAGGCCGAACTCGTGGCCGCCCACCATGCCTGCGAGCGGGCTCGCGACACGGGTTCTGCGGACGGCTACTTTGTCGAGAACGAGACATTCCACCAGGTGATCTATGGGGCCGCGCACAATGCCTTCCTCGCCGAACAGGCGGTGCAGTTGCAGCGGCTGCTGCGGCCCTACCGGAGGCTCCAGCTCCGGATCCGCAACCGAGTGGGAACGTCGTTTGCTGAGCATCAGGCGATTGTCGATGCGCTGATCGCTGGAGACGGCGACAAGGCTGCCCAGGTGCTCCGCGACCACGTGATCGTGCAGGGCGAACGGTACGGCGACCTCGTGGCCTCGATCAGCCACATGAAATCCGCTGCCATTTCTCCGGGTCAGGGGGCGCGACCGAAGGCCACGAAACGGCCTGCTGCGCGGCCACGTGCCCGCAAATAGCCCGTTTCGGAGCGATCAGATGGCGACTACCCTGCCGGGCAGACCATGGATCGTCGTCATGGCGGTCACGTTTGTCATAGCGGTCACATGGTCGGCGGCCAGCGGCGCCCCTGCAACGCCTGCAACTGGGCGGGCCATCGAGGCTTCGGTCAAACCGGGGAAGCCCTTCGTGGAGTACGCCACGACAACGCTCGGCGACATCCCGCCGCTGCCGATCGATGCCCCGCTCGATCGCTTCGGCGGACTCGAGTCCCGCCGTGCGACCGCCTCGGGCTTCTTTCGCGCCGAGCGGATCGACGGTCGCTGGTGGCTTGTCGACCCCGACGGGGCGGTATTCATCAGCCGCGGGATGAACTCCATCTCACCGGTGCGGACAGACGGAGGTCGCGAGGCACTTGATCGGCTGTTTGGAACGCAACGTCGCTGGGCCGATGCGGCCACGTCGCAGCTCCGCGCGGCGGGCTTCAACACCGCCGGCGCCTGGTCGGCGCACGACCTCTTGGACGAGGCCCCACAGCCACTGGTCGCCACCCGGCTCTGGAGCTTCATGTCGGCCTACGGCAAGAAGCGAGGGGGAACGTTCATGCAGGCCGGGCACGTCGGCTATCCCGGCGACTGCCCGTTCATCTTCGATTCGGAGTTTCCGGAGTTTTGTGCCGAGCATGCGCGGCAGCTTGCCACACACCGCGACGATCCGCTGCTGCTTGGGCACTTCTCCGACAACGAGATGCCGTGGAGCCGGGCGATGCTGGAGAACTACCTCCGCTTGCCGGCCAATGATCCGGGGCACGCCGCCGCCCGCGACTGGCTCGCTGCTCGGCGGGGCGGGGCCGCTCCTGCTGCCGGCGAGATTACCGACGCCGACCGCTCGGCGTTCCTCGAGTTTGCCGTCGATCACTACCTAGCGATCGTGGCGGCCGCCATCCGCGGGGTCGATCCGAACCATCTCTTTCTCGGAGTGCGGCTCCACGAACCGGTGTTCGATCTGCCCGAGGTGTTCCGTGCTGCTGGCCGGCACTGCGACGTGATCTGCGTGAACTACTACCGCGTCTGGACGCCGGACGAGGAGCAGATGGCGATGTGGGCCCGCGAGTCGGGCCGGCCGTTCATGGTCACCGAGCATTACGCCAAGGGAGCCGACAGCGGCCTGGGCAACACCGGCGGTGCGGGGTGGCTCGTTCGTGGCCAGCGGGACCGCGGCCTCTTCTATCAGAACTTCGCGATCGGTCTGCTGCAGACGCGAAACTGCGTCGGCTGGCACTGGCACCGCTACGCCGACAACGATCCCGACGACAAGAACGTCGATCCGTCGAACCGCGACTCCAACAAGGGCATCGTTTCGTCGCGATACGTTCCCTGGTCGCCGGTGATCGAGGAAATGACGGCCCTCAACCAGCGGGTGTATGGGATCGCCGACAGGTTCGACGGCAGGGTTTCAGCCGGGGATCGCGCCGCCGCGGAGAAGCCGGCTGAGCAGAAGTCCACGGCAGAGAAGGCCGCTGCGGAAACGGCACCAGAGCGGAAGCCAGCCGAGAAAAAGCCAGCCGAAAAGAAGAAAGAGCGGACCGTCGTGTTTCCCGACGACGTCCGCGTGGAGCGGGACGTCGCCTACCTGCAGGCCGACCGCAAGCAGAAGGCCGATCTCTACTTCCCGCTGGAGATGCCCAAGGATCGTCGGCTGCCGGCCGTGATCATCATCCACGGCGGCGGCTTCAACGACGGCGACAAGGACCGCCGCCGCGAGATCACCATCGGCTCGCATCTGGCCCGCAATGGCTACGTGGGCATGAGCATCGATTACCTGCTCTGGTCAAAGGGCATTCAGAAGCCCACCTGGCCACGTAACCTGCAGGACGCCAAGACGGCCGTCCGCTGGCTGCGACACCATGCCGATCGCCTCGGCATCGATCCGGATCGGATCGGGGTGATCGGGGGTTCGGCGGGGGGTAATCTGGCCGCGATGCTGGCGGTGACCGGTCCGAAGGACGGGCTGGAGCCGCCGGGCGACGAGGGCACGCCTGCGAGCGTGCAGTGCGCGGTCGATCTCTACGGGGTGTCCGACCTGATGAACTACCACGACATGAAGATGTTCCTGAAGACGCGGGAGGAGGATCCGGAGAGCTACCGCCGGGCATCGCCGATCAGCTACTGCGACGCCGGCGACGCCCCGGTGCTGCTCATCCATGGCACCGGAGACGACGTGGTCGATGTCTCGCAGAGTCGGACGTTCGCGGCGGCGCTGGCCAAAGGCGGGGTGGAGCACGAACTGATCGAAATCCCGGCCGCCCCCCATACCTTCGATCTCGATTACGAACCATTTGACGTGAAGGGGACCGTCTTTCGGTTCCTCGACACTCACCTCAAGGGCAGCAAGGTCACCCGCTGAGGGCGGCCCGCGGAGACCACGTCACAATGTCCACGAAGCCTCTTGCCGGCATTCGGGTGCTCGACCTCACGCGGGTCTTGGCCGGCCCGTTCTGCACCATGGTGCTCGCCGACCTGGGGGCCGAGGTGGTGAAGGTGGAGCGGCCCGACGGCGGCGACGACGCCCGGCAGTATGGCCCCTTCCTCCCGAGCGGCGAGAGCGGCTACTTCGCCAGCGTGAACCGCGGCAAGAAGAGCATCGTGCTCGATCTGAAGGATGCGGACGACCGCGAGACGTTTCTGGCGCTGGTCGATCGGGCCGACGTGCTGGTGGAGAACTTCAGGCCGGGCACGATGGAGCGGCTTGGCTTCGGCAGCGACGTGCTGCGGGCCCGCAATCCACGGCTCGTGTATGCCTCGGCCACCGGTTTCGGCCGCTCGGGGCCCGATGCCGGCAAGGCGGCCTACGACGTGATTGTGCAGGCCCGCAGCGGCCTGATGAGCCTCACGGGCCATGATGCCGACGAGCCCGCCCGCGTCGGCTCGTCGATCAGTGACATCCTTGCCGGCCTCTACACGGCGACCGGCGTCTGTGCCGCCCTGCGGGAGCGGGAGCGAACCGGAGCGGGCTGCGACCTCGATCTGGCGATGCTCGACTGTTCGGTGAGCGTGCTCGAAAACGCCGTGGCGAGATTCGCCCTGTCCGGGGAGCCGCCTACTCCGCTTGGGACGCGTCATCCGTCGATCGCCCCGTTCCAGGCGTTTCGGGCGGCTGACGGCCAACTCGTGATCGCCGCGGGCAACGACCAGCTCTGGCGAACGCTCTGCCGGGCGCTGGGCGATGAGTCGCTTGCCGACGATCCGCTCCTGGCCAGCAATCGTGACCGTTGCCACAATGCGGCGCACCTTGAGTCGCAGGTGAACGCCCGGCTCGCCGTCCGCACCGTCGCCGAGTGGCTCATGATCCTCGAGCAGGCGAGGATTCCGGCTTCCTCGATCAACGACATGTCGCACGTGCTCGCCGATCCCCAGCTTGCCGCCCGCAGGATGTGGCATCCGCTCGTCGATCGCGACGGCCGCGAGTTCCTCACGGCCGGTACGCCGTTTCGGATCGATGGCGAGAAGCCGGCCCTCCAGGCCAGCTGGCCGCGGCTGGGCGAGCACACGGCGGAGGTTCGCGATGCGTGGCTCGCCCCTCGCGGGGTTCCTCGACCCGCACTGTCCACAAACGGGGCAGTGGAGCCTTCTGCGGCTCCGGCCGGCGGCGGTTCCTGATCGGAAAACGCCCGAGAAAACCGACTCCCTCACCACGATCTCAGCCTGTATACTTTCGAATGTCTTTGGGATACATGGATCTGCCGCTCGAGTTCCGCCGGCACGTTTGAGGGTCTCTATCATGTTCACGCCCCGCTTGGGTCGTTCCGTTTACCGGGGAAACCATCACGGTTTCACGCTCGTGGAACTGCTGGTGGTGATCGCGATCATCGCCACGCTCATCGGCCTCCTCCTGCCGGCGGTGCAGACGGCCCGGGAGGCGGCTCGGCGAATGGCCTGTTCCAACAACCTCAAGCAGATCGGCCTCGGCATCCTCTCCCACGAGAGCGCCACCAAGACGCTGCCCGCTGGATTCGAATACATCAACACGAACCGCTCCGCCTGGGGCTGGGGCGTGTTCATCCTGCCGTACACCGAGAACACGCAACTCTTCACATCGCTCAACACGGGCACCACCGAGCTTGATTCCTATCTGCCCGCGCCTCCCGCGACGGTCAAGGCCGCGTTGCAGGCGCCGATCAGCATGTATCGCTGCGCCTCCGACAATGCCGGGGCTCTCAACGAACTGATCGACTTTGGCGACAAGGCGACGCGTGCATCGGGCTTCTTCCTGGCGACGAGCAACTACGTGGGCAGCGCCGGTGACGGCATGATCAACTCAGGCAGCACCGGCTCGAACGGCCCGAACAACGCCAACGATTCGGGTGGCGCCTTCTTCGGCTTCCGCGACAGCACACGAGGCCTCCAGCTGAAGAAGTTTCCCGACGGCCTCAGCAAGACGCTCCTCGCCGGCGAGCGGGCGGGTGCTGTCTCGGCTGCGGCTGCCGATTCAGGGCAGGGGAGTTACGCCGCAGTCTGGGCCGGCAATGGCAAGCCCGCCAGTGGCACCAGCCGCAATGGCGCGGGCCGCTGCCTGGCGAGAACCGCCGGGCCAGGGTCGGGGGCCTACGCGCGCGGCTATCCAACAGCCTCCTCGAGCGGTTGGTACATCAACGACTTTAATCCGGGATCTGGCTCTTTTGGGAAGGGCTTCAGCAGTTGGCACCGCGGCGGGGCCAACTTCCTCATCGGTGATGGCTCAGTGAGGTACTTCTCCGACTCGGTCGAACCGCTCGTGCTCTGCGGCGTGGCGCGGCGCGACGACTCGATCGGCGCCGACGGCACCGACAAGTAGCCCGCCATCAACCCTTGGAGGTCGCCCGATGATCCGTGGAAGATCCCCGTGGGAACGCCTGACCCCCGTCATTCTCGTCGCCTGCCTGGCGGTGACCGGTTGCGGTGATTGGTGGCTGCGGATCACGGAGGTTTCCGGCACCATCCGGATCGACGGCAAGCCGGCGAAGGGGGTGCAGGTGGTGTTTCAGCCGCTCGACACGTCGCGGCCACGTGCTCTCGCCCAGACCGACAAGGACGGCGTGTTCCGGCTCGGCCGGCAGGGGCCCGGCAACCGCCAGGGTGCGGCGTCGGGGAAGTACCGCGTGCAGCTTCTGACCGACACCGACAGCCCGAACGCGGTGATCATGCCGCCGGAGTACAACGTCAAGAGCACGCTCGAGTTCGACGTGGTTCCCGGCAAGGCGAACGTGTTCGACGTGGACGTGAAGACGAAGAAGTGAACGCGCCGGACCCGGACCACACGGACTCAGGAAGCCCAATCGCGTAAGCGATGGGGGCCACCTGCCCCGGCGTCGTTCAGAGCACCGCCCAGCAGGCGATCGCTCCCACGAGCGTCATCGCCAAACCCCAGGCGAGCCCTTGCCGGTAGAGCACGCGACGCACCTCGTCGTCGGGGCAGGCCGCCACGCAGAGGGCGCCGATCGTCGACACACTCGACACGTCCACCACGTTGCTTCCGACGTTGATCGCGGTCGCCGCCGCGAGCAGCGCCGCCGTCGTCGGCTCCTGGCCGGTCTGGCGGATCACGTCGGGCACGGTCGGGAGGAAAGTCGGCAGCACGACCCCCGAGGTGCTGCTGAACACGGAGACCAGGCCGGTGAGCCCGGCGAGCCAGGCGGTGAGCGTGACCGGCGTGGCACAGGCTGCG